>Ga0315548_1002534_pt1 | contig 14139 bp, 10 predicted proteins | sample SalMarSW160110MG_2_FD_202540 | JGI IMG/M metagenome (GOLD analysis project Ga0315548, IMG submission 202540) | Salt marsh sediment microbial communities from the Plum Island Ecosystem LTER, Massachusetts, United States - Salt Marsh Sediment SW1601-110 ... | reverse complement strand
TGTTCTTGGATGGATTCCGACTTTGCTCCATCTATCCATAGCCTTGGGTTTTGGCTACTTCCTGGTAATAAAGAGCGATTGAACATTATTTTTTAGATCCTCATAGACCAAAAACCGTATCTAAAGCCACCATGGGTGGTTATTTTGGGTTAAAGATCAGAAGAATGTCTCCTTCTCCAACTGTTCGAAAATTCTAGCAGTGGGTAGGATACGGAATCATATGAGTTGCTCGCCAAGCTGGTGCCCGTGCGCCTGCGGGACTGGTTGGTAAGATGGCAGATGGGTTTGCTTGGCAAGGAGGAATGAGGCGGTCATTGAGAGCTTGGCGGAGTGTGTTGAGAGGTGTAGGAGCATAATACCTTGTAGGAGATTGCTTTGGCGGGTTGGGTTACAAAGGAGGAATAAAAAATGGAATTTCTCCGGCTGTGGTTCACGGGTTACTTCAGCCCGGTAAGGTTCATTGAGCGTCTGCGCGCCAAACCAGCCCTGCTTTATGGTGGAGAGCTCCAAGATCTCGATCCCGTCCCCGGGCATCGGGGGCGCCGGTCGCCCTGCGGACAGGGCTACGATCAGATTGTAAAAGATCCTCCACCGGTCCCCGGGCGTTCCAAGATCTCGATCCCGTCCCCGGGCGTTGGGGGTGCCGGTCGCCCTACGGACAGGGCTGCGATTAGTTTGTAAAAGATCCTCAGCCCGCCCAACACCCCCACATATCTACCCCATCACGGCAAATCCCAGAGAGCCTCGAATTTTGCCTATTGTCCGGCGATAAAGCTGCGGAACCTTGTCTTATTGGCGGATCTTATCGATGTGAGTATTCATCGGAGCCACGCCGAATTCTCCCATGAATCTAAACATTGTGTTGAAACGCATTCCAAAGACCACGTGGCGATACTTCTTGTCACGGAAATATGCATCGAGGTCGTCAACACGGCCATGATCTTCGATCATCATGCTCTGGTCGAATTGAGAGAAAGCGTCGCTCTTACCGTCCCAGGTATTGATTGAGCCGGTACGTGCTCCGTAACCGAGTGAACGGCCTTCCCGGGCAAGTATGGCTTGTGCGCCTTTGAGCAAGGGAGTATCTACGATGAAGCTATCAATCGAACACAACTTGCCATCTACCTTCACTTCTACATAACTGTGAGACAATTCTGCCGGGATCATCCAGTACCTGCTGGGGGAAATGGCATCTTTCAGAATATCTTTAGCTATCACCACAAAGTGCTGATAGCTCTCCAGTCCAACCGCCCGAAAAAGCGTAACCATCAACCGGCTTTTGGGATTGCAGTGTCCGTGACCGCAGGCCAATGTGTAATCCGGTGGGCTGGCGTCGAAGTACTTATTGAAACCAAATTTGACGTTTTCGCGAACGTAGTCGTGCAATGCGATGGCCTTCTCGCGTTCCGTCGCCGTCCCGACAACGATCTGCTCCACAACTTCCTTTACTGTTTGTGCCTTAGGCATTTTGCTCTCCTTTCGACTTGGTTCTCAAGAATGGGCGACAAATGAGTTTTCTCTTGCGTATGCCGCGAGCCGTTGGGCGGGCAGCTGGGATCCTTCCCTTGAAGCGGCTAGGGCTATGTCAAGCCTGATTTTTAGATTCAGCGCAGCGGATTTTTCTCCTGCTTATGGGTTACATCGGCCAAAATTGGCCTTGATCCCCCGTATCTGGGGGTCATTCTGGACGCTTCAAAATTAACTCTCACGGCTGACAAAGCACTAGACCTTGGTTAGGTTCAGGCTTCCATTGGTTACATTCAAGGAATAGGCGCTTCGGTCGACTGTGTCGTACAAAATGACTTCTTTGGGATCGTCATGTGATCCAACGACCACATTGCCGGCACTGTTTACTGTGAAGTATCTCCTGCCTTCTGTGCCAACTATTTGAATGATGTCGGCGCTTTGACCATCGCTGGCCTGGACCATGGCTTGAACTTCATCTAGCGAGCCTCTTACTTCGAGCCTGGCTTTAGCAGGCTCATTGGCGGGCGGGTGCGGGTCCAGCTGCCCCAGGAGCAGCTTGCCGTCTTCATTCCACAGGGCGGCGGTGAATCGCCAGTCCCGGAGGATAGCCAGGTTTTGATAGCCCTCAACGCCCTCGATGAAGCCCATGTGCCAGGGATTGGTCACCTGCTCGTTCCCAAACCCAAAGTCCTTGTAGAACCTGATCCCCACATGCCCACTGGTAGCTACCAGGTTGAGCAGCACTCCCTCCGGATTGATAACCGAGAGTTCACTTTTTTCGAAGACCACCCGTTCGTTCTGCTCGCCCTCTAAGTAGCCCAGCTCCTGAACGCCACCGGTTTGCATGAGGGCTTCTTCGAGCTCAGCCATCCTGGCTTCCAGCGCCGAAACCCTGCTTTCCGGAGGGGTCGAGACGAGCGCTTTTTCCAGTTCGGCAACCCTGATCTCCAGAGCGGAAACCCTGGTTTCCGGGGTGCTGGAGACCAGCGCTTTTCCCAGTTCAGCCACCCTGGCCTCCAGCGTGGAAACCCTGGTTTCCGGCAAGCTCGAGATTGGCTGCTCCTGCCCAACGGTTCCGTTTCTCGGAAAGACCCCTGCTATCCAACCGGAGATGGCTGCGATGGCACCCCCTATCACGGTGTAGAAGAAACCTCTTCTTCCCAAGGTGTCACCCTTCGGTTGATTAGAGTCATTTTCTCCTTCAGACATGTCGCATTCTCCTTTCTTGAAACTTGAATGACTGGTGAAGCCCTGTGTGTAACCAAATAACTTGGCTCATGTATTCGATCGTCCTATTGCTGAGTTAAGGTCCGGTTCTCAATGGCATATTTCCAGTACGGTATACCATGTTGGGTTGTCTCAACCACAAATTGCATCCCGATTTTTTCGGATACGCGTCTGGAGGCTTGATTTCCAACTCGGATAAGGCTGATCAAGCCAGGCAAGTGGAGCACCTTGAAAGCATAGTCCCGAACAGCTATGGCAGCCTCGGTTGCGAACCCCCGGTTCCAGTAATTGCTTCGGAAATCATAGCCAAGCTCAGTTACTTGTTCGCCATCCAGGATCATGCGTTCTAATCCACAATCCCCGATCAGCACCTCTTCAGATTTCAAGATAGCCGAGAAGAGACCATAACCATGCAATGCCTGATGGGTAAGGTTTCTTTCCATCCATTGCTGGGTTTGAGCAAGATCGAACGGGTCTGCGTTAAACCAAGCCATGACCTTGGGATCCCCAAAGATATTAATAAGTTCATCAAGATCTGACGCTCGCATTGAGCGTAGGTGTAATCTTGAAGTCTCAAGATTTAATTCACTCATGGTCAAGAAATGTTCTCCCGATTCCCTTCAAATATATTTGGCGGCCTGACGGTTTGCGTTTGCCGGAGCTGGGCTGGCGTGGACTCGCTCAGAGAGCAGGATCAGGTACCTTTCGCACTTGATATAAGCCTCTACACCGCATATCACTTCAAGCTATCTGATAAAATGCTTAGCTTGCATCAACCTGAGGTAATTCAAGAGAACTGGTGCCCTCGAATTGAGGTGCGAAATCGGCTCGGAGTATCCACAACACACCCAAAACCGCCAGCGGTAACCCTAGCAAGACCGCCAATGCGTAGGAACTTGCTGTTCCATGATTGTCCGCGTAATTAAGGGCATTGGTCTGCAAAGCCCAATTTGTGGCCCCATGAATAAAGACCACTGGCCATACGCTTCCCCAACGTAGAAGGATGGCAGCCCACCATATGCCTTCGAAAAGAGCGATTGCCATTTGCCCAGGGACCTCGCTCGGATCTCCGGAAATTGCATTGACTGCATGAATCACACTGAAGAGAAGGGCTGAGATGACCGCGGCTTTTAGAACCCCTTTTCTGGTTGCACCCCAAACACTCACCAATGCATACAGGACAGCCCCGCGAAATAGAATCTCCTCAAACATAGCACCTATGAACACACTGGGCACCCGTAGCCCGGACACTGCTGCGGTGGGTACACTGAAATTAATCTCACCAAAGAAGGAATATAGCAGTTCGAGAATGTAGTAAACCAGTAGGAATAACGCTACCACCCACCCCTGCCAGTTCCCTAAAGACCCCACTCCTGCGACCTTCAGCCATCTGAAGCGCCAGAGAATGAAGGTCAGGAAAAGTGTGGCGGTGAATAATGCTATGGGGCCAAGAAGTGGGCCTGCTTGGTCGACACTAAACAAGATCACCGCCAGAATTGCGACGAGATTTGCGATGACCAGCGCGCCGAGAATCAGGAGGATTACGAAGAGCAGCGGTCTTCGTATCGCAAAATCTTTAATTCTTCCCATAACGATATCCTCTCAACCTCATGAATCAATCACAGGAACAGATATTCACGGTAATCGAGGCACCTAATGTGCCCGGCTCACCCGCACCGCAGGTGTCCTTTGCAGTGGGGTATTGGGTGGCGGTAAACCGCCCCCATTGCACTTGAACCGTGAGTTAGGCCACTGGTTTAGTACCGCATGACTTCATTTGCCCAGCCAACCCTTTATTATGAGTTGTATGAGGAAGATTATGATTAGCAATACGATGGCGGACAGAAAACCGGTAAGCGTGCCTGTGCGCCATGGCCAGGTGGGAATACCGGTCAATATGGCACGTTCAGTATTCAATCCAGTAATGGCGCTATTGAGTTGCACCACCTGATCTATTTTATTTTCATCGAGACAACGGTGCAACCGTTCCAACATTGACCCGACACGCTGATTGTGTTCTGCAAGGAGTCTGCGCTTCTTAGAGACAAGACGATGATGCACGAACCAAAGGGGGAATACAAAAGCTGCGATTGCCAGCACTACCTGTAAAGCCAGTATCGCCATAACCGGCACACTCGCAAGCTGGATCGGAAAGACTAGTAACGTCAAGCTGAGCATAATCATCCACGACACACCCGTTTGTGACGTTACATGAGAAAAGGCATATACCGGATTGAGCTCGAATAGGTTAAATTGTTTAACCATCTTCACCGTGCTGCTCACAAGCCTTAACTGCCGAAGGGAATGATAGTAGATTGCGCTCCCTGTTAAAAAAGAGAGCAGTCCTTCGAGGATAAGAACCACGGAGATGAGTTTTCCGAGCCCATATGCCACATAAAAAGATTGGAAGGTCAAATACGTCAAGATGATATAAATGATGGACCAAATCACACCGCTGCGGATCACGCCTCGGGCCGGCATGGTCGTGAATTCATATTTCAGCCTTTTTACCATCTCCTCATCAACATCCAGGAGCGGGCTAAAACTTGACAAGGCTTCAACCGATACCGAGTTCAAATGGGTCATGATTGCCAGTGGGACCCAGAGCCAAAGCGGAAAAAGAAGTGAAATTGGGCTGAACGTGTAAGCAGGCAGCCAGCCGTCAATCCAAGCCAGGATGTGGATAATGATACTCTGCAGGATGAAGAGCACCAAATAGGTTAGCCAATAGGGGCTGGGCAGTCGCTCGACAAAGTCCATAAACCTGTCGAGGAAGCTTGGTGTGTATGGTTTGGGTTTGCTGGTATCTTGTTGCATCGTATCAGATGTTTTAGATTGGATTTGAATGGCCATAGGTTTGGATGGTATGCGGCCTAGCTTGGTGATCAGCTGTGGTTTAGGGCTAAACAGCTCATAGATCTCTGCGGTCTAATCCCCTAAATAAATTTGGGCATTAGGCTGTAAAAGGTTAAAATAAAATGAGTTTTTCCCAAAGTGAAGTATATACTGAGAAAAGGAATAATGCCAGAATAACCTAGGAAAATTCCCTAACTGCTCGCCCTTTCCCGCCCCATTGGCCGGAATGGTGTCGCTTAATGATCTCGTGTTGTGGGGGCTCGGCGTCGCCGTGATCTAATCAGGACGGTGGCATAATGTCATAATCGTTTAAATGCAATGACTCATCCCAGAAGATTAAATTCGAGATGAGTCATGTTAATTCGCCACGGTGGGATTTCGTGTATCTGTCGCTGCAACTTCAGTCGACGGGTGTCCCCCTAAGATGAATCCCGCATTTTCTCCACTGCCCAGGTTAGACCTTCCCGGGCGCGCTTGCTGGAAGGATTGATTTGAAGAGCCTTTACCAGATATGAAACCGATTCATGCGGTGTTGCCAGCGCGGCCAGGATCAGGTAGGCGGCTTCGTAATTGGGGAAAAGGCGGATGGTTTCCTGGGCAATCTGGCGGGCTTCGGCTTTTTCTCCCTTCTCGAGAGCCTGATAAGCCAGTTGGATGTACTGCCTAGGGCTCACCAATTCAGCCTGAGACGGGACCCGGGCAAGCCCAAGAACCTCTTCCTGTGGCAGGTGCCCGTCCCCGTTGCCATCCAGTTTGGCGAACTGGCTGTTATAAATCTCGGCGTAGAACCCGTTGCGGGCCAGCAGGTCCACATGGGTGCCTTGCTCCACAATGTCGCCATCCCTCATCACCAGGATCAGATCGGCGTTGCGTATGGTGGACAGGCGATGGGCGATGATGAAATTGGTGCGGTTCTTCATCAGTTCGTCCATGGCCTTTTGGATCAGCACCTCAGTCCGGGTATCTACCGAGCTGGTGGCTTCGTCCAAGATGAGGATTCTGGGGTCAGCCAGGACCGCGCGGGCGATGGTCAGGAGCTGCATTTGGCCCTGCGAGACGTTAGAGGCCTCCTCGTTGAGCACCATATTGTAGCCTTCTGGCAGGGTACGAACGAAATGGTCGACCCGGGCGACTTTGGCTGCGTTGATCACCTGCTGGTCATTGGCGTTATCGCGCCCATAGCGAATGTTCTCCATGACGGTACCGTTGAACAGCCAGGTATCTTGTAACACCATGGCGAACATTTTACGAAGGTCCTGGCGGGTGAACTGGCGGATATCGTGACCGTCCACCAATATGGCCCCGCTGGATACATCGTAGAAGCGCATCAGTAATTTGACCATGGTGGTCTTTCCGGCTCCGGTGGGACCCACGATGGCCACCTTCTGGCCGGGCAGGGCGGTAGCGGAAAAATCTTTGATAACCACCTTATCGGGGTTGTAACCGAAACGAACGTGCTGGAACTCCACCTGCCCTTTCAAAGCGGGTAAATGAACCGGGTTTGCGGTTTCATGAACCTCCTCGGCCTCATCCAGGAACTCGAACACCCGCTCCGCCGCCGCGGCGGTTTGTTGGAGCACGTTCGAGATGTTGGCCAGCTGTGTGATGGGTTGGGTGAAGGAGCGTACGTATTGGATAAAGGCCTGGATATCACCCACCGTGATGGCGTTTTGAATGGCCAGCCAGCCGCCTAATATGGATACGCCTACATAGCCCAGGTTGCCAACGAAGGTCATGACCGGCATCATCAAGCCCGACAAGAATTGCGATTTCCAGGCCGAGTCGTAAAGGGTATCGTTGTAGACGTTAAACTGCTCCAAGCTTTTTTCCTCGCCATTGAAGGCTTTCATCACGACATGGCCGCCGTACATTTCCTCGACGTGACCGTTGACATGTCCCAGGTAATCCTGCTGCTGCTTGAAGTATTTCTGTGACTTATTGATCACTAAGCTGATAATCACCATCGATAACGGCACGATGCCCATGGCTACCATGGTCATCATCCAGTTGATGGAGAACATCATGACCGCCACGCCGATCACAGTGGTGGTCGAAGTAATGATCTGTGTGAGGCTCTGGTTCAAGGTCTGGTTGACCGTATCCACGTCGTTGGTGATCCGGGAAAGCACCTCCCCCTGGCTTGTGCTGTCGAAATATTTTAGCGGCATGTAGTTGATTTTTTCGGAGATATCTCTGCGAAAGTGGTAGGTGATATCCATCGACACGCCGGACATGATCCAACCCTGGATAAAGCTGAACAGGGAAGAAAGCAGGTAGAGGGCTACCATGGTGAGGATGATATTCCCGATATAACCGAAATCGATCGTGCCAGTCCCGGCGATCTGGCTCAGTACCCCCTCGAAGAGCTTGGTGGTGGCTTTGCCTAAAATTTTAGGGCCAACGATCGAGAAGATGGTGGAGGCCACCGCGAATACCATTACAACGATGATGGACAACTTATAGGCGCTCAGGTAACCAACCAGCTTGAGCATAGTGCCCTTGAAATTGCGGGCTTTTTCGCCTTTCATCATGATGCCCCGGGGGCCCATGGGGCCGTGCCCGCCCATCGGGCCACGACGAGTTTGAGGTGTTCTGGCCCGCGGGTTCATGCCAGTTCCTCCAAGCTCAGCTGTGACAAGGCGATCTCCCGGTAGGTATTGCAATCCTCCATTAGTTCTTCGTGTCTGCCTTTACCGACCACCTTGCCTTCTTCCAGCACGATAATCTGGTCGGCGTTTTTGATGGTGGAAACCCGCTGGGTCACGATCAAAACGGTGCTCGAACCGGTCTTTTCTTTGAGGGCTTTGCGTAATGCCGAGTCGGTTTTAAAGTCCAGGGCGGAAAAGCTGTCATCGAAGATGTAAATCGGGGGTTTCTTGACCAGTGCACGCGCAATCGAAAGTCGCTGCTTCTGTCCACCGGAGACGTTCGACCCGCCTTGAGAAATCTCAGCCTCGAAACCTTCCGGTTTCTCAAAGATGAACTCACTCGCCTGTGCGATATCGGCAGCTTCTACCAAGCTGTGGTTGGAAGCATTTTCATCGGCGTAACGCAGGTTACTGCCGATGGTGCCTGAAAACAGCATGCCCTTCTGGGGAATGTAGCCGATCTTGTCGCGCAGGTCACGTTGCCTTACCTGGCGAATATCCGTGCCATCCAGGAGGATTGAGCCCGCGCTGACCTCATAGAAACGCGGGATCAGGTTGATGATGGTGGATTTACCCGAACCGGTAGAACCGAGAAAAGCAGTGGTCTGGCCGGGATAGGCTGTAAAAGTGATGTTGCACAGCACATCCTCCAGCGCATTAGGGTAACGGAAGGACACGTTGCGAAACTCAATCTTGCCTGCAAACGGTTCTTTGAATTGCAGAGGTGTTTGTGGATCTTTGATGGTTGGTTTGGTTTCCAACACATCGGCAATACGACCACCAGATACCGAGGCTCTCGGGATGATGATAAACATCATCGACAGCATCAGGAATGCCATCACGATCTGCATGGCATATTGCATGAAGGCAATCATGTCGCCAACTTGCATGGCCGATTGGGCCACCTGATGGGCCCCCACCCAGATGATCAGCACGCTCAAGCCGTTCATGATTAACATCATGACCGGGAACATGGTGACCATGACACGGCTGACGAACAGGCTGGTGCTGGTCAAATCCACATTAGCCTGATCAAAGCGATCCTCCTCGAACTTCTGCTTGTTGAAGGCCCGGATGACCATCATGCCTGAAAGGTTTTCGCGAGTCACCAGGTTGAGCCGGTCGATCAAACTCTGCATGATCCTGAATTTTGGTAGGGAAACCGAAAAAACCACCAGCACCAGGCCGATCAAAACAAGTACCGCCAGGGCGATGACCCACCACATAGAGGTGCTTTTTCCAAGAGCCATGATGATGCCGCCCACACCGATAATGGGGGCGTAGAACACGATCCGCATCAACATGATGACCACCATCTGGATCTGGGTGACATCATTGGTAGACCTGGTAATCAGTGACGCCGTGGAAAATTTGTCGAATTCGGCGTTGGCAAAGTTCTCTACCCTTTCGAACAAATCTTTACGCACGTCTCGAGCCGATCCGGCCGCGGTCCTGGCTGCCAGGAAGCCGACCGTCACGGTGCTGGCTCCGGCAAGCAGGGATACCAGCAGCATGAGGATGCCGGTGTGGGTGATGTAATTGGTTTGTATCTTGCCGGTATCCATACCCAGGGCTTGATACTCCGCCTTGACCGCCACAACCGCCGATTGGTTGATCAGGCTGGCGTCCATGGCGGAAAATTTCTGGTTGATGCTGGCCATCATCTTGTCAAGCTGGGCTGGTGGAAGTTTGACCAATAAGGAAAAAATATTCGTTCCGGGTGGCAGTTTGGACAGGTCGAAACCAAAACTCTGTGCCATTGCAGCAGCTTTAGCCGGATCGGCCATCGTCTGTTGGATATTTGAAACGATCAGAAAGGCCTTGCCCATTATGGGATTTAATCGATCGATTTCAGCCTTATCGATGGATTTCAAAACGTAGACGGGTTGGTTAGCCAGAACCGGGTACTGGGTCACGTATTCAGCATAATCGGATGAATTTTTATCTACCAGGTTATAAGCATCGAGTACCTGAGCCTTGTCATCGGGGTTCATGAAGATGACCAGCTTATCCATCTCGCTCTGGCGAATAGCCATGGGCACCGCGTTACCTACACCTCCCTGTTGGATGCCGACGTTAACGATATTCGCCATGTAATCGGGTAACGCCAGATTGGCGTATGCCTGTACAAACAGCAATACAATCGTTATTAAGATCAGAAGAATATAAGGTTTTAAATACTTGGACAATCGCAGCATAATTTCAAATGTTCCTCTAAGAGATTAATTTACGAGTGAATCAGTTCAGGGAGTCCTTCGAGCTGGTTGGCTTTCTCGATCAAGATGTTCAGTGCTTCAGTGATTTGCTCTCGCTCGCTATCGGATAGGGTGTGAGCTAGGTTTTCCAGCCAACCCTGGCGCACCGCAAGGCTTTCCTTCAATATCTGACGACCTTTATCGGTCAGTACGATTTGCTTGACACGGCGGTCATCTGGATCTTCCTTACGCAGGATCAATCCCTGCTGTACCAGGCGTTCCAACATCTGGCTGGCAGCCGCGCTGGTTACACTCAGGTTATCGCCGATATCCGAAACAGAGCTCCTGCCTCTAAAGATATGGAACAAGGCGCCAATTTGGGACATCGATAGGCCCATTTCTTTAGAATAGCAGATGAAGTTGTGCATCGAGCGACGCATGAAGACTTCAATCCATTTCCCGAGCGTATTGACAAAGGGATCAGCAGATTGCATTAGATAACCTTTATAATTATTTAAATTCGCTAAACTATAAACCTTTCTTTACCATCTGTCAAGGGTCTGGTTATCAGAATATCGATCTCAAGGTGAGCCAAAAGTCCGTGGTATGCCAGAAAACCTATACATTCACATGTCTTTGCGAAGGAGCAAAGCGACTGAAGCAAACTACAACCTGGTCAGGGGATCCCTTCGTCGGTCAGCTGCGCTGACCTTCTTGGAGTGACAGCCTCCGCTAAGCGGTCAATGCAAGGCCAGTGTATTTTTTAAAATATAAGCGATCTATTATTTTACCGATCTTCAGGACTTGACCTTGAACCTCGTGCAGTCCTTGTTTAGTAATCCCACCAAGATATGAATTTATAATCCGCATATAAATCAGAGGCTAATGTATGCATACAAACCATGCTATTTGTCATTGCTTGAATAAACCAAATCCATTTTATATTAAGGATTTTCAGATTGTCTATTTCTTGCTTGATTTTCGCCCAATACGATATCAGGGAGCTATGTTATTAAACCGTAATTATAGAAAAAGGAAGGAGCGCAAGGATAGAAATTTGTTTATTCTATTCGTTCACTCAAAGCGGAACGAATTACTAACAGGGCTTCAAGATATTCCCCTTGATCGATATATTCACCAGCTTGCGCAATGACAGGATTCTCGGACCCTAAAATAGGGGCAGCAAATTCAATCATGTATTCCGGGTTGAGGGCAGCCACGAACTCATCCGGAGAGAGCACAAGAACACCCGCTTGTTCCAGTTTCTCTATGATATCCATGTTTTCCGGTTTCGCAGGGGAAGTGGCGATCTCGATAATACCCGCAAAAACCGGAAGATTCAAACCGCCGACGCGGGATAGATGAATTTTGTCTGCATAGAGATCCTCAGACGCCCAATCCCCCTCTGGTGGGTCAGTTCCTCCAAAATGGCTGATTCCAATCTCGATTAAATCCACCATCTGATCGATGGAAAAGGTTAGGGTGAATTCCTGATATTTTTCAGCGATTTGGAAATCTGCAGGAGCTAAAAGCTGGTTGGCAAATACCTGACCGGTATCCTTTGTGCTACCAATATAGATCCGCACCATGGGTCGGCTGTCCTGGTTATCTGCAACCTTGAGGCGAAAGGTCACGGTGTATTCACCAGGAGGTAGAGTGCCAAAGGGGCCTTGCACAGCGCCAAGTGAAGCGGCAGTAGAGAATAACAGCGCCTTTCCAGCGTGCGCCTCCGGGTCGTCCACCACTTGAACATCTGACACATGAGGATAATCAGGTAAATCCATGTAGATTTCACCAGGACGTTTACTCACCAGATTCTCTACAATCCAGTCTAAATCTTGGCAACTGGCATCATAACTTGTATATACCGCTGGTGCAGGCGCATCTTGATAGCGGAATCCAAGCCCCCACAAACCCAAAATACCATTTTCGGGAAATACGCCAAGGTAACCTTTATCATGTAAAACTTCATAATAAATTCGCGATAGACGTCTATCCCAACCTTCTCCGTGTGACCCTGCACCACTCATAACCTCAAGGGATCGTAAGCCAGTATCATCAAGATACCGTGCGGTGTAAGCCAGGTAAGAACGAAGCTGTTCGTCATTCATTGCTGCTGGGTGCGTGTAGCCTGCTCCCGAAACGCCGGTGAGGAAGCTGGTCTCTCCGGCCATTCCCATGTAGTAATTCCAGACAAGGGGTGCCAATTCGGCCAAAACTGGGTTAATACCCCAACCGATGTGGTAGCCATGCACATCTTTCCAAGGGAAGTTGCCAAAGCCTTGATCCAAAAGAACCTGCAGGGAGTCCCCATCGGAAGTATAGATAGTGGCAATGTGAGAGGCTTTCAAAGTGGCAAGGATATGATCCGGGTTTATCACAGACTGGTTGCGCTGAACCATTGGCTGGATACTGGAAAAAAGGCTCAAGCTGCCGGACGAAACCGGTGCATTGCCATTGGTAATAACTGGCACCCAATCGCCCAATTGCGCCGCTAGAGCCACCGTATTGCCTTCCTCGCAGTTATAAAAGCCAAGTAGTGGGATAGGGTGAGGCGCATCGGTTAAAAACTTACGAAGTAATCCACTTTCTGGTTCCTCTGAGGGTGAAAGCCATAGTGCACTAAGTTGCAGGGAGATAATGTAATCGCGGGCAGCTAAACCTGGGGGGAGGTAGGAATCAGCCGGGATGCATAGCGAACTTGGTGCTCCAGGGCTGATAATTCCAATAATCCGATGATCCAAATTAGGCCACAGATTCTCATAGATCCATTCATACAACCGATATTTGCTCTCAGCACTTGAATCCCATCCCTGTTCCTGAGCTAATTGGCGTAAATCAACCACATCACTGAATTTATGTATGCCGGGAAGATCAAGCTGCTCCGGAGATAGAATGAGGCGGTTTTCCAATCCCGCGTACATGGTTGCCAGGTTTACACTATCGGCTATTGCCGGATCGTAAATGACCGCGCCTTTGAGATATTGTGAATAACGACGATATAAAAATCGAATAGCACTCAAGCCATCCAGATCAAGTTCAATTAAGTTGACATTCTCATGCAGAACAGGTAACCAGGCGTGAGATTCGTTTCCGTATGGCCCCTCAATACTCCAATCCAGGTAAATGCTCGGATTTCCACGATTTATTAAACCCTGCATTCCCACCAGAGTCAGCGCCAGCATGGCATCTTCGTTTTGGTTGAAGCGCCAGGAAGATTTCCCCTGCCAGTTTTCAAAAGCTGGTCGTATTCGGATGGAATAAACCCTATCGGCAGGAGGTGGGAACAAAGGGAAATAACGCCCATCCGACCATTGAGGGGTCTGAGTGGATGCGATGGAGGGTTGGAAGTCGCTAATGGATAGGTAACCTACCTGCCATTGATCTGTGACGCGCAGACTACCGAGGCTGATTCCATTGAGGGTTACATCGAAAGTTGCCACGCCGGACTTCGAGGCAACCTGCAAGAACATGCCTTCTGTATTAGCAGGAATCTGAACATGAAGCACAGCTTGCTCTTTATTACCACCAGCCCATTGAATTTTCCCGACTCCCGGTAAGGTTTCACTTCCCGACCAGCCCTCGTTTTGCAGAGCCCTGGCATCCAGCGTGTCGAAGGTGATGGTGGTCAAAACGTCGGCTTGAAGGTCAATAAATGACAGGCTGTTAAAAGCCACTTTTTTTCCATCATGGAAACGGAAGACCATTTCTGACACTTCTGGAATAAGAGGAGCTTGGGTATCTTT
>Ga0315548_1002532_pt1 | contig 14148 bp, 4 predicted proteins | sample SalMarSW160110MG_2_FD_202540 | JGI IMG/M metagenome (GOLD analysis project Ga0315548, IMG submission 202540) | Salt marsh sediment microbial communities from the Plum Island Ecosystem LTER, Massachusetts, United States - Salt Marsh Sediment SW1601-110 ... | reverse complement strand
CTCTCAGTTCTGGTAGTGGCGGTAGCACTTCTCACCTTGAGATTGGCCGCATCGTAACTCAGATGTATCTCCACACCATAGATATCCATCTCATTGTCCATCTCAACGTGCACAACATTGCCAGTGCTGCCCCGCTCGCCTGAGCCATCGGCAACACTAACTGTAGCAGGAGTAACCATCTTAGTGAGAGCGAAATTGACTGTCGTTGTCAGCCCTTCTTCGACATTGGCCTCGATGGTATCGGGATAATAACCCTCAGCAGTTGCAATAACTTCGTAGGTACCAATCAGCACATCATCAAGGAGGTAGTATCCTATTGCATCGGTAATATCAGAATAGCCGTTAGCGCTGACAATTGCTCCTTCAATGGGCTTGGGAGGGCGAGCACCCTTCTCCGTGACAGTGCCCCAAATCGCACCATAATGGCCCAAAACTGTGAAGGTTCCATCTTTAAGCTCAGGATAAACATCAGTGGTTACATAAGTGAAAGCATTGGTCATATCGCCTACACCATCTTCAATATCTAAAGGTGTTGTAACCCCCGGAGTAGCCTCAGGCTTTACCCTAAAGACTAAATCAAACATGCGATAATATCCAGGCGGTATGTCAAGCGTTCCCAGCATATGGAAGGCAACGCCCACGGTAACAAAGCCAGAAGGGTCGATGTAAGGGGCCCAAAAGAAGGGACTGGGGATACTATCGTAGAAACTTGGATAAACAGGGTCACTCACATCATACAGAATGGCTTCGCAGACCACAAGACTGGTGTCATATTGCATGGCAAAACTAACCCCATCTAAATCCTCACCTTCATATCCACATACCCTACCATAAATGGGCACATGTATCCCCATATCCCCGGGGTCAGCCTCAGCATCGCTCACAATCATTGAATCCACACACTGCGCTTGAGCAACCTGAAAACTTCCCATCAGGGCAAAAGACAAAATCATTAACACTGTCAGAATAATTCCCTTTTTCATTTTTTGTCTCCTTCTAATAGAGAATTTAAGATTGAAAGCAACCAGTAATACCTGCCAAACCCGTTGCTTGGCTGAACAACCTATAATAAATAATTATCACCCCCTCTCAAGAGGACAAAGGTCAACGATAAATTGCAGACCCTAAATGTTTCCATGGGTTCGCAGGCCAACGATTACGGTAAGTTACATCATAGACAGCCTCCTTATCTTGATCATTTTGTCTTGCAACATAACGGTTCTACACCTCCCTTGTCCCCGCTGCAGCGGTTACTAAAGACTGCCTCATCAGGATCACTTTCTTGGCGTCAGTGAACCCGTCAGCTTTAATGACGTAGAAAAAGATACGGGAGGTCCCTTCTTTGCCTCCCTGATCTCCGCTATCCCATCTAGCCTTGAGATACACAGTTCAGTGACTCGATTGTGTCCACCTGCAGAGATCTATTTCTGAGGTTCTGGGTGCTTGATGCCAGACTATTTCAGAACCACCATCTTCCTCGTCCGCACAAAATCCCCAGCCCGAAGCCTGTAGAAGTAGATGCCGCTGGAGAGAGGACCAGCATCCCATGTAGTAACCTTGTATCCCGCTTTCTGCTTCCTATCAACCAGAGTCCTAACCAACTGTCCCTCTATGTTGTAGACCTTAAGGGTGACCCACCCCTCTTCGGGCAACTGATACCTGATATTGGTCTCCGGATTGAAAGGATTGGGATAGTTCTGAGAGAGGGCATACTCCTTCGGAATCTGCGTCACAATGGTAAGCTTAGCCTCTGCGCTCTTCACCGGCCCAGCATTCAACTGATACCGCTCCAGAGACAAGGTAGTTGTCTGGCCCTCCTCACCTACTACCTTGAAACTCAGCACCACCAGCTTTCCTGCCTCAGTGATGGGAGTGATCCCGTAGAGCCCAGCCCGAAGCTTGCCTGGCTCATCATTATACACCACCTGAAATGGCTCACTCAAGACCATCTTTGATATCCCCACAAACTCCAACACCTGGGGATCGTAACCGAAAACGATGTCTGCTGAGATCACCCCATCGGCTTGCTCCATCACTAAGGGAATCTCAATTACCTCCTCAACTCCTGCCTCCATGTCTGGAAGATCCTTATAACTCTGGCTCGCTAACTGGTTGGCCAGACCCGCAGCAGCGGGCGGCCAGTTGACATCCACATCCCCCAAGATCACAGAATTGTAGTTCTGGTCCACCTGATTTGAATTCAATGGCGTGTAGGACCGACTGGCCGGCCTAAAGCGCCATTCCCCTACATGGGACTGGGGAGGCTTAGCCATACCCACCGCGCATTGCGCGATCAAGGCCGCATCATACATCTGAATGAACCCATTCTCATCCACATCAGCCGCCCACCGCCCGCAGGAATCGAGTTCAATAATCATCACCGCATGTCGAGCCGTCAAGGCCGCATCATACATGATGATGATGGGGAAAAAGGGACAGCCCTCCTCAGGCTTGGAGGGGGTGAGGGTGTAGTTCAAACCAGATGAGAGATTAAGAAACTCATAATGCCCACTGCTGTCCGTGTTCACCGCCCCAGAGCTACCCCCGGATAGGGTCATGATCACATCTTCCACAGGCCCACCGGTGTGACAGTAGGTAACCATCCCAGCAACGAACATCTCCCCCACCACCAGAACTGTGGTGAACTTGGTAGAATCTACATCAGAAGTTATGGTGATGGTTTCTCCAACCGTAGCTCCGATGGATACATCTTCCACACTCACAGAGTCTATCAAAGCCATTCCCCTGAATATGCCTGAGACAGAATCAGTCTCCGTGAGAGCGGCACGAATACCCAATGTATCCGTTGAATTGCTGGTTATGGTAACTGTGGTTTGGTTGACACAGACGGAATCACTGTCTTCACCTTCAAGTTGGATATACATCGTGTCACCAATCCATAAATCGGTGGTTAAATCATCCGTGTAGGTGTCATCTGCCTTTAAAACAACCGAATACACCGAATCAGGCCCGCCTACTGCCGGAGAGGTAAGAATCGGGTCATAAAGGACCTTTCCCAGAGTTATATCATCGTAATAATCATAAATCCTAACATCGATCGAATCCGTATTCGTTGTCCCCCACCAATTGTTGGTGACGTCAATATCACTGGTTACATCACTGAGATAAACCTCATACCCACCTTCGTTGACAAGATTGTTGTTGTTTATTATCGTAAATGAAGCATCACAACAATAGATACCACCACCGTAGGATGCGGAATTCCCACATATGTTGTTCCCGGCAATGTTAGCAGGAGGAAGAGATGAGCGACCCTTGCCAAAGCCCTGGTGGTAAATGCCCCCACCAGAAGGGGCCGAATTCCCAGCTATATCGTTATTGGTGAGGGAACTTGAGCCCAAGCAGTAAATGCCACCTCCACCAGAAGCGGAGGAATTCCCAGTTATAGTGTTATCTGTGATGTAGAGACTTGGTGATGCGGAGGAGAAAATACCACCCCCATAAGAAGAAGCGTGATTCTCGGTTATAGTGTTACCAGAGATGTGGTCAATCGCGAAAGGATTATAATAGTAGATACCACCACCATCTGAAGAGGCAGAATTCCCAGTTATCCTGTTGTCGGTAATGGTTGGAGATGACTCATCGAAGCAGTAGATACCACCACCATCAGAAGCTGAGTTTCCATTTACGATGTTCCCGGTGATAGTCCCAAAGCAGCGATTCACGCAGGAAATGCCACCAGAATTCCCGATTATGGTGTTGCCACTGATAGTGGGAGACGAAAGGAACATGCAGAAAATGCCTCTACCGGAATTCATACTTATAGTGTTGTTGGTAATACTCGGAGATGAATAAGTGCCGCAATACACACCAGCGGAAGAATTGCCATTGACATAGTTGTCCGAAATCATTGGAGCTGAGTGGTCATTACAGTAAATGCCTTCAGAATAATTCCCGGCTACAGTATTACCAGTGATGGTAGGAGATGAGTTGTTATGGCAGCAAATTCCACCTCCATGGTAAGCGGAATCTCCAGTTATCGTATTACTGGTAATGGTCGGAGACGAGTAGAAATAACAGCCAATGCCACCGCCCCAGTAGCCTGAATTCCTAACTATGGTGTTGTGGCTGATGAAGGGTGCGGCGTGGTCGCAATGGATTGCGCCATCTTGAGTGGTCCCTGGAATATCCCCCCCATACTCAATCCTGCAATGCTCAACAATACACCCACTCACATAATTGCCGGCATCAAAAACGGCATCAACGCTGGAATCAGTAAACTTTATACTTCCCCAGTCTCCTCGCTGTGGCGAGACATTGTTAGAAGTAAATAGGATAATGTCTCCCTTGATCCCTCTAGCCATCAACTCACCCTCAACATCTAAGGACAGGGTGTCATCGAATTTCACCGTCACCCCAGGTTCAATGGTCAGACTGGAATCGGGAGGAACCCTGATATCACCAAGTATAATATACGGGCTTTTAGCCCGAATCCACACACCGCTCACATCTCCCGGCTGTATATAGGTCCCTTCTCCAAGGATAGAGAATCTATCACTTGTATCAGCCACCGAATCCCCCTCTGCCCAACGTGGGGGAATAACTGTACCACGGACAAAGCAACTATCAGATGGAGGAGGCGGGACTTTCCAGAGCAGAAATCCTCGGACAATTCTAGTTAAACCGACAGGGTTCCAGTTCTTTCCGGCATCGTACGAGTAGTCGATCTTCAAGTCAAAGTGCTCCGGAAGGTACCTCCCCACATCGTATTTCCACCTGATGGTATAAGTGCTGTCCACCATCCATTCTGTACTAGCGTTAGGAGTGTCAATCTCTACCCACATGGGCAAAATGGTAAATGGTGCATCACTTGTATCTGAGGGGACACCATCCTCACAATCAGAAACCCGTATCAGACAGTTGGCTGATGGTTTGTTGGGAACTGGCCAACCCTTGCCCCCAGTGTTTGCGAAACAGGTATCACAGCAAATTCTCTCCCAAGTCCCACCCCCATCCACGCTTAATTCAATCTTTACATATGGAAAAGACCCCTGCCACTCCCAGGTTACCCCAACATAATGGCCGGCCTGTATCTCCTCCCCTCCGTTGGGTGAAGTAACAGCAATTGTCTCCTCCTCAGTTGTGAAACTCCATTCCAGTGCTGGCCCGTCGCCTTTAGACTCAAACCCCTGCGCCAATCCACCCCTCCCAGGTTTTGACTCTTCCGCCGGGGGTGTATAATTAGGAATAACCTTTGCATAGTAATCCTGTCCATACGCCAAAGGCAATACAGCACTAAGACCATAGAACGTATCTTGTGTCTCCTCAGCATCGATAATGGGATTCGAATAATTAGAATTCTCTGACAGCGTGACTATGTACTTAGTCGGTGTTACCCCTGATGGTGGAGCGTCCCAATCAAGTTGAGCAACATTCACTGAAACATCAGTCCCGGTAGGTGAGGGATTAACTGGCTGTTCAGGGTCCCATTCATCGGCAGTGAAATCTTGGACTATATCGCTTTGGATGTCTGTCAATGTCACCGCAGACGGAGTGAAATCATACCCTTCTTTATAAGGATTGAGAGTCGTGTCCGCTCCATGTGTAACTTCGAATGAGTACGTGCCGTCATCACCAGTAAATACGCCATTTATTATCTCCACATCTGCAAGCGGATTGCCCTTAAGATCAACATATCCACTGATAGTGTAAGTAGGTGAATCTTCAGTTGTGAAACTCCATTCCAGTGCTGGCCCGTCGCCTTTAGACTCAAACCCCTGCGCCAATCCACCTCCCCCAAGTTTCGACTCTTTCGCTGGGGGTGTATAATTAGGGACCACCTTTGCATAGTAAGTCTGACCATAGCTCAAGGGCAAAATATCACCAAGGTTATAGAATGTAAATTCCGTCTCCTTAGCATCGATGATCGGATTCGAATAATCAGCATTCTCTGACAGCGTGACTATATATTTCGTTGGTGGTACCCCTGATGGTGGAGCATCCCAGTCAAGCTGAGCAACATTCACCGAAATATCACTCCCGGTAGGTGAGGGATTAATTGGCTGTTCAGGATCCGGTTCACTGTAGGTGATATCGTCTGAGAAAGAGTTCGATTCGTTGCCTGCAACATCCTTGTACTGAACGTATGCGGTCTTCAGTCCCTCGTCGGTGTTACCGCCATACGATGATAAATCCCAGGTGCTCTTCGTGGGGGCGTAGCTCTCCCAACCTGACCATGGGCCACCACTATTATTGCTAAATTGCATCAGGGAGACACCACTGTAAGGATCCGTCGCAGACAAACTGTTAAGCGTAACAATCAATGATGTGGTACTTGGAGCCCCGTTATTGATTAAGATTGTACCGGCACTTGGGTCAGTTGCATCGATGTAAAATGGGCCATAGTGAGTTGTATTACTCCACAAGCCGACTTTGTCTACGCATCTTATATGGAAGTACCAATTATTGGCATCGGGAAGAGAAGGGCTTGTGGTGCTGGTCCCCGTCCCATCGATATTTTGATCCGGTATAGAGGAACTTGATTGGTTCCACTCCCAGGAATATCCACTAATCCCACTACCATTTCCATCTGAAGGAATTGTCCAAGTAATATCCACAGTTCTATCATTGTCCCACACACTTGTAATATGGCTTGAACTTGATATTGCAGGATTGTCTGGAGCAGTATTATCAATCATAAACCCCCCCCCACCAATGTGCCAATCTTCACTCCACAGTTCACCATCAAAAGCCTTTGCTCGAATCCACACTGTTGACTCATTCAACCCCGAGTTCCAAGGATAAGAATCTGCTGGGGTGGCATCTTCGCCAATAAAAGTCCAGTTGGCTGAACCGTCTAAAGAATATTCGTATCGAACTTTTTCAACAATATCGCCCTGGTCCGGGTCGCTATAGACTGCTGAAAGATTTACAGCATCCCGGTATTCACCACTTGTTGGATGAATCTCAGTAACCAAAGGTGGGTGATTAATGGATGCCAAGAAGCTTCTTATATCTGAAGTAAGAGTTGCCCAGTAATTATTCGTGATTGGGGCATCCAATAGATCTAAATGATCTTCAATTCCATCACTATTAGAGAACATTCTATGGTCATATGCTCGCGCTCTTGATGCAATGTTATTATCAAGCACTGAAATGTGCCCAGAGACATCCATGGTGCTGAATGGTATACCGTCAGAAATGTCTAAAAACAAAGCACTTTGAAGAGGAACCAATCCATCATTTGCATAAAATGATGGATTGTCCCCAGAGATTCCATCAGAAGCATATGACATGAGATTAGTAATGAAGTCAAGTTTTTCGTGCTCATCAAATGAGTTTACGAGTAGCGAAAATAAATTCAGTGGAGGGTTATCAGAGAGGTCGTTATCATATGTAGCATATGTAATTAGCTTATTCAAATTTCCTGTGGATGCCCTTTCGTTCAAATCGCTTAATGTTCCAAATTCGCTTTTATATCTGTCGGAAAACAGTACTGTTAAGTCTTCAAAAGTGCTATGCTGATTCAAATCTCTACTGGAGAATTGGATCTGTCCATTAGTTGAAAAATTCGCTTCCCAACCAAACGTGAAATAGCCATTCATTACTCCATCTCGGTTATCCCATGCGAGATTTAAACTCCCCATTCTATCGTAATCGAAGGCAAGAATATCTATGAAAGGAACTACATCCTCTGTATTCACAACCAGGTTAAAAACATCTAAGGAAGATGCACCACCGACATTATTACCCCAGGTCCAAGCAGACCAATCCGGAACGGCAAACGGAGAACCATGATGTGGAGTCCCCAACGTGATTAAACCCAGAACATCATTCCCCTGATTATCGTAATTCATGAAAGACCTGCACACTAAACCTCCGCGGCTGTGGGCTACAAGAAGCACGTCAGTATTAGCAGGATAGCTTGGCAGGATCTCGTTATGTATGTAATATGATAGCTCTTTCGCATTTCCTGTGTAACCATTAAAGCCAATGGGCAATTCCGTATCATGGCGCCACACATATACATCAAATTCTCTGTATTCAACTGAATGACTCGGATCCTGTATATAATTATAAAAAGTTTCCCATCTAAAATATGTACTTCTATATTTCTCTTTATCGCTATTATTCCCATGAATTAATATTAAAGGAATTCCTTCTCCATAGGCGGCATCGTGTGGTTTTATTAATAATGGTGACTCAGTAACTGAAGTAATAATAGTAAGCGTCGCATTTATTTCCGATGGAGCATATTGAGCATTACCATCATAAACTGCTCTCATGGGGTATGTGCCCAATGGCATATCATCAGGTGGCAAATAATATACTCTTCCAATCCCACCAGATCCCGCACCAGGATCAGCGCTTGCATCTGTTATTAGACTTGTCGTCGTTATTCCATCTTCGGGAATGGTTTGCCAATCACTATTAATAAAAATTTGGAAATATATTGGTTCCCCTTCTATATCCCGATGACCAAACACATCTTCTTCTAATTTTGCTTCTAAAAGAATGGGGCACCCAGGTTTGGTTGGTTTATTAACAAATAGATTGCCTCTAAATCGTGTAGGGTTTATACCAAACTCAGTTTCAAAAGCCCAAGTGTAATCGTTTGTCAGATTATTGCCCGCTAAATCTGTAACACCAGTCGTTATAGAACATGTATAAGTCTTATTATAAGCAAGTTCCTCACTTGGAATAAATTTGTAGCTGCTTGCAGAACCACTTTGCTCTCGATCACCATCTATAGGTTGATTATTTAGTTTCACAATGAAGGTGTTGGAATTAACACTGGAAGCCAGAATATCTTCGCTAAAATTGGCATAAATGTGTGCTGTAACAGGAACATTTACTCCTGTCGGATCGACGCTGGTTACTTCTGGTGGCACGTTATCACCAACAACATAAAAAGGCAATTCATCATCCCAATCAAAAAGATCAGTTTGTTGCCAGCCATTATTTATAAAGCTCTCTACTATTGCTTTGATATGTATTTCACTCCCGCCCCAATCATTAGGTATAGTGAAAGGGAAAGAATACAACGAATCACTTGAGGCATTGATATGTTTTGTTTGTTGTTGCTCGTCATCGTAGTTGGGTAGCTTATCTCTATCCAGGTACATCGTAACTCGTGTATCAAAACCGGACCAGGTCACATCATTATTGATATTTAGCTGCACATCAAAAGAAGAACCTGCTGCTATCTGACTTCCAGGATCGATAATATTATCATTCTGATAACCGCGCATATAATCAGTATAGGGATAATCCCGTGGGTGGGTGTGTGAAATATTAATATCCTCTTCAATGGTAACTTGCCCTGATCCCCACAACTCCTGATCTGGGCCTGTAGCTTCTTGATTCAAAACATCATAAGAATAAGTGCCCACAGGCAAATTCTGGAATGAATATGCACCTGATACATCAGTCACCCCTGTAGCCGCAGTCTGATCATCTAAATAGATTTTAATATAGGCACTATCAATGAAATTGCCGTCTTCGTTTTTAACATAAAAATTGACACCGCCCTCTGGTTGAGTAATAATCACATCTTTAATAATTAGTTCAGCATCCAGGCCATTGGTTGGAGGCGTTCCAAAATGCAACCAAAGATTAAGATGTAACCTTTTGTTGCCATCATCGGGGGGGTTGTCACCACCGGTATAGGCCCATTCTTCAATTAGATAATCTTGGGGGGGGGCGGGAATCTCAGGATCGTGCCCGTGGTAGCTTTGGAAATCAATGCGGTCATTTCGCCATGTAAATTTGTGGGTGGAATAATCTCCTGTCAAATTAAGTGGAAAGCCATGTGAATTACCAGGAATCTCTGAAGGTTGAATTATATACCAACCAGGATCATTAGAAGCTTCACCCCAGCGGGAAAATTCTATATCAATTTCTTCTATGTCATTTTCGTATAGAAATAATCCAGCCACAATATTTCGATCATAGTTCTCAACATTACTGGCCACGTAAAATGTATATTCACCGTAACTCATATAATCGTCACTATATATTTCTGAGCAGTACCATTCCTCTCCAATTTGCCTTACTTTGAGATGTAATTGACCTTCTTGATCGACCCAAACGGAACTAGTACTGTTGGACCAATCATTGGGGCCTGGTGGAATATTATCACCGCTCTTAACGTGCCAAGTCATTCCCGCAAAGCTAACTGTTGATGGTGATCCTTCTATAGCAATCAAAGGTTGACTATACCAGGCCCAGCCATCGGTATATTTATAGTTACCATCCACATACGTCTGTGTCCCTGCCTGATGCCAGTAATCCCCTGCTGTATCAAAAGTCTTTGTAAAAGAGTATATTGCATTTCCATTATTACCAGTTACAGTTTGGCTGGATGACGTTGAATCAAAATCCCAGGTCGATTGCCTATTACGGTCCAAGACTAACCTCACTCTTGAGGTGTAATCTGATGAATTCGGATTGACAGCTCTCACTTCAAAGGTAAGCTCAGAACCTAAGGGCACACTTCCATAGGTTACATCATGTCCATTATAATAGACTTTGATCAGATCACCATATGGCATATTGCGAGTAAAGGTACTCGAATTGGATGAATTACCAATAATCGTTACGTCATCCTTTCTACCCCAGTACTCCTGCCCAAATATAGTTGTCGGATTGTTGGGTGTATGATAAGCCCGGTAATAATAGCCGCTACCTTCCGGGATATCCCAAAACTCCGCCACACCGTTGGCATCTGTGTTATCGCTGTCAATGAAGTAATTGCCGCTGTCAAACAAGTCGACCGTGCCATTTGCACCGGGTAATGGAGTCGATGTGCCATCTATGTTTTTTACCGTTACCGCCAAATTGCCTTTTGGCTCAGAAAAGATAACATTAACTGTAATCTTATAGCTAACAAATCCTAAGCAATCAGCATCAGGATCCGATGGAGAATATCCCCCCGACGGATCATAATCGAAATTATCCCAACTCTCATCTGTCCCCAGTCCCATTCGAAATTTGATTTCAAACTGCCCCCACTCTTTGGGACTGACATCTAAGTAGATATCATTGCTTTCATTCGAGCCCCAACCATTATTATCATAGCCCTCTACCATGACATAATTCGCGTATCCATCACCAGCCGATGCTTCATTGCCCCAATACTTGAGAATATCTAAATCACTGCTTGAACCACTTCTATTTATACTGATGCGGCTTTTATCTGTGCTAGCTGTAAACTGAGGAAAAGTAAGGGTCAAATTATCATAACCCGCTGGACTGGTGTCTGAGCCATCATTCTCGCCCCTTAGCCGTATTTCAAAAGTCTCATCAAGACTTCCTAGGGGAACATCTATTGAGCCACCAAAACTAACTAATGCGCCATTTATTCTGATATTCTCTACATCCGAAACGCAATCTAGCGGAGATTCCCAATAGACCCTCATCATTATATAACTAATACTGCCGTCATTACTCGAAACATGATCACCCACCCATGCATACCATTTCTGATTCGCGTCCTCGCCATTGAAGGCAGACGTGTTTCGCCAATTTAGATAGATGTCATAATCATTATCAGAATCATCGTCCTCCCCCATGTCCGTATGATCTCCATCTCGATCCCACACCCTGCAAAAGTCGTAGTCCTTACCGTGCAACTCTGATGAAATAGAGATTATGTAGTCACTGCACTTGAAGTCGGTTTCTCCTGCATCTTCCTCCGCCACCCGTACACGGTACTTGACGGAATCCACTGTAGCACCGGCGGGTACAGACCCCTCTTCCCAGGTTAACCAGACGCCATGTAAGTCCGCTAGGAAGTAATCTGGGTCCGGATCCCATACCAAATTCCTGTATCCCGTTTCTAAAGGTACGGGCGGCGTCCCAGGCGCGCCGGATCCATCAGTCTCTTGAACGGTAAACTCGGAGATTCCTCCAATGATCTTGAAGTGGAGACCTTCGTCTCGTAGATTCTGGAGCACTGATCCGCTAACTTCCCTGCTCTGACGACCAAGCTCCGCATCCAGGATTCCAGCTTTCCTGGCGCGCTCCACTTCTACGGCAGACGACAGAGTTACATCGATTGAATATGTGACACTGCGCGATTTTCTTATGCTCACCTTTCGCTGCAAGGACTCTTCTATTTGCTTTGAAGTTTTCGCAGCAATCTTTCCTTCTTGGGCTGACAGAGGCCCTTGCATGTCCACATCTGAAGGATGCTCAGTTGAAGAGCCCAAAATGGCCGTTGCCTTATGGGGTGATGAGGTTTGGAATTCCATTTCTCTCTCAGTGCCATAAGTCTCCTGAATGTCTTGCGCCAATACTAACCCTACTGTTAAGAGCAGCACGGATATAACTACAACTCCAACAGCCTGAACTGGTCTCTGCAGAAATAGGTATTTCACATCTCCTCCTTTTCGATTAAAGCCTAGGAAAATAGAAAAAGAACATTAAAGGGATGTTGCCTGTAATCTTAGCAACTAGGGGGTCCAAATGCACATCTTCTCTTACATCACCAAAAGACCAATTACGCCACATTTGGCATTAATGCGTTCTGTCATACCGAATTATGCTCCATTATCGTCCTTTTCTAGAATGATCGGAGGCGCTGCAGCTATCTCTGTCTCCATGGCTCGAGTCATTCCCTGACTCTCCATCTAAGTCAACCGAAGATAGCTGGCACTCTCAGAAATGCCTCAACCAATCTCAACTTAAGGGTTTCCGCTCCCCGTGATCTCCGATATTTATCCATTTCACCACTTACTGCTGGCTATTACCCTAACCTCCAAACAAAAAGGCACAACCGCACTCCCTCTCTCAAGAGAGCACCCGATTGTGCCTTCGACTTACAGGCCCTAGTCCTGCACGACAAAGCGCCCCATACATCTTCTATGGGTCTTAGCCAATACTCTATATCAACGGATGGCCATTTATCCTAATTTCGGCTCGTCATCCAGTGATTCTTTAACCTCTATCTGCCTCCTCAGTTAATACCCATGAAAGTGTAACCTGCCAAAAAGAAAAACCGACCTGCCTTGAATTGATCCTTCGGCAGCCCGGCTGTCATAAATCAGAGCCTTATCTCATATCCAGGTTATCGATATGACCCGTGGCTTTGTGCCCCCCAATTGCTTGGGGTTTACCTTTATCGGAATCCTTACAAAGCCTCAAACGTTACGGAATCAAAGATGAACCTTCTATTATCATACTTAACATAATAAATCAATCTCTGTCTGTCAAGCACTTTTTTTGACACAGTCTCCAGAATAAGCGAGTATATCTGGCACATCTCCTTTGGTGTAATTGACTTACACTTAATCTCTACTACATCACGAAAAAAACTGAGACGACACCTGTGACGATACTGATAAGATACCGTCGCACAAACCGTCCCACGCAAACCCTTCAAAAACAATGAATTAAACCATAGCGACGGTAGCGACGATATTTTTCCTACCCTTAAGGGCGGTATGGGCTCGCTTAATCTCCCGTTTAAGAAAATGGAAAGGCCTCGGAGGTGATCTCCTATAGTCCCCCCGAGGCCATCCAATTTGGTGTCCAAATAGTGTCCATAGAGGATCGAAATCCCTATAAAACCATCTAAGAAAATGTAAGAAAACTGACCGTAAAAGTTAAGGACAAATTCAAGCAGGTCAATAGATTGCCCTAAAGGTCAACAGATTAGGCCAAAGCCCCCTAACAGCAAAAATAGTAATGTAGCGCTACCTCAGGCAGAAAGAGAATCTCATCCTTGTTGGTAAAATAGGTGAACCCTCCTTCTATTCCTACTCCAATTCTGGAGTATCTAATGATCTCTATCCCCAGGCCAAAGCCGGTATATACTGCTTGACGAGGGAATAAGCGGGATTTGTCCTTCGTAATCGGTGATCAGCAGCACTGTGATTAATGTCGAATTTGAATGAAAGGGAAGCATGGACGCATCCAAGAATGTTTAAGATAGAATTGTGGAGTTATTCGTTAGATTGCCCGATTATTGGGAACTCTTTTTGTGTTTCTGATTGTTGCATTTGCCATCGGGGAGGAAATACCATATACCTCAGAGCCCACTCTAACGGAAAGCCTCCGCTTTGTAGCTCTTTTTATGATGTGGCTGGGCTCAATTACTGGCTGGAGATGGGAAGGCATCGGCAGCATGTTAATCTTGCGTGGTTACGCCTTTAAAGTGTCTGTAAACCACAGAATCTTGTCAAT
>Ga0315548_1002527_pt1 | contig 14163 bp, 15 predicted proteins | sample SalMarSW160110MG_2_FD_202540 | JGI IMG/M metagenome (GOLD analysis project Ga0315548, IMG submission 202540) | Salt marsh sediment microbial communities from the Plum Island Ecosystem LTER, Massachusetts, United States - Salt Marsh Sediment SW1601-110 ... | reverse complement strand
AAATAATTGAGCGAAGGTAGTATCGATCAAAATCTCCACTGTGCTTTCTGTCGAGATTTAGTAGCATTTCAGTATCTTCTCCTTATGGGCAGGTGAAGGCTCTGAAAAAGGTGTTTGATGCTCAGCGTGAAGGGGGCTTGTGATCTAGTATGGATTAAGACGCTGGCCTGTGCAGCCGGTGATCCTGGGTTCAAATCCCCTTAGAGGTCTAAACCATTTCAGGTGTTAGTCCCGAAAGATAGAAAAGGATTGATTGCCGAGTATGTAAGCGGTGTGATTTAACTTGGACTTACCCACTCACGTCGTCTTTGGTTTTGCAATAGGGCTGTTTTCTTTGGTCACCCCGAAATCGCTCTGCTGGTAAGCCTGGGCACGCTCATACCTGATCTAGACAGAGAATATTGCTTTATCCCAATGAAAGCGTATCTAGATGAACAATATCACCAAGCATTATTTCATAATGTGTTTATTATTGCATTGGCTTATCTCGTGAGCCCTTTCTTTTCACTCGGCATATTCCTCCACATGTCTGTATATTCACCTTCTCCTTTTCTTAGATTAAGCAACTATTATATATGGGGAAAGTACCACGGGGTTCGGTCTTTCTGTTTTTTCGTGTGCTTTGAGGAGTTTCCTAGAAGCTCAGGAGTGATGAAAACGGATTCTCCTCGTTGTAGGTGACGCATCAGATCTTGAAAGTTTACGTTTCTAACTTCCACTTTGTGAATTGTTTGATTGTCATCGTTGTTCAGGTACAGCAACATAAACCTTAGCGCTGCGGATGTCAGAGTCACGTTTCGCATAAATTTTTCGGGTATGTTGCCTTTTTCTTCTTCTTCAAGTATTAACATTTTTTCCATTCTATTCATTCAGATCACACTCACGAATACAAATCGAGCAAGGTCTCGTCTTTTAAAGGTATGTCAGTCAGATGACAATCTTACGACTTTTTCTGAACTCTTGACCTTTAATGTAATACAAATTAAAAACAAACCGTTCTGTTTTTCTATAGGGCAGAAGCTACAAGATTCCTTTGCACACGCATGTGACGACGAGAACTAGAAAAGTTAGACTTGGTCGCGCTTATTTTGACTGATGAAAGGTGGATTTGTTTCTAAACAGCGAAATGGATCTGCATAATATCCCTTTGCTATGTTCTCAGGAAGCCTGCGAATGCTCATTTTTCGTAAAACACTAAGAAAGGATGGACTTAATTATGTTAATTTATCCGATTGCCTCTAAATCCTTTCTAGGTAAGCCTCTTCGAAAGCTAACAGTTTCTTGAGTTCAGTTAAACGCCTCTCTACAATTTGGCATATTCTGACTCTGAGTTCTTCTCCTTGAATTGATTTCTGGATTTTGTTGATTTCATTTGCAAGGTAGACATCTCCTATGGTTCCTCTGATCCATTTCTGGAAATCTCGGCGTTTGTAGTGAAAATCTACAGACTTTGTGTCTATTGTCTTTATCTTCTTGCAGAAGTCGGCGAGGCTGACTGCAAGCTCTCCGCTATATTGTCCAATATCGGTGAAGAAGTAAAAGGCATCATTGTAGGAAACAGTTCTGAGAATCTTGGAGGCGATCTCTTTGTGATTAACTTTCGTAGTTTTTGCCTTTTTCATCACTCTCGGTTCACTCCTTTATGTTTATTCCTTCTGTGCGCACATTTTAAGATTTCCTTAATACATTAGCTCTAGAGGACAGAGTCAACTTAAACTTTCTATCATTTTCTTTATTTCTTTCTTCTTTTCTAAGAATTTTTTATATTCAGTAAAGTTTTTTAATGCTCTTAAAAAGATGATTCTCGTCTTTTTTTCATCTATGCAATAAACTATATGCAACTGTTCCTTTCTAGCCCTAAAAATTAGATTGCCATTAACATGTTCTTCAAACTTGTGTAATTCATTGAAATCCAAATGAGAACAATCAAGAATATTCTGTATGATAGAATTTATTTTCTCTTCGTCTTTTAAATCTCTAATGAAATGCTTAGAAACAACAACGCCTCTTATCAAAGGCCTAGCCATCATGAAGTGATTGTGACAATTGATACAGAAATTTCTTCTTTCGTCACATGGATTTTGTAATCTTATATTAATGTGCATGTGACATACACCACCTTCTCACTTACATGAGGGATTTAGGTATCTCACTGCCGAGGTTGACAGCAGAAAGGAGAAAGGGAGAAAGGAGAGTGGAACAAACGCGAGTTGTCAACCACAGCAGTTTTGACACCATTTTAAAGGTTATCTATTTTTCCGATTTAAATGTATGTCAGTCAGATGACAATCTGACAATTTCTGCCTTGGATTCTTGGCATTAAATCGGCATTGAAATATCTCACTGCTGAGGGGGAACACTAAAGGGGAACGAAGGGAAATTGAACAGAGATTGTTCCCATATTTCCTCGGCAAGTTTCCAAAACATGTTGACTATGTTGTGATCACCTGACCAGATGATTTCATGCGGAATCTGAAGTATAGGAGTAGACGAAAGTAGGCAATCGGAATCTGTCACTAGAAAACTTATGGGTGCTCTTTTCAGACAGTGCAACTTGACTTTCACGGCGAAGTCTCGGACAACCTCAGCATTCTGTTTGTTAACCACCGTTACCCAACGTATCGAGACGTTTCTTTTTTTGAGAGCGTCGAGTTGTGGTGCGATTACTGAAACACTTGTATCATCTAACTGGGCAGCCACGAACAACTTCGATTGTGTGTTGGCTATCAAATCCAACATTTTTTTCTTTACCTTTTCTCGTCCCCTGACAACAGTCACCGTCTCAACGGCTCTCCCGCTTTTTATTGACGCAATCTCTAATTTTGCTGGTATAGAGGCACTCCAAACTTTTTCGAAAAAATCTTTCATAACCCTTATGTGACTAGAATCATTGGTCCATAACTCATGCCTCAATTCACTGCCCGTTAAGCTATTACTTGTGTGCACGGCTGAGCCTATGATAAGCTCTTTATCATCAACTATGGTGATCAGGGTTGTTATCCCAGGAGCATGTCTTATTTCGCAAAACCTGCCTAGTTTATTGACCTCTTTGACATTTTTTTCATCGATCTCTGTTAATATTTTTATCTTTATGTTTCTTTGTGCACATTGACGGAGCATTTCGTCTCTATCGTAGATGACAGCTCGTCTAATTTCCAACTTTGGAGATATCCAAAGCACTTCGCTTTTCGCATTCTGTAACATTCCTTCAATTTTTTCATTGACTAGATGTTGTCCCGAGATTACAGCAAAATGTACTGGCTCAGGCTGCACTAATCCAGCAGACTTGCCTTCCACTTTTTTCAACTCATTTTCTAGCGTATTTTTCTTTCTACGAAGTTTAGAAGTTTGCCTAGTAAGAATTTCTTGTTGGCGTTCAATTAGTTCTGAGAGAACTTCTTCCGGAGGAATTGCCAGAAATTTAGTAGGTTTGCTAACAATTACCTCTACCATACCTAGTCTCTCTAGTCTTGGCAAAACTCGGTAGATCTCTTGCCGTGGAAGCTTCGACAATTTGGCAATTGCACGCGCACTTGCTTGTTTCAGTTGAAGAAGGGCAAGATACACTGTCGCTTCGTTTCTAGTCAAGCCAAAAGGCATCAATTCTTTTATCAACTGTTCGGAAAGTGGCATTATTGTCATGTTGTCACCATACCATATGACTAACGTATCTTTAAAAAATGTGACTCTTAAGATTTTCGAAAAGACAGTTTAAAGAAGGAATGCAGGTAATTCAAAAACGATAATAAGATTTCCAGCCTTTTGAAAGATAGAAAGCAAAACTTGTTTTAGAATTAGTTGGAACCAAACAAAACGTTGGTTGGTAAGATCATAAAAGTTGCTGCACGCACGTTCATAACAAAGAAGGCATTCGAATGGTTTCTGAAGAAAAACTAAGCATAAGATAAAGTACTGCCTAAATCATCTCTTTTTCTTTAACATCAAACTTGTTTTTCTGCGCCCAGAGCTTAATTTCGTCAAGAACTAACCATAGGTTCTCTACAGCCTCCTCAAGCTTCCAGTCTCTATGCCCTTCTGCGATAAAGTCCAATGTTTCTACATCTCTCACCGTTTCCTCTTTCAAATGTACATCATATTCAGCTGAGAAAACATCATATAATATTTCGCGAGCGTTATTGTCTATGACAAATTTAGCTGTGAGAGATCCATCTGGGCTTTCAAGCCAAAATTCTGAATCGGAGCTTTTCTGCAGTTCCATCTTGATTTTCGCTTCTCTTAAGAAATTTAAGACACTCGAGATGAGACCAGTTTCCATTTAACTATCACCCAAAAATGCCATATAACTCGTTAGCTTTTTGTTATGCTTTACCCTTTCTTAAAGTTTTAGCCATAACAATATTCCCACTATCAAACCGTAGATTGCTATTGCCTCTGCAAGTGCTACCACTAGGAAACTTTTGAAGAATGTTTCAGGTTTCTCAGCTAAAGCGCTTATAGCTGCAGTTCCGGAGGCGGAAATAGCCATTGCAGCGCCTAAACCAGTAAGTCCCACGGCTAAACCAGCGCTTATGGCTATTGCCACTCTGTCATATGGACCGTTTGAGTTTGCTTGGCTTATGTGAGGTGAAAGAGTGACAACTGCTGTTGCGGAAACTAGAGGTATAAAAGCTAATTGGAACAGAAGTATCAACACAAGTGTTCGTTTTTTCACCCATTTTCCCCCATTCATATGCAAGACACTTTAAGCTGTATTAGACTTCTTGCTTTTAACTCTTTTTTCTGTCAACAAACCCTCGATTTCCTCTCCAACTTTTTCGGCGTCCTCCTTAATTTTCTTCACTCTCTTCTCTATTTTTTTTATCTCTTTTTCCGCGATCACCTGTATATTAGCCTCGAACCTTTCATACTCTTTTTCTATTTTGCTTTTTTTCGGCATAATTTACCATTCCTTCTATCGAACTACGAGAACTGGACAAGATGCATATTCAATTACTCGTTCTGCCACACTTCCTATGAGGATTCGCTCAGCTCCTCTTCTTCCGTATGTTCCCATAACTATTAAATCTGCTCCCAAAGATTTGGCATAATGAACAATTTGATCGTGAGGTTCTCCTTTAGCAAGAATGGCTTCTGCTTTTAAACCTTCCTTTCCTGCTAATTTAGTTATATGCTTAAGATAACGTTCACCTTTCTCTTTCAATTCCCGTTCAACAACTTCCTCTTCAGCAACCTTTGCTATTACATCGAGAATGACTGTGTCGATAACATAGATTGCTAAAATTTCAGCTCCAAAAACTTTGGCAAAACGAATTCCAAGCTCTACTGCACGTAAAGAACAGTCAGAACCATCTGTTGGAATAAGAATTTTCTTTACGTTTTCCACTTTCATAATCACTTCATATGCTTCCTTTTTAGAATAATTCTCTTTGCCATTTTCATCCGCACGAACTCTTCCCTTTCCTTTTCCTCCAAGACAAGTTCAATATGCTTAACGGTTTCACTGTACATTGGAATAAGAACATATTTTAGAGCATTTACTCGTCTCTGCGTTTTTTGAATGTCGTTTGCAATTTGAAAGACTGCTCCTTCAGTTTCGGCTACTTGCGCTATGAGATCTAAAACGTTATAGAAATTCTTAAAGGCTCTGTCGAGTGAAGCGCTTGTGCTAGCAAATCCGTAATCGGGTTTCACGTCTTTCTCTTTATAAAATTTGACGATTGGTACAGGCACTCCCATGATGCTTCGATGGTCAAGGACAAAATTCGCTTTAACTGAAGAAGTTAATGCAACGTTCTCAACGGTTATCGGCCCCATTACGATGTTTGCTTCTCTTAAACCTTGAAACGCTCTTGCAAGAGCCGATGTCATTTCTTCTCTAAGTTTTTTTGCATCATATGTAAAATGTCTCAATTCCCGTATTAGAACATCCCTCTTTTTCTCTAAGACATCATGGCCAGATTCAGCCATCACCAAAGTTTTCTTTGTTCGAATCAAATTGATGCGTGTCGGATGAACCTTCATTACTGCCATAGGTCTGTCATCTATGTTTTCCTTTTTGGAAAGTATTTTTTGAGAAACTCTGAATGAATTCTTGTCAATTCATCTTCAGGCAGAACTGATAACACGTCCCAAGCGAGTTCCAATGTTTGTTCTATTGACCTGTTTTCTTCCTTGCCCTGATTTATAAAGTTCTTTTCAAACTGATCACCAAACTTCAAGTAGTCTCTATCTCTGCTGGAAAGCCCCTCTTCACCTATGATTGCTGCTAGAGACCTTAACTCGTTGCATTGGGCATAAGCAGCGTAAAGTTGGCTTGCGACATCTGCATGATCTTCCCTTGTACGGCCTTTACCTATGCCATCCTTCATTAGTCTTGAGAGACTTGTTAAAACGTTTATCGGGGGATATACTCCTTTTTTCTCCAAATCTCGTTCCAAAACAATTTGTCCCTCTGTAATGTATCCGGTAAGGTCTGGAATCGGATGGGTTATGTCATCATTTGGCATAGTAAGGATTGGCATTTGAGTTATTGAGCCTTTTCTACCAACAACACGACCAGCTCGTTCATATATGCTTGCAAGGTCGCTGTACATATATCCTGGATATCCCTTTCTGCTTGGGATCTCTTCCATTGATGAACTGACTTCTCTCAAAGCTTCGCAATAATTTGTCATATCGGTTAATATGACTAAGACGTGGGCTTCCTGTTCAAACGCTAAATATTCGGCTAAGGTTAAGCCAGCCCTAGGAGTGATAAGTCGCTCAACAGGGGGGTCTTCAGCGAGGTTAAGAAACATGGCAACATTCTTTATGGCTCCTGTTTCTTCAAAGCTTTTACGGAAGAAAGCAGCTTCGTCATGGTTCAGTCCCATTGCTATAAAAACTATGTAAAACTCTTCACCGCCGCCTCTAATCTGTGCTTGTCGAGCTACTTGAGTGGCAAGAATATTATGGGAAAGACCTGGACCTGAAAAAATCGGCAATTTTTGTCCCCGAACTAAACTGCACACACCGTCAATTGCTGATATGCCGGTTTGAATGAAATCGCGTGGATATTCCCTTGCGGTGGGATTTAATGGAAGCCCGTTTACATCTCTTAACTCTTCTGTAAAAGGCTTAGGATTTTCGTCAAGTGGTTCTCCGAAACTGTTAAATACTCGCCCAAGCATTTCAGCAGAAACCGGTATCTCAAGGGATTTGCCGAGAAAACGAACATGGGTTTCTGACGAAGATAACCCTGTTGTGCCTTCGAAAACTTGTACAACCGCTATTCTTCTTGTTACTTCAAGAACTTTACCTAAACGTGTTTCTCCACTTGGCGTGATTACTTCAACTAACTCGTCGTATCCAACATCTCTAACATTCTCAACAATGATTATTGGACCAGAAACTCTCGATACGCCCGTATACTCTAATCCTATGTTTGCCATACCATTTTACACCATGTCTTTCTCTAGTTCTGAAAATTGATACTGAACTTTTTTGTAAAATTCATCCAAAAGCTGAATTTTGTTATTAGGTATGGATTCTTTCATACGCATAATTTCTGGCAAAACTGAGAGCTGAGTTATTTTGAATATGGGCGCGCCTTTATTTACAGTGCGTTCTGCAAGCTTGTGGAAATCAATTATTATTTTCAGCATTTTAAACTGTTTAATTGGAGGGCAGTATGTGTCAACTGGGTCTAAAGCATTTTGTTGAAGGAAAGCGTTTCGAAGAATTCTTGCAGTTTCTAAGATTAAACGTTGCCTATCAGGTAAGGCTTCAGAACCCACAAGGTTAACTATTTCCTTTAATTCATCTTCTCTTTGGAGAATGCGCATTGCAGCCTCTCTATAGTCGCTCCACTCCTTGTCAACGTTCTTTGACCACCATTCTGAAAGGTCGCTGAGATATCCTGAATAGCTCTGTATCCAGTTTATCGCAGGATAATGACGGGCGTCAGCTAAATCTTTATCTAAAGCCCAAAAAACCCTTGTGAAACGTTTTGTATGCTGCGTAACAGGTTCTGAAAAGTCTCCGCCTGGCGGCGAAACCGCTCCAATTGCGCATACTGAACCTATCCCTTGTTCTGAACCTAATGTTTCCACAGTACCGGTTCTTTCGTAAAATTGTGCTAGTCTTGTTGGAAGATAAGATGGAAATCCTTCTTCTGCTGGCATTTCTTCAAGTCTTCCCGAAACTTCTCTCAGTGCTTCTGCCCATCGGCTTGTTGAATCTGCCATCAAAGCGACATCATATCCCATGTCTCTATAGTATTCGCCAATCGTTATACCAGTGTATATGCTTGCTTCCCTTGCAGATACGGGCATGTTACTTGTATTCGCAATTAAGACAGTTCTCTCCATAAGCGGTCTTCCAGTTCGCGGATCAGTTAATTTCGGAAAACTGGAGAGAACGTCAACCATCTCATTGCCACGTTCACCACAACCGATATAAACAATTACGTCTGCGTTAGACCATTTTGCCAGTTGATGTTGTGTTATAGTCTTACCTGTTCCAAACCCACCCGGAATCGCTGCACTTCCACCTTTAGCTATTGGGAAGAATATATCGATGATTCTTTGACCTGTGATTAATGGGATGGAGGGTAAAAGTCTTTGTTTATAAGGTCTAGGTTTTCTAACAGGCCATTTCTGAAACATTTGAAGTTCAAGTTTTTTGCCGTTTGTTTCGACGATAGCGATGGTTTCCTCTATTTTATATTCGCCTTTTTCAGCTATCCCGACAAGTTTCCCTTGAACATCTGGTGGAACAAGTATTTTATGCTTAATTAATTGTGATTCTTTTACTGTTCCAAGAACGTCGCCGCCAACTAGTTTTCCTCCAGCCATCATTTTTGGATTAAACAGCCATTCCTTATCTCTAGGAAGAGGTGTTGTTTTCATACCTCTTTTTATGAACGCGCCGGTTTCCTTCTTTATCCATTCTAACGGCCTTTGAATGCCATCATATATGTTTCCAATCAATCCTGGCCCTAGCTCTACGGAGAGCGCACTTCCTGTTCCGAAGATTTTTTCTCCCGGCTTAAGCCCGCTTGTATTCTCATAAACTTGAACTGTAGCTATGTCGCCTTCCAAAAGGATTATTTCGCCTACAAGACGCTCTTTGCCGACCTCAACCATCTCATGCATTTCAACTTCCGACATTCCTTCTGCTTCAATAACTGGACCTGCTACACGAATAATTGTGCCTTTTGCTAGAATGTTATTAGCCCTCCTCTCCAAACAACATTTTTGCTATTCTAATTCGAAGAACAGGTTTTAACAGTTTTAGTCGATTTCCAAAAGTGTTATCATAAGATACCTTTCCATCTGAAGTTTTAACTATGCAACCTCCTATCCAGTTTTCAATTTTATCCGCTAATATTAATTTCACTCTCAGCTTTTCAGATAGCTGATCGAGACTGCCATGTGACAACCATTCGCGATCTTTAGAATTCACATAAACAACAAGTATGCCAGAACCAATTTTTTCCGAAGCCTCTGAAATAAGCTTCAAAAGATAATCATAATAGCTTTCAGTTTGGGCAAATTTTTTCAAACGAGTAAGCGTCTTACCGAAAGTAGCGTTAACTAGTTCTTCCTTTACTTGAAGAAGCTTATTTCTCATTTCCATTTCAGTTAAAGATTTCATTTTCTTCTTTTCTATTTCTCCTTTCTCCTTTGCTTCAGTTAGAAGACGTTCACGTGTTTTTTCTGCTTCTTCTTTGGCTTTTCTTAAGATTTCCTCCGCTTCCTTTTCTGCGTCGCGAATAATCTTTTCCGCTTCTTTCTTCACATCCTCTAGAATTTCGCTTGCGATAGCTACGAGTCCCTTTTTTATACTCAACATTGCTACACCTCTATACTTTAACTCCAACAGCTTTACGCACTATACCACGCACATCCATCGCTTCAGACGGCCCCAACGTTCCAGGTATTTCCACAATTAAAGGGGCAATTCGACTCGAGCGCAACTTGCCAATTTTATCCCGCATTTTAGTCGAAAAATCCTCGCTGATAAAAATAACTGCAACATCAACACTTCCGACCGCCCTAGATAAAGCATGCCAAGCTTCATCAACCGAAGAGACTATAACCCCCTTAACATCAACCAGTCGAAAACCCGTAACCATATCATGATCGCCAATGACAAAGGCATACATAACGATTACCCGATAAACTTTAAATCTTATGCGGTTAATCAAGATTTTGCTGAAAATTATGTTTCGACCGGAAAGGATGAGCGAAGCCTCAATAATCTGCCTCAAGAAAGACCTTGACCTAGCATTGGAAGCTTTAGATAGTTTCGGCAACTTTCACATTGAAGAAACAAAAGAAACTTCTAGGCTGACACGGAATGAACAGCTTATCCGACAAACCGAAGAGATAATTAGAAAACTTAACGCGGTAATAACTCAACTCAAAATTGAAAAAACAGGGCTTTTAGACATTTTTAAAGCTGAAAAACCGATTAAAACACAAATTACTGCTGAAAACTGGCAATCCCTCATGAAAACTGTCGAAAAAGAAAGTTCCGAATTAGAAACGAAAGTGGACAGCCTAACAACTTCGCTGAAAACTCTTGATGGAGAACGATCCAATCGTCAACATCTACGACGTATGTTAAGGATACTTAGCAGATTTAAAATAGATTTGAAAGCCTTAGAGGAACTACACTTCATTTACGTAGCAGTTGCAACGGTTTCATCGAGGAATGTATATGAATTTGAAAAAGCATTGTCAAACCGCTCGGGAATATTTCACCATCGCCCTGTAACCAAAGAAGTAGAGTTCGTTTTCATCGCAACACCAAGCATATACAAAGATGAAATCGAAAAAATTCTGAAAACACATCATGCTGAAATCTTTCAAATTCCAAAAGAAATACCCGAAGAATTGTCTAAAGCACTAGAAAAAGTTAATGAACAATTGAAAAAAGCCTTACAAAATAAAAACATAATGTTAAAGTCTCTTGAAAACCTTGCAGAAGCAAATAAACACCGTCTTCTCGCTCTAAGAGAAACTGCACAAAACATTCTGAAAGTATTACATGCCAAACAGAAATCTTTAGAAACTGAACGATTAGTCACTGTTAAAGGCTACGTGCCAAAAAAAGAGTTCAGCAAACTCCGGAAAAAAATAGACATCAAACTAAACGGATGTGCATTAGCGTTAGAAAGGGGGTTTGACGCTTCTGAAGACCCACCCACGATGATACATAATCCTTCATTCATAAAACCTTTTGAAACAATAACGAAACTTTACGGCCTTCCACACTACGATGAATTGGATCCAACACCGCTGATTGCAATAACATTTCCTTTAATATTCGGCTTCATGTTCGGGGACATCGGTCATGGTCTAATACTACTCATAAGTGGAGCAGCGCTTGGTTTGCTAATCAAGAAGCATGAAGGATTACGCAATTTTTCATGGATTCTTGCAGCATGCGGCATAGGTGGAGTTTTCGCTGGATTGCTTTTCGGCGAATTCTTCGGCAAACATTTGTCCGCACCTTTATGGTTTGACCCGTTCGAAGACGTCACAGGATTTTTAATATTCAGCCTATTCATAGGCATAACACAGATAATGAGCGGCTTCGTCTTGGACTTCGTTAACTTCATATTAAAAGGAAATGTAGTCGATGCGTTCGCCACTTCACTGCCTAAAATGCTGTTTTACATCGGCTCCATCTATCTAATTCTGGTTTATCAAATAGATTTCGAAGCTTGGCTTAAAGGTCCAATCCTATTCCCGTTAATTCCATTCATTTTTCTGATTTTTGGCAAAATAATCATAGTGAAAACCTTAAAGATTTTAGGGTATCCTGTTAAAAATTTAGGTATGCGTGATTCTTTTCTTGAAAGATTCTTTGAAAGCGGAGACCTGGTCACGCGGCTTCTCAGTAACACTATGTCTTACGCGCGAATTCTAGCCCTTTTAATGGCTCATTGGTCTTTGCTTCTCGTAACCTATGTCATTTCAGATATGGTTTTGCCAACACCAGTTTTTGGAACAGTTCTAGGCACTTTAATCATCGTTGGTGGGAACACATTTGTAATAGCTTTTGAAGGTTTAATCGTCTTTATTCACACTCTTAGGCTTCACTTTTACGAATGGTTCAGCAAATTCTATCAAGGGACGGGAGTTAAATTTAGTCCTTTCAGGCAGAGCTACGTATACGCAAAAATTGTTTTCACACGGTAACTATGCTGAAAAAGGGTAAACTCTAAAGAAGAAGTAACCGCAAGATATCATCCGATTTCCAACCATATTCTATTCCCAAACTTATAGCTGTGAGAGTATATGCTTCAACTTCTTTCTGCACCATAAAGCCAAGAACTACCCCGATGTTAAATAGGTCACCAATTTTCGTCTTCTTCGCATGTTCAAATATGGCTTTTCTAAATGCTTTCTCAGCCGCAGAGACTATTTCTTCAGGAATTTCAGCTTTCACAAAAAATTTATTGTAGTAACTTTGCTTAACAATGTCTAATGCTGATTCAAAATCATTTGCCATTAATAAAGCTTCAATTGTTTGCCCTGAAACATTGTAAAAATTACGTGAAATCGCCATCCTTATCCAATATGAGTCATAACTCAAAATTTTAGCTCGAAGAATTGTTAAAAGATTGAAGCCGTCAGTTTCTATGCTTACATAAAAGAAAGCATGTTTCTGTTCCTTTTTAGGCAAATTTCTAAACGCTTCTCCAAGTTTTTCATAAAACATTCTGTCAAGCAGAATATCAAAAAACTTTGTTGACCTCGTTTCTTCATATTTTCGAAGCCCAGCACTCAGCAAGGATCCATAAACCGTAGTTTTCAAGGTGTCAACAACCGATTTTACATGAATAGCCATAGCGGCTTTCGCAATAATGTCTCTTCTTTTTAGAAAGTCTTCCACTGACATGTAGATTCTGCTTATTATTTCTTCATATGACAATCCAAGGCTGGCTGCTCCCAGAATGGTCTTAATGTTTTCATGCTCAAGTTTCAGAAGACGCAATTTGAGTAACTGAGAAACGTTTTCAGGAGAGTTCTGCATTATCTTACAGCTGACTTCAATGAGGTTTTCTCGGAAAACTCTTTCAAATTTCCTTGGTATGTATGGTAGTGTAACTTTCGCTAACTTTTCTCCATAGATTGTTTCTTTTAATTCTGAAACAAACTCTTCTAAGTTTTTACATCGTGCTAACGCCTTTAACTTATTCTCATTAAGTAAGTAGCTTCTTTCAGCTCCAACTTTGACTAAAACATTAGAATATAGTTTTGCTCGGCTCAAACTTTGGTTTTCCCCAACACAGCATCAAAAATCATTTTTACAGCTTCGTTAATACGTCTTTCCACAGTTATCCTCAATTCTTTGATAACATCCTCATTTTTCTTTAACGCATCCTCGCGCTCTTTATTAGCTTCCTCCAAATATCTACTTAACAGTTCGTCTGCTTCCTCTTCAACATGCTTTCTAGAATCTAAAACTAGCTTTTCAGCGTCCTCCTTAGCAATGACAAATATCTCCTCTGATTTTCTTAAACCCTCAGAACGAATACGCTCCGCTTCTCTTTCAATTTTTCTTAACTCTTCCCAAACTTTTTCCATGATTCTTCACCCTACACATTAAAATATGGACTTCTAAAAGTTTTCCCATTTTTGCTGTTAGGCTAAGTGGTATACTCGAAAAATGGATTAAAGCAAAAATCATTGGCTGCTGAATGGTTTAAACGTGAATTGGAAAACGATAGAAAAGATCAAAAGAACCTTGGATGTTTTAGGTCAAATTTCAAACTCTTATCGGCACACGCCATGTATTTTTCGTAAAGGTAATTAAGGATTGCACAGTTTTGAATGTTGTATGAAAACCGATGTAACCGTTTCAATCAGTCAAGAGCTGTTACAAGCGATTTTTGAAGGTGCACGAAGGCTTTATCCAAAGGAAACAATTCTGCTTCTTCGAGGCGAAAAGGAAAAGAATTTAATTAAGATTTCAGAGCTTGTCGTTCCTCCACTCGCAACTTATGGTCGGGGCTTCGCCAACATTCCACTTCATATGCTGCCCATAGACTTCTCTATTGTTGGAACAGTACATTCCCATCCTTCTGGAAACTTAACACCTTCCACCACAGACTTGAACCATTTTTTCGGAAACATTCTCATGATTGTAGGCTTTCCCTTTGTAGATGAAAGAAACGTTGCAGTATACAACCGCAGTGGAAAAAAG
>Ga0315548_1002526_pt1 | contig 14170 bp, 10 predicted proteins | sample SalMarSW160110MG_2_FD_202540 | JGI IMG/M metagenome (GOLD analysis project Ga0315548, IMG submission 202540) | Salt marsh sediment microbial communities from the Plum Island Ecosystem LTER, Massachusetts, United States - Salt Marsh Sediment SW1601-110 ... | reverse complement strand
GTGGTGATTTACAGGCACTAATATCTCGAATTCCTGATTTCGAAGTTTTTGCGTATTCACAAATACCGATCCACGTCCAGGAAGCGTTACTTATTCATGCGACGATGACCGAATATTTTGATCAAAGTCAGATAGAAAATATTATTCAACCACTCATCTATAAACGTTTTTCAGAGTGTGAGCAAATCCTTCGCAAACATAAAGGAAACATATATAGCGCGAAGCCAGAGTTACAAACACAATTCGGAAATACATATTTGTATTATCTTATGTATGTTAAGCCAACACCACCGCCGCCAGAGAGGCCCTATTGAATTTCAATAATACTACAACAGCTACTCGATGGCTAATGTTTATCTTTATTCTGAGTCTCTATGCCGGTTGTTCATTATCTGAAAAAGGAGAGAATGCAGATTACGCTGGTCGTCTCCCTACCATCCAACCGGACTATTCCGGAATAGTAATTCCTCCCAACATCGCACCTCTGAATTTTTCTGTTCAAGAGGCAGGCGAAGAATATATCGTTCAGATACATTCCGCGCATGGAGAACCAATTCGCATACAAAATAGTTCTGGCCGCATCGAGATTTCGCCGGAACATTGGAAACGCCTGCTTGCAGAAAATCTTGGGCAACAATTAATAATGGAGGTCTCTGTAAACAAACAGGACGGCCATTGGATACGTTTTGATTCTGTTGTCAATCAGATAGCATACGAAACTGCAGACAGTTACATTGCATACCGAAGGCTGGGGCCAATCTTTAATCAATGGAAAAACATGGGGATTTTCCAGCGCTGCCTTGAGGACTTTACTGAAAAACCTATCTTTCTCAACCGACTCACTCAGAAAAACTGCATGAATTGTCATAATTTCTGGCAAAACAAACCGGACCGATGGCTTATGCATTTTCGTTATAAACCAGGAACATGCATGGTGCTGATGATTGATGGTGAAATAAGAAAAATTGATACCAGGACAGAATTTAACAAAAGACCAGCTGCTTATCCATCATGGCATCCTTCCGGTGAGTTGATTGCGTTCTCGGCCGGCCCTCCATTTCAATTTTTCCATACAATCGGCGAAACCCGTGAAGAGCTTGACCGATCCTCAGATATTATTCTTTATGATATTCCAACCAATACTATAACGACAACAAATCAGATATCAAGTCCGGAATTTATAGAAATCTGGCCCGCATGGTCCTCAGATGGCCGTTATCTCTATTTTTGCAGTGTCCCAAAAATTGAAACCTTCACTGCTAAGTCAATAACCAACGATGATAGTCTGGCGTACGACAAAATCAAATACGATTTAATGCGGATTGCCTATAATCCGGAGAACCATACTTGGGGAAAACTCGAAACAGTTTTATCCTCTGCTGGATTAGGATTAAGTATTACTGAACCAAAAGTATCACCAGACGGTAAGTTTCTTGTTTTCACTGCAGCCGAATACTCTTCATTCCCGATTTTCCGTAAAGGTGCTGATTTGTATTTACTCGATTTGCTGAGTGGTCAATATAAAAGAATGGAATTAAACAGCAATCGGGCTGAAGGATATCATTCCTGGTCAAGCAACAGTCGATGGATTGTGTTTTCAAGTAAAAGAGAAGATGGTCAATTCAACAGAATATACTTGAGCCATATTGATTCATTAGGGAATGCATCGAAAGCTTTTATTTTGCCACAGAAGGATCCATCTTTTTATGATGCATTTCTTGAAATATATAATGTTCCCGAATTTATAAAAGAGCCTGTTCGTGTTAGTCCGCAAAACTTAGCTAAGATATTACTTTCGCAAGAGAAAGCTCTCAGTGGGATATTGGATCCGGCTGTAATCAGAGATAAGAATCTCGATAAGGCAAAATCTGATGCACAGATTCAAATGCCGCAAAAATAAAGTAGGACAAAAAGGTAGTAGAGGAAAATCTTATTAATTTTTTAAGCAATTCATAATCCTGTCCAGCGAGAGAAATACGAATAGATGCACATGGTTATGACCTTGCCCCAAAATATCGATCCATCATTTTCCTTTATCTTCGTTTGCATTTCCGTTTGCTTTTTATTAACTTATCTTTAATGTCAAACGAAGATAATAGGTATATGTCAAAAGCCAAACAAAACAAAATTAAAGAATTACAACTTCAAGCAGAAAAAATCCGCAAAAGAGTAGTTGAAATTATATACTCTGCTAATGCTGGACATACTGGAGGTTCTCTTTCTTCGATAATGATCGAGACAGCTTTATATTTCCATATTATGAATATTGACCACAAAAATCCTAAAAATGAGGATCGGGACCGCTTTATTCTTAGCAAAGGTCACAGCGTCGAAGCTTTATATTCGGTTTTAGCCGCTGCCGGGTTTATCGATGATGAAACGTTAAATACTTATGGCAAATTCAATTCAAAACTTGCAGGGCACCCAATAAATAAAGTTCCCGGTATTGAATTGAATAGTGGCGCATTGGGACATGGATTATCAGTCGGAGTTGGCTTAGCTATTGCGGCTAAAATGGATCGGAAAACGTATCGTACTTTTGTTTTAATGGGTGATGGAGAACAGGGAGAGGGATCTATTTATGAAGCCGCAATAGCGGCAAATCATTATAAATTGGATAATCTTATTGCGATTATTGATAGAAATGGACTCCAGATTAGCGGAAAAACTGAAGATGTAATATCTTTGGAACCGATGAGGGAACATTGGGAATCCTTTGGATGGGAAGTGTTTGAAATTGACGGAAATAGTATGGAATCAATTGTAAACACTTTATATAATTTAGATTCAACGAATTCCGAAGCGGTAGAATCGTATCTTGGATGGAATATTTACAAACACGGTTAACTTAAAGAATATCAAGTGGATTGTTGCTAAATAACATCTACTTATTGCTTTTTTAAACGGAGGTATATATGCGAGCTATTTATTCTATAATAATACTTTCTTTGCTACTCCATTCCCAATTTCTTTATGCACAAGCAAATCAAAAAAACAGAGTAATTATCTTAACCGATATTGAAGCCGACCCGGATGATACAGAATCAATGGTTCGTTTACTTTTGTACTCCAATGAAATTGATATAAAAGGATTAATTGCTACAACCTCTTGTTGGCATAAAACAAGAGTCGATCCTGAATCAATAAAAAAAATAATTCAAGCCTATGGCAAAGTACAACCTAACCTCTTGAAGCATGAAGCTGGTTTTCCTGAAGCTGAAGTGCTGTTATTGAAAGTAAAACAAGGCTTGCCAAAATATGGAATGTTGGGAGTCGGCGATGGGAAAGATTCACAAGGTTCGGATTGGATTATTAAAGTTCTTGAAGAAAAAGATGAGCGTCCGTTGTGGATATCTGTTTGGGGAGGCGTGAATACACTTGCTCAGGCGTTACATAAAATTAAAAATATAAAAACGGAAACAGAAGCTAAAAGATTGATTGCAAAACTCAGGGTCTATACAATATCCGACCAGGACGACAGCGGCATATGGATTAGGAATAATTATCCTAACTTGTTTTACATCGTTAGCCCTGGTGATAATTACGGAAGTGCAACAAGCGCTGTTAACAGTTTTGTGGAAGGTATAAACAATGATGAGATCAGCAATAAATGGCTGGCACAAAACATTCAACAAGGTCACGGTCCTCTCGGCGCTGCATATCCGGATGTAGCCTGGGGAATGGAGGGCGATACGCCATCGTGGTTGTCGCTAATTCTTAACGGACTAAACGAACCTGAGCATCCTGAATGGGGAGGTTGGGGTGGTCGTTACGAACTGTACAAGCCGGATTTTACGAAGCTTAAGAAAGGAGATTCGGATGTTCCACTTGCACCTGAGACAAGGGAAATCTGGACAAACGCAACTGATAGTTATACTCCCTATATTGATAATGAATATGGACGGGCGGTTCGGAAGGACACTGTTTCCTTTACCGATAACAAAGTGACGTTGTGGCGTTGGCGAGATGATTTTCAGAATGATTTTGCCGCCCGAATGGATTGGTGTACAAGATCATATCAGGAAGCCAATCATCCGCCGGTTCCAGTCTTAGGTGATCCCGAAGAAATAACTGTAAAATCAGGTGAGGGCTTTGGTTTGGATGCCAGCGGTTCTACCGATCCTGACGGAGATAATCTCAGTTTCCTTTGGTTTAACTATCCGGAGGCTGGTTCATATAAAAAAATGATAAAAATCGAAGGAGCGGAGAATGCCCATGGGGCTTACGTTATAGCTCCTGAAGTTGAAAAAAAAGAAACTGCTCATTTTATTCTGAGAGTTACAGATAAGGGTAAACCACCATTATCGAGATACAAACGGATAATAGTAAATATATTACCAAAGTAAAATAACACAGTCGCTCACAACGGTTTTTAGTTCTCAAACGATTGGAATAATGTATCCATTTGATATTAAATCTTTTCTTTTTACTTTTAAAACAAATTATTAGAAAATAAAAAGCAGATATATCATTGAATTTAAATAACATAGAAGAAGCAATACAAGATATCCGGAAAGGCAAAATTGTCTTAGTCTTTGATGATGCTGCCCGTGAAAATGAAGGCGATTTCATTGCTTCTGCAGAGCTGATTAAGCCCGAAGCTATTAATTTCATGGCAAAATACGGTAGGGGACTAATCTGTACTGCATTAACCGAAGAACGGTGCAATGAACTCTCTCTGGAAAGAATGGTGAGAAACAATACTACGCCACTTAATACTAATTTTACCGTGTCAGTTGATTTGATTGGGTATGGATGCACCACAGGTGTCTCGGCTTTCGATAGGGCGCAAACCATAAAAGCTCTTGTTAATAAAGAGACACTTCCGGGAGATTTAGCCCGCCCTGGCCATATGTTTCCGTTAATTGCCGATTCTCAAGGAATCTTGGGACGTAAGGGACACACCGAAGCTTCTGTTGATTTGCCAAGGTTAGCAGGATTAGCCCCTGCCGGTGTTTTGGTTGAAGTGTTGAATGAAGATGGTACAATGGCACGGTTGGATGATTTGGTGAAGGTGGCTCAGAAGTACTCCATGAAACTGATTTCCATTAGTCAGATTGTTCAATATAGAAACGAAAACAGGTCATATAAATATGCTTGCTAATCAACGACGTCAGAAAATTCTTGAGCTGATTCGCGAAGACGGACATGCTAAGGTTATAGACTTAAGCCGTATATTTAAAGTAACCGAGGTAACAATCCGTCACGACCTCGAGCGATTGGAGATAGAAGGTTATATTACTCGCGAACACGGCGGTGCATATCTGAGGAACATCGATCTGAATGTTCGGAATTTCGTCCTGCAAAACCAGGAGAACCTTGCTGAAAAAATATCGATTGCTAGGAAAGCGATTGAGTTCATTCATGAAGGAGATACCGTTATTCTCGATTCCGGTTCCACTACAACCGAGATAGCCAAATTGATCAGTGGATACGGAAATTTGACTGTGATTACAAATGCTCTCAACATAGCATTTATTCTGGGCGCACAAATTGGAATCAATGTAAATGTAACCGGTGGAGAATTTAAAGCACCAACCCTTTCGTTGACTGGACAAAAAGCTGCGGATTATTTTCAGAATTTGCATGTGGATAAATTATTTTTAGCAACTGCAGGCATAGCATTGAAATCGGGATTAACTTATCCGGGAATAAGTGACATCTGTGTTAAAAGAGCTATGATCGAATCAGCAAATGAAATCTATTTAGTGGCTGATTCCACCAAGATCGGGAAGAATTCATTCGCCAGTTTAGGACCTCTTTCACTTATCAATTACTTGATTACCGATTCAAAGATAAAACCCGAAGATATTGAATGGTTGAAAACATACGATGTGAAATTCGTGATAGCCGAGTAGAGCATTTTCTGCATCCTTATTCTTTTTAACTTCTTTGTTATTCTCACCGGAAGAATACATTATTCTTGTCTCGGGATATGTTAATCCTGAGTTGAAATCGGAATTCCTCAATGCGGTGATAGTACATTTTCTCTATAAACAATATGATCTCGCACATGTCTTAACATTGGGACTGGAAGTTTTGGATGAGAAGAGAAAACAGAATGATAGGATAAGTGAGTTTAAAGAAATTTGATTCTACCTATGAAAAAGCGCTTATGAAAATAATTCGTAAATATCCGAGATTATATGATGTAGCGGGGTCAAGAAAAAAAGAGGCCGAATCTTTTCAGAATCGGCCTTTCGCGTAGCGGGGGCCCGAAGTATATTCCAAAGAAGAACTTTTACTGCAGATACGACGTTTTCTTCAGCATATTTCATTGTATCTTTTCTCAAAAATTTCCGTAAAATAAAAGGTTTGTTTTTCTCTTAGTAAGTATATGCTTCATTATGGTAAATCAAGGTGACTTTATGATTAAAATCCAGCAAATCACAAAAAAGTACCCGATAGTGACGGCGCTGGATGCCGTTACGTTAGAGGTAAAGCAGCAGGAGTTCTTTGGGTTGTTGGGCCCGAATGGTGCTGGCAAGACCACTCTGATGAACCTGCTCGTGGGTTATATCAATCCGGACAGCGGTACTATCACGATCGATAGTGAATGCGTAACGCAGGATACTTTAGATATCCGGAAAAAAATCGGTTTCGTCCCGCAATCACTCGCGCTCTACGATGAGCTTTCTGCGCAGGAAAATTTGGAAATATTCGGACAGATGTTTGATATCACAGGAAAACTTCTAAAGGAGCGCATCGAGGAACAACTCAAGGCTGTCGAATTGTACGAAAGACGCAAAGATAAAGTAAAGACCTTCTCAGGTGGTATGAAACGGCGGTTGAATATGATAGCGAGCTTGCTGCACGACCCAAAAGTGCTGCTATGCGACGAACCGACCGTCGGCGTCGATCCCCAATCGCGTAACGCGATCTTTGAGTTTCTTACCTCGCTGAACAAACAGGGGAAAACAATTATCTACACAACTCATTATATGGAAGAGGCCGAACGGCTTTGCAGCTGCATCGGCATTATCGATCACGGAAAAATCATCGCACTAGGCCCAACCGATAAATTATTGGAACAACTCTCGTATGACGAAACAATAGCAATAGTCAAGAATCCCTCAACCGAAAAGAACCGTGCAGTGTTTGAGAAATTCGGAACTCTGCTAGAGGAAAATGACCATTACGAGCTGAAACCGGCGGAAGGATTCCTGTTGTCAAATTTCTTTGCCGGTATAGAAAAGCAGGGTATAAAATATTCTTGGGTCGAATTGCACCGTCCCACACTGGAGGCGTTGTTTCTCCAGCTGACAGGAAGGAGGTTGCGAGATTGAAACAGGTTTATCGGTTATTTAAAAGCTCTTACCGAATCTTCTGGAACGACAGAGTCTCCGTCGCGTTGACGTTCATCGTGCCGGTAGTATTAATGAGCATTTTCGGGACGGTTTTTGGCGGATCGGACTCGGGTCCTCAGGGAATCCGGCTTGCTGTTTTAAATTAAAGCACGGCTCCTGTTGCAAAGAGCATCGAATTTTCGCTCGATACAGTGAAGGCGTTCCATATTCTAAAATCATTCAAGGATGATTCGGGAAAAACCATCATCTTCGATACGCTTTCGATTCAGGATTATGTCCGGAGCGGAAAAGCATCTGCAGCACTCGTGCTTCCGCCCGACATGTATGCGGATACATCAATCGGATTGTATGTTAAGTTCTACTACGATCCGAAGAATGACATGGAAATGCAGGTTATTCGAGGAATGATCCAGCAAATAGTGTTCAGTCAGTTTCCTTCCGTTATGGCAGAAAGTGGTTTACGGCAAACCGAGCGCTATTTGGGAATGAAATCGGGCAGCGAGTTCAACCGTAATATGGCTCTGCTGGCTCATAAATATTTCAAGGTAGATACCAGCGTTTTCTTGCATCCGAAGCTTTCCGATTTTAAAATTGGTGGCAGTGATTCGAGCGGAGGCAGCACGAATTTTCTCGAAAATATTGTCCGTATCGAGAACCAGCAGCTGATAGGCAAGGAGATGAAAAACCCATGGGCAACTCGCAACGTAGGCGGCTGGGGTATAATGTTCCTTCTGTTCACATTGGCGGCTACTTCTTCATCGTTGTTCGATGAGCGGAGATCCGGCGTGCTTATGAGGTTTCTGACTTCTCCGGTCTCCCGCACAAATATTTTGTGGGATAAGTATATTTTTAATATGTCGCTCGGGATTCTGCAATTGCTTTGCATGTTTGTGGCAGGCTGGTTGATTTTCCATATTGATATTTTCTCGAACTTTTTCAACCTGATGCTGATGATTATAGCTGCTTCAATAGCGTGCACGGCATTCGGGATGTTGCTTGCTGCGTTTTCCCAGACCCGCCAGCAGGCTAATGGATTAGGAACGTTGCTGGTACTGAGTATGAGTTCCGTCGGGGGAGCGTGGTTCCCGACTTCTTTTATGCCTCCGACCATTCAATTCTTCAGCAAGCTCACGGTTGTGTACTGGTCGATTGAAGGTTTTATGGAAGTATTATGGAGAGGCGTCGGATTTGTTTCCATCCTGCCGCACCTTGGTATATTACTCGGCATCGGAGCAATTCTGAATATAATCAGTGTGCGGCAGTTCAAAAAGGGACATATATTTGACTAGGGTTGGTCTCGAAATTATCCAGTATAAGTTTGTGAAACATTTAATTGATAAATCTAAATTTTTTGAAAAATAGAAATACACTAAAATGATCATACAAAACACGAAATCCCAACCAGCTTTCACCGATTGGGATTCTTCTTTGGAACTTGTAGCGGGGGATGCTCGCTAAAAGGTAAAGTCCCGCTGTACGGGATGCCGTAAAGCGGCACATGGCGGGTAAAGATTCCCCGATAAAAAGCATCGGGGTAAATAAACGAACGCGGTTCCTACTCCAATTTAAAAAAGGTTTGTAAAACAATACCAGCTTTTTTTCAATCTTCATTCTTCAATCTTAAATCTTCAATTATTTGTAGTGGGGGATGGATTTCCGCCTACACTGCGTTTTGGTGGGACAGGCGAACGTGGTTCTTCATCCTGTTACTTCGAAAAAAATGAAAATGCCCGGATGAACCGGGCATTTTCATTTTTTCGTAGCGGGGGTCCGCCACGCACTGCAGGGAAAGATCGAAACTCCTTTGTTTCCTTCTGAAATAAGCACTTCTAATTGGGAAATATCTTCATTTTCGTATAACAAAACAACCTCTCGATCAATTCGACTTATTGAACTGTCCAACTCTGATTTTCTTTCACAGGAAAGCAGAATGTTTCTTTTAGGAATTTCGTTAATCACTGAAATTCTTTTAGAATAACTAGAAGGTGCAAATATTTTTTACGTGATTCTCTCACAATATATGTAAATGATACTTTTTCTGATCTATTATCGTTTAATGATTTGGTAAAAGTGATTTTGGCTACTTTATAAGTAGGTGAAATCTAACCTAATATAGTCAAGTATTTGTAGCTTATTTCACTGGATTCAGATAACGATCAATAATACAATTTCCATCTAACTCTCATTCCATATCCTTACAGACGAAGTTTGGAGACTATATATATTCAGACAATAATTCTCCAACACCATTCTTCAAAGAACATTTCGATCGAATAACCGCAAGCTGGCGACTCATTCCGCACTTCAACGGAAATCGATTAGCATGTAAAGAAATGTACCGTATCCTTGTTCAAGAAAAAGATATGCATTTGATCAATTTGTTGACAAAGGATCGTTCAATATGGCATCGAAAAGATTTGGCTTAATTATTTTGTTTCTATTTATTCTTTCGATAATCGTGTTTGGTCAGAAAAAAGAATCGGTTATTGCCGGGGTCGTTCAGGATGAAAATGGATCGGCACTTGCGATGGTAAATGTGCAGCTTATTGGAACGACAGATGGTGACGTTACAGATCTAAATGGAAGGTTCGTTTTCAAAACAAAAAAACACGGTAAAAATATTCTCCGTGCATCGCTAATCGGATATGAATCGGAAAACCGCGCGTTATTGTTGTCAGAAGATTCCTTGTTCCTCAATATACAAATGAACGAATCAACCGTGAAATTGAGCGATGTTGTTATCGAGGGCAGTGCATTCACAACGGGTGATGAACCAAAGACGTTGACACTTCATTCGCTTGATGTCTACACCACACCCGGTGCGGCAGCTGATATTTTCCGTGCGATTCAAACATTTCCCGGAGTTGCTGCCATCGACGAAGGTTCCGGATTGTTTGTACGCGGCGGTGATGTAGGCGAAACGACAATTCTTCTCGATCAGGCGACAGTAGTACATCCATACAAATTTGAATCACCTACAGGCGGATTTTTTGGGACTATTCCACCCTTCCTCGTCGGTGGGACATATTTTTCCTCCGGTGGTTTTTCTGCACGCTATGGGAATGCACTCTCAGGCATATTGGCAATGGAAAGCCTGAATATGCCGTCGCACTTAACAACTTCTGTTGGGCTCGGACTTGCTGCGGGGTCTCTTGCTGCGAGTATTCCCATTATTCCCGGTACGCTTGGAGTTCGAATCTCGGGTAATAAAAGTTTTACAGATGCGATGTTTCAGTTGAATGGCGTCCGAAATATGTTCACGGTTCCGCCTGACGGCCTCGACGGTAATCTAAGTGTTATATGGAAGTATTCACCGACCGCTCAAATCAAATTCTTTAATTTTCTAAACATTGACCGGATTGGAGTCAAAGTGGATGAGCCTTCGTTTGCAGGCGTGTATGAATCACAGGAGACAAACCGGTTCCATAACCTTCAATGGAGTGATGCGACGGAGCAATGGTTATTGAAAGGAAGTGTTTCTTTCAATCAATTCATCACTGAACAGGAACTCGGCAGTTTACACCTGAAACCTTCGGACATGACCTACAAAGCCCGCTTCGATGCGGAAGCAAATCTAGATGATAATCATCGAATATCGTTCGGAGTTGAAGGCGAGAAAATGGTTAATCGATATGAAGGTACGGTGCCGCAAAATCCTTCTGTACTTGATCCACTTGGGAAGGTGTATACTCTTGATGAGCAATATAATGCATTTAGGGTTGGCGCATACTCTGAGATGGGATTAAAAATGTTACGGAGAATGATAGCGAGTGTAGGAATAAGGATTGATTACTACGATTTATCAAAAGAGGCCATTGTAGATCCAAGAATCTCTCTTCGCTATGAGATAACAAAAGAAATACACGCGCAGGCGAGCTGGGGCATCTATCATCAATTTGCCGCGCCTTACCAGTACAATTCGGTGAATGGGAACCCCCGCTTATCGTCACAGTCTGCCCGTCATGCAACTGCCGGCGCCGAATACTCTACGGACCTTTTTATGTGCCGAGTGGAGATGTATTCAAAGACATATTCGGATCTTGTTCTTAAATCATCGTCATCGAATTATGTTAATATCGGCGACGGTATCGCAAGAGGACTAGATTTCTTTTTAAAGTATGGAGGGTTTCTGCGAACGCCGGTGAGCGGCTGGATCTCCTATAGTTATCTGCATTCCCGAAGATTACAAGCTCGTGATCTTGTAGAAAATATTGTTTACGAAGAAGCTCCTTCGTCATTTGATATTACACACAACCTTACCATTGTAGGAAAGGTGCAATTGATTCAATTCTTAAGTCTCGGATTGACATTTCGATGTGCATCAGGAAGACCAGTCACTCCAATTGCAGGTGCAATCCAAGAGACCGGGGCAGAGTATTATGAACCGATTCAGGGTCCGGTAAATTCGGAACGATTGCCGAACTTTGCGCGGTTGGATTTGAGTTTAGGGTACTTCCTGCCATTCGGAGAATCGAATTCAGCAACGTTTTACTTTGCAGTGTCCAATGTATTGAATCAAGCCAACCCTGTTCGTTATGAATATTCCGCAGATTATTCACAGCGATATTTGAAAACAACCGATTATCAACGTTCTATTTATTTCGGAACTATGGTTTCATTCGGTTCCTTTGGTATCGATAATTAGTAATTCTATTCATTCATAAGGAGAGCAACAATGTACAAATCACGATTAAACTACATTATTATTGTCATGGTCCTTTTTGCAGTATCGAACAGTTCAAGTCAATCCCGGACTGCCGAGCAAGCGATCATAGAAGCGAAAGGTTTTATACAACAAGGTTCCAACAATGCATCAAGAGAAAAGTTTGAACAAGCACAAACCATCCTGACTCAATTTGTATCTCAAGGGGATTATCAAGCACTTGCAGATTATTACCTCGGGTATATAGAGTATCAAATGGCAGTTGCGGTCAACCGCATGGATGAAGAGAAAGCCCCGGCAAATCTTGATAGTGCAGTTGTGTATCTCAAAAAAGCGCTCGAAATAGACAATAACAATGCCGAGTCGCATGCACTGCTCGCAAGCTGTTACGGCATGCAAATTGCTTTTTCTCCATTGAGCGGAATATGGCGCGGGCCCAAATCCGGTTCTGAAATGAGCAAAGCGAAAGAACTTGCAGGAGAGAATCCAAGAGTAGCCTTGCTCGGAGCTATTGGCACATATAATACTCCATCCATGTTTGGAGGCGGGAAGGAAAAAGGTTTTGAAGCATTACAGAGAGCTGCAGAGCTTTTTGCCCGGTGGAAAACAACTGACTCACTTCAACCGGATTGGGGAAAAGAGCAAGTGTACGCGTGGATAGGATTGGCATATCTTGACAGGAAAGAGACAATTCTTGCACGCAAAGCATTTGAGAAAGCCTTGGAAATAAATCCGGACTATGGTTGGGTAAAGTTTGTCCTTATGCCAAAAGTGACTTCTGAGATAGGATCACAATAATGGTAGTCACGTTCTAAATCATAAGAAGATGAAAGAGCAGATTGAGTATTGTTGCACATGTGCTGATTAATATAGTAATTGAAGCATATTTTTTCGTGCCGGGTGAATAAACGCAAGAAGTGATAAATACCTGATGACAAAGATTTCGAATCCTCATGTTCAGACTGTTGCTGGAGAACTCCCGAAGCCGCGCATCGCAAAACGCGGTGTAGGGATTGTTGTGGCTATTTGGTTTGTCTATTCGCTTCTTGCTGCATTTCCGTTGACGGGATCTTATGAGGTTTCTTTTTTAAGGGCAGTGTCCTGGCAGGTGTGGCAAAGTGCGGTAATGTTCATGTTGAGCATACCGATCTGGTTCCTCGTTATTCGCTGGATGCACATGGCACGATGGTATTGGAAAGGCCTTGTGCATCTCCTTTTTGCCCCGCTCTATGCTCTAGCGATTTATGAATACCTCTATTATACAATCGTCATGTTTGGTGGAGAAGCAAGTGCAGAACCGTTGAAGAAAGGTGCAGGCTGGCTCATATATTTCAATTTTATTATCTATATCCTGCAATTTGCATTATATCATAGCTATGAAATTCTCAGGAAACTTCGGTTCAAAGAGAAGATAGATTTGGAGTTGTCAGCACTTAAAAAGGAACAAGAGCTTGCCACATTAAAAGCTCAAATCAATCCACATTTTTTCTTCAATACTCTCAATAGTATCAGTGCGATGGCATCTACTGATGTTGAAGAAACACGTACCATGATAACACAGCTTGCCGATTTGCTCCGGTATGCTATTGAAAGCTCAAAGAAGGATTTCGTACTCTTGAAAGAAGAACTCCAGTTTGTACAAGCGTATATTGCATTGGAATCAAAAAGGATGGGAGAGAGACTTACCGCGAAGTTTCAGATAGATGAATCGCTTGTCTCATATCATGTTCCCCCGATGATACTCCAGCCATTGATTGAGAATGCGATCATCCATGGATTAGCGCCTGCTGAAGAGGGAGGAAGCATCTGCGTTCAAATTCAACGTGAATCTCATGGAATGACGTTTCGAATTTCCGATACAGGTGTAGGTCTTACTTGCCCTGACCCGTTAGCAACAATTGATGGTGTAGGTCTAAAAAACACTGATGCCCGTCTCCAAAAAATTTATGGAGATTCAGCACGATTGAGAATCCAATCGCACGCTGAAGGTGGATGCGAGGTTGCATTTATCCTGCCGTTGCCATGAAAAACAGCATGACAACTATATTGGTTGATGATGAACCTTTAGCGCTCAAACTCTTGAAAGAATATCTTCAGGATTTCCCCAGCATTCGTATTATCGGAGAGTGTAAAAACGGCAAGCAGGCAATTAAAGCTATCAACGAAAATAAACCTGACCTTGTATTTCTCGATATTCGAA
>Ga0315548_1002523_pt1 | contig 14177 bp, 10 predicted proteins | sample SalMarSW160110MG_2_FD_202540 | JGI IMG/M metagenome (GOLD analysis project Ga0315548, IMG submission 202540) | Salt marsh sediment microbial communities from the Plum Island Ecosystem LTER, Massachusetts, United States - Salt Marsh Sediment SW1601-110 ... | reverse complement strand
GGCAACAGCCATTTCCCAGATACCATCCGCCGAACCGAGTATATCGAAAGCAAGGGCAAACTTTATATCGGCACAGGCGTGTCCGGCGGAGAAGAGGGTGCGATTCGAGGACCATCGATGATGCCCGGCGGCTCGCCTGCCGCCTGGGAGCACGTCAAGCCCATCTTCCAGGCCATTTGCGCAAAGACACCCGAAAATGAACCCTGCTGCGACTGGGTCGGTGAAAATGGGGCCGGCCACTTTGTAAAAATGGTTCACAATGGCATCGAATATGGTGATATGCAGATGATATGCGAGGTATATCAGATGATGAAGCAGGGCCTCGGGATGACCAATCAGCATATGCACGAGGTTTTCGCCGAGTGGAATAAAGGCGAGCTTAATTCGTATCTTATCGAGATAACGCGGGACATCCTCGCCTACAAAGACGAAGACGGCAACGAAGTAATCGACCTTATCCTTGATACGGCAGGCCAGAAGGGCACGGGTAAGTGGGCCGGCATTGAGGCCTTAAATCTTGGCCAGCCGCTGACACTGATAGGCGAAGCCGTTTTTGCCCGGTGTCTGTCGGCATTAAAAGAAGAACGTGTTGCTGCGTCCAAAGTCCTCAAGGGGCCGAGGGCTAAGTTCAAAGGCGACAAAGATAAATTCATCGAAGATTTGCGAAAGGCGCTTTACGCCTCAAAAATCGTAAGCTATGCCCAGGGCTATCAGCTAATGCGTGCAGCGGCGAAAGAATACAACTGGAACTTAAACTACGGCGGCATCGCCCTTATCTGGCGGGGCGGCTGCATCATTCGCTCGGTCTTCTTAGGTAAAATAAAGCAGGCCTTTGATAAAAATCCAAATCTCGAAAATCTGCTGCTTGACCCCTTTTTCAAAAAAGCTGTTCAAAAAAGCCAGAGTTCCTGGCGGCGCGTTGTTAATACCGCGGTAAAGCTCGGTATTGCGATGCCGGCTATGAGCTCAGCCCTTGCTTTTTACGATGGTTATCGAAGCGGCCGGCTGCCTGCGAATTTATTACAGGCTCAGAGGGATTATTTCGGTGCGCATACTTACGAGCGGGTTGACAAACCGCGAGGTGAATTTTTCCATACAAACTGGACCGGTCACGGCGGGCAAACCAGCGCTTCAACGTACACGGTCTAACTTAATTTGAATTTTGCTAAAGCGCATTTGAGCATGCTTGAGGTCTTCTTATGAGAATATTTGAAAAAGGTCTTGATAGTAATTGTATCCGTCAGGCATATTTGGTATCTTGGGCGGAGAAAGATCAAGGCCATAAGAAAAAGTTCAAAATGCTCTGTAGAAAAGAACCCCGGTCATTTCGACCGAAGCGTCCTTAAGGGACGCGAAGTGGAGAAATCTATTAAAAAAACAGATTTCTCGACTCGCTTTTCGGCTCGCTCGAAATGACATCGATTGTGTTATCTACAAAGCGAATTCAAAACTAAGGAAAGATGCCATGTATAAGATTTTTATGCTGATTGCTTTGCCGGTTATAGCAGTTGCGTGGCTCGCATACGTGCTCTGGGAACGAAAGATGCGAATTGAGGAAAAGAAACGGCCAAGACAGGTATCACAACGGCTGCAAAAAACCAGAAGCGAAATGGCTGACTGGGCCCAGAAAATGGCACAGTTCAAAAAGCCCGCCCACAAACCCGACCAAAGCGAAAACAATACGTAGCACGGCCATCCTGGCCGTGGCAGCACGGGCTGGAAGCCCATGATACTCAGTAGGAGCAAAAATGGCTGAGCAGTTTTTAACGGAAGATTTTCTCCTGCAAACCGAAACCGCAAGGACCCTTTATCACGAACACGCTGAAGAAATGCCTATCTACGACTATCACAGCCATCTGCCGGCTGACCAAATCGCCTCCGACCATCGCTTCGATAATATCACACAGGCCTGGCTTTATGGCGACCATTATAAATGGCGGGCAATGAGAGCCAACGGTATTGCAGAAAAATATATCACCGGCGATGCCGACGATTATGAAAAGTTTGAGAAATGGGCGGAAACCCTCCCATATTGCCTGCGAAATCCGCTTTATCACTGGACGCATCTTGAGCTTAAGCGTTATTTCGGCATCGATGACAAACTGTTGGGCCCTGATACTGCAAAAGAGATTTACGAGACCTGCAGCGAAAAGTTGAGAACGCATCAGTTTAGTGTCCGCAATCTCCTACGCAAAATGAATGTAAAACTTCTCTGCACTACGGAGGACCCGCTCGATTCGCTGGAGCATCATAAGAAAATTCGAGAAGACGGCTTTGAAATCAAGGTTCACGCTGCCTGGCGTCCCGATAAAGCGATGGCCGTTGAAGACCTTTGTGCTCTGAACGCATGGATTGATAAACTTGAGATGCTTTGTAATATCGAGGTAATCGACTTCCGTTCGTACATTACAGCAATCCGCCTGCGTCATTACTACTTCCATGAAAACGGCTGTCGGCTCTCTGACCACGGCTTAGAAACCGCCTACGCGGAAGATTATACCGAAAGCCAAATCAATAAGATAATTGACAAGATAAGGTCCGGTAAAGAGCTGGACGGCTCAGAGCGTCTCAAATTCAAATCGGCAATGATGTTTGAATTCGCTTTGATGGATTACGAATCCGGCTGGGTCCAGCAGCTTCATATTGGGACATTGCGGAACAACAACACACGAATGCTCAAAAAACTTGGGCCTGATACCGGCTTTGATTCAATTGGTGATTTTGAGATAGCCAGGCCGTTAGCCAGGTTTCTCGATTCGCTCGATAGAAATAACGAGCTGCCAAAAACCATTCTGTACAACCTGAATCCACGGGACAACGCCCTATTTGCCACTATGGTCGGCAATTTTCAGGATGGCACTACAGAAGGCAAAATTCAGTACGGCTCGGCGTGGTGGTTCCTCGACCAAAAGGACGGTATCCAGGAGCAGCTGACCGTGCTTTCCAATATGGGGCTTTTGAGCCGGTTTATTGGGATGTTGACGGATTCAAGGAGTTTCCTGTCGTATCCGAGACACGAGTATTTCCGCAGGATACTCTGCAATCTGTTTGGTAATGATGTTGAAGCCGGATTTTTGCCGAAAAACCTTGATTTTCTGGGGAAAATGGTCGAAAATATCTGTTTCAACAACGCTAAAAGCTACTTCCCAATGGAGCTACATTAGCCTGCAAGCAGCATTTTTGCTTAAAAAAACCCCGAAATTTAAAGAATTTTCTTGTAATTTTGGGCGATAAGAGATAATATATAAATGCATCGGATTGCGAGCAAAATGACAAGGAGTGTGGGTTCCAAAGCATTATTTAACTATCGTGTGTAAATATGCGAAGTGCTGGAAGAGGTTTTACACTGATTGAATTAATGGTCGTGATTCTCATCATCAGCATCCTGGTTGCAGTGGCAATTCCGATTATTCACCGCCAAGTTTATGCTTCCAAGTGGTCGGAGGGAAAATCGATGATGGGTACTATATCAATCTCAATAAAGGCATATTGCGCTGGAATAGGCACGGTCACACCGCCGCAAAGTCTTTGGCTTGATGATGCGAATAGTCTGGGATTTGCAAAGGGCGATTTGACCGGCGCATTCTTCGATGACAATGACTTTTCTTTCAACGTAACGGGTATAGATCCACTGACATACATTATTACCGCTACGAAGCCAGGTTTGTTCCCTCCGCAGTATCAATTAGACGATGAAGGCCAGTGGACGTTGCCGTAAATCCTGTTAGTTCTATGGACTCCTGCACAGCATCCTGCCGTAAGGCATCCCTTACGGGACTTACGGGATTACGGAGAAAGCTCAGGTTTGCCCAGTTAGAGATAATTTTTCCAACGGGGTAAAAGCAAGCCTTATTTAACTATAGTGTGTAAATATGCGAACCGGAAGAGGTTTTACACTGATTGAATTAATGGTCGTGATTCTCATCATTAGCATCCTGGTCGCAGTGACAATTCCGATTATTCACCGCCAAGTTTATGCTTCCAAGTGGTCGGAGGGAAAATCAATGATGGGTACTATATCGCACGCAATAAGGTTATATTGCGCAGGAGAAGGCACAATTGCGCCACCGCAAAGTCTTTGGCTTGATGATGCGAATAATCTGGGATTTGGAAGGAGCGATTTTGACGGTGCTTACTTTGATGGCAATGACTTTTCTTTTAACGTAACAAGTACAATTCCACCGGTGTTCACCATTACTGGTACGAAGGCCAATTTGTACCCTACGCAGTATCAATTAAACGAGCAAGGCCAGTGGACGACACCGTAAACCCCGTTAGAAAGCGAAAAGAAAAAGTTTCTAATGGGATGAACACTGATTAACCTTAATCTTTCTAACGGGGTAAAAGCGAGCCTTAGAACCAACTCAGAGAAACCCTGCCATAGTTTTAAGAGAACTAATTATTGACAAACAGCGGCTTTTGCTTGATAATTGGTGTATAAGGTACGAGTAATAAGATGCTGATTATCAGGGTCGGTGCCCGAGTGGCTAAAGGGGATGGGCTGTAAACCCATTGGCGTAAGCCTACGTAGGTTCGAATCCTACCCGGCCCATTTCAATTTCCCAAATGCGGTGTGACTCACAGGACCCAGGAATGCAATATAATAAGTTCGCCAAGCTCCGGTAAAAGCAGATTATTCCTCTTTCTTTGGCTTAATTAGTCCTTTAAGGGCATCTGTTGCTGTTTTCCCGATATCCTTTCCCGTTTCTATTGCTTCTTTACCCACATATTCTCCGGTCTTTAGGATTTCGCCGCCTTGTCCAAGCAAAGTGCCGGTTAAATCTCCAACTCTCTTGAGTTCCGATGCTAAAGAGCCAACTATTTCTTTTGGCAGCACGCCGGCTCCTTGTTCAGCAATCCCGGTTGTAATAGCTAACATAATCTTGCTGGATAAAGCAGCAGTATTTAACTTGTTATCACTGCCCAGGTTGGTCATTTTGATTGGCGCAAGTTTTAGCGTTAGAGTGTCTGCTTTTCCGGGAATGGGCAGCAATTTCACGTTGACTGTTATATTGGTGATTTCAAGATTATCTATATGCAGTTTTTTCCCGGATGGCTCAGACGGTTGTTTATCCTTGCTGGGGATTGCCTTTATAACTTCATTAATATTGTTGGAAAGACCTTTCTGTTCGAGGAAAACATTTGCGCCGTCGAGCCTGATTTCTCTTATTTTGACCTCATCGCTTAAAAGGGACTTTATGTTAACTGCAATTTTGGCATCTTTTAGTTCAAGTAGTTTCGTATGCTGGTAGTTAGGAGGATTGTTAATTACGAGATTTTGCAAGCTGAGTTTTCCGCCCAAAATCGAAAGGTCCACATCGCTCACAGTCACTGCTACATTCAAGGTTTTTGTTGCGGCAGTCTCTATCCCTGTCTTCAATGCCTGATTGCCAAAGAGATGAACTAAAGCAACGGCAACAATGACCAGGACAATAATTACAAACAAAATACCATAGACGATTTTAAGTGGAGTTTTCATTGTCTCTTCCTTCTTATAGTTTTGTAATAAGTTCTTTGTCAGCCATTACAAAAGAGCAGTATAGTGCACAGCAGCACAGGCAGGTATTGTATAGATTTCTTCATCTATATTGCCTCCTTATAGGAGCATCTTATTTTAATAATTGATTTGGCTTTAGATTTTCAGGTCGGAGGTATCGCCACCTTTTTCTTTCAGCTTATTGTAATATATCATAAGCTTCTCACTAAGTGCTGACATAGATTTATTTATATTACTTATCTCTGCCTGTATTTCTTTTGCTTCGGCACCCATCATTTCAGCAACTGGAATATCTTTAAGTTTGGCAACCAGCTTGTCAACCTCACCCTTTTTGGCTACAATAGCGTTTTTGTACTCTTCAGCCATTGCCTGCAGCTGGCTGGCGTCCATCTTCTCAGCTTCTGCTTTAACCTCACTGATTGGCTTATTCTCGTCGGCCTTTGAGCTGCATCCAAGTAAAACCAGTGAGCACAGTGCAAGCAAAGCACAAATTGTCATTCCTTTTACAGTTCTCATTTTCAATCCTTTCGAATATTTAATTAGATTACCGAAACCAGTGTTAAATTATATACTTTCTCTTACTATTTTTGCGCCGGCGGGATTTAATTTTTCTTCGATTTTTTCATAGCCGCGGTCGATGTGATAGACCCTGTTGACGGTCGTGGTTCCTTCGGCGGCCAATCCAGCCAAAACCAATGCTGCTGAGGCCCGCAGGTCCGAAGCCATTACCGGGGCAGCTATTAATTTTTTTACGCCGGCTACAATAATGGTCGGCCCTTCCTTTCGCAAATCGGCTGCCATTCGGCTTAACTCAGCAACGTGCATAAATCTGTCGGGAAAGATTTTTTCAATTATGATGCTATTACCCTCGGCAAGCGATAAAAGGGCCATAAACTGCGCCTGCAAATCGGTAGGAAAGCCCGGATATGGCTGGGTGGTAATATCAGTCGGCTTTATGGAACCATTGCGAGCAATTATACATCCGTCATCGGTTGCCTCAATCGTTACGCCGATACCTCTTAATTTGTCCACAACGGCCATCATGTCATCGAGACGGCAGTTGTGCAGCTGTAATTGGCCTGCTGTAATAGCAGCGGCGACCATAAATGTTCCGGCCTCAATTCTGTCTGGAATTACCTCGTATTCGGCTGGGCGTAACTGCTTAACTCCTTCAATGACCAGTCGAGGTGAGCCGATGCCCGTTATCTTTGCGCCCATCTTATTGAGGTAGTTTGCCAGGTCGCCCATTTCTGGTTCGCAGGCAGCTGATTCGATAACAGTTCGGCCCTTTGCTACGGTTGCGGCTGTGAGGACATTTGCCGTACCGAGCACGGTCGAACCGAACGGTCCGCCCATGAAAATTTCCTTGCCTGTCAAACCACTTTTTGCTTCGGCTATAACATAGCCATTTTTAGTATGGATTTTTGCGCCAAGTTCCTGTAGTCCTCTTAGGTGAATATCAATCGGTCTGTATCCAATCGCGCAGCCACCGGGCAGTGACACCTCTGCTCTGCCGCAGCGAGCAAGCAGCGGGCCGAGTATACAAATACTGGCCCGCATCCTGCGGACGATTTCGTAGTCCCCCACAGGATTATCAATTACCGTCGAATCTATACGCAAATCGTCGTCATCGTTCCTGGTTACTTTACAGCCCAGCTCTTCGAGCAATTGACTACACACAGAAATATCAGAAAGATGCGGTATTGCTGAGAGGACCGATTTGCCGCCGGCCAAAATAGTTGCAGCCATTATCGGCAAAGAGGCGTTCTTCGAGCCGTTCACGGTAACGCTGCCGGAAAGTCGAACAGGCCCTTCAATCCGGAATATATCCATAATCTATTATCCTTGAAAAGATACAGATAATTTAATACAAGAGGGCTTTAGTTTCAAGCCCCTTTAGAAGTTATTGCACAGTCTAATGGGGCAAGGCTCTTAAAAAGATTGAAACGATGAGTATTTCTGAGATTATCGAACAATTTGATAACATCATAAGCATACCAGAGATTATCATTTGCCTGGCGGGACTGGTGTTATTGGCTTATTGGTTGCTAAGGACATCTCTGGGCATAGGTGCTTTATCCGACTCGGCACCTCGTCGAAATAATATGCCCCTTTATCTTCCATTTATCCCCTTTTTTATCTGGTATGGTATTGTTTCGCTTGCAATATCAGTTACAGGATGGCTTCTACCCGATTTGCCTGATTGGCAAATCGCCTTCCGGGACAATCTTATTCTCTGTATTGGAGCGATACCGACAATAGCTGTAATTGTTTTTTTAGCCAGGGCCAGTTTTGCCCGCGGGTTGAAAGGATTTGGCTTGAATGTAAAAACAATCCACAGGGATTTTTTTGCTGCTGTTGTAAATCTGTTGTCAGTTTGGCCGCTGGTGGTGGCAGCGATAATTATAACGATATTTTTCGGGAAGCTTATCTGGGGGCCGGATTTTATTTTAGAGCCTCACGAGGAGCTAAAAACGATAACAGAATACACCCAGCTGTCGCTGAAAGTTTTGATTATCGTTACTGCGGTCGTAGTAGCGCCTGTGCTTGAAGAGATGCTTTTCCGCGGCCTGTTCCAGACAGTGATACGCTCCTATCTTTCGGACTCGTCCGACAAGTCGGATTTCGGATTTCGGATTTCGAGTTTCCGATGTCGTCAATCGGCATGGCTTGCAATTTTCCTAAGCTCCGGATTATTCGCGATAGTACACGCGAACGCGGGACACTGGCCGGCATTATTTATGTTGGGGTTGTGTCTGGGCTATTCGTATGAAAAGAGCGGCTCGTTGCTTCGGCCTATATTTATCCACTGCTTTTTCAATGCCATTGCTATAGTAGCGGTCTTAGCGTAGCATGGGCTTCCAGCTCATGCGGACACGGGCAGGATGCCCGTGCCACCTTGAAAGGGGAAAAGTCCCATAATTTTCTTGACAAATGTGTCTGATTGCAGTAAATAAATGTATAAACCCCGTTAGTTCTAAGGACTCCTTATGGAGAAAACTCAGGTGGAGTTTTCGCCTCTGCGGGATGGGCGTGCTTTCTAACGGCGGTAAACCCCGTTAGAAGTCGCTGACATTAGCGGGAGAATGCAGAACGGAGCTTTTTTTCTAACGGGGTAAAGCGTTCGTCCTTCGCAGTAGCCCCCGACAAGTCGGGGCTGCTACGGAGAATGGAACGGGAAATATTGCGAGAGCAGATGTTGCGAGACAGCCGTTACTGTTTTTCCGCCATTTTGGCTAAAAAAATGCGGTTTTTTTGTGAGAAATGAGATAATCTTTAAAAAATATAAATTTTTCAGAAAAAAATTGTAACGTTTTTGTGCATTTGTGGACTTTATACTTTAGAGACCATTTGATTTGGCAGGTTCAGGTGCGTGTCTGAGCCGTTGTAATAATTTTGATATACAATTTGAAAGATGGAACAGAAGTGCTATTTTGCGCATCTTTATTATGTGTCGTTGTAATAATTTTGTCATACACTTTGAAAGGGCGAGATATGAGAAAAAGAGTCTGAAAGCATTTATTTGTGTTGTGTCTGTTAATGATTTTTAGGGTGAAAATGTATAAATAATTCGGTTTTGGGGGAAATTAGCCACGAAAAGCCTGCCCTGAGCGAAGTCGAAGGGGCACAAAATGAAAAGAGCCACCAAGACACTCATCCTTCGCAGTAGCCCGCCTACGGCGGGATTGCTACGGAGAACGGACTAAGGCACAGAGAAGTTAATAATTAAAAATTAAAACTTCGTGGCTTGGTGCCTTAGTGGCATGAAATTTGAAAGGGCGAGATATGAGAAAAGGAGTCTGAAAGCATTTACTTAGTTTGTTGTGTCTGTTAATGATTTTTAGGGTGAAAATGTATAAATAATTCGGTTTTGGGAGAAATTAGCCGCAAAGAGGCACAAAGAAGTTAAAAATTAAAACTTTGTGTCTCGGTGCCTTTGTGGCAAAAATTAAGGAGACAAAAATGTCAAAGAAAAAGTCAATTTTATTACTAATTATTTTGTTTAGCTGCATTTGCGGCTCAGCAGAGGCAAAGACCATTTATGTGGATGCCAGTGCATCCTCATGCGGGGACGGCCTAAGCTGGGTAACGGCTTATAAGTATCTGCAGGATGCTCTGGAGGACGCAAATGCATCCCCTGATTGTAATATCTATGTGGCTGAGGGGACGTATAATCCGGACCAAAATTGTGCAAATCCCGGCGGCACGGGCGACCGGATGGCTACGTTTCAGCTTATCAACGACGTGGCTATCTACGGCGGATTTCCAACCGGTGGATGCGCTTGGAATGACCGCAACTGGGATATGAATGAAACTATTCTCAGCGGTGACCTGCTCGGCAATGATGTAGTGGTCGCCGACCCCTGCGAATTGCTCAATGACCCCTGCCGGGCTGAAAACAGTTACCATGTTGTGACAGGAAGTAATACAGATGAAACAGCCATTCTGGACGGCTTTACCATCACTGCCGGCAATGCCAACGACCCCAACTATTCAGTAGCGGGTGGCGGGATGTATAACGATAGCGGCAGTCCGACGGTGAAAAACTGTACATTCAAGCGGAACTCGGCACATGGAGGTTATGATGGCCATAGTTATCAAGGCGGCGGCGGGATGTACAACTACTATCACAACATTTATGAACGTGGTCCGACGATTACAGATTGCAAATTCATTGAAAACTGGTCAGAATGCGGCGGCGGAATGTGCAACAACTACTACAGCGAACCAACACTGACCAATTGCGTATTCACCGGCAACTCAGCAGAGGATGGCGGTGGGATGAGCAACCACTACAGAGACCCAACACTAACTAATTGCACGTTCACCGACAACTCGGCGGTTGACAACGGCGGCGGGATATATAATGGCTCAAGCGAGCCAACACTGACCAACTGCATTCTCTGGGACAATTCGCCCGAACAGATTGCCGGTTATGGGACAGCTACGGTTACTTATAGTGATGTCGAAGGTGGCTGGTGCGGCGTCGGCAATATCGACGAAGACCCGATGCTGGAGCCGGATGGCTATCACCTGACAGAGGGCTCGCCGTGCATCGAAGCAGGCGACCCATACTACGTGGCCGGGCCTGATGAAACTGATATTGATGGCGAAGACCGGATAATGTATGGCAGCTACGATTTCAAAGTAGCCATCGATATGGGTGCAGATGAATTTTATCTTTCAGACTATTTTGTATTGGAAGATTTTGAGCGTTACGCCGACAGTAGTAGTCTCAAGCAGGTATGGCACGGCACGGGCGGCGCTGATGTAAACATCTCAACCGGACTATGCGACCGTATCGTTCCTTACCAAAGGCACACAGGTGAAAAAGCAATGGCGTTTGATTATAACAACGCTTTACCGCCATACTACTCAGAGGCATACGCTAATACCACCGGGCTGAATAGTCTTGATTTTCGTAGTGACTGGGTCACAGGAGTTAATACATTGTCGCTGTGGTTCCATGGTATTGAGGACCTTAGAGGCAACCACTCAGCCACAGAACCCTACGACGTCAACGGCGATGGTTTGGGCATTTATAATACGACCTGTGACAGCTTCTACTATTTCTATAGGGAGAAAACCGGTCAGATTACCGGGCTGGTTACGGCAAGGGTGGACAGCATTGAGGACACAGACCCCTTAGCTATGGCTGGTGTGATGATGCGCGATAAGTTAACCGACAACTGCAAATACGCGGCGACAGTTGTAACACCGGACGACAGGCTTATCTTCATGTACCGTGATAGTACAACGGGCAGGGCCTTAGCAAGTTTATCTGGAATCTCTATGCCGCACTGGGTAGGGATAGCTTGTGCTCCACCTTATCCCGCGCGTACTATCGCCACGCATGCAAACGACGTCGACGGCCACCCTGATAAGTGGACGCAGATTGGCAACGATGTATACGGCGGGCTTGGCTCAGCGCCTCTATATTTGGGCCTGTGCGTTACCAGTAACAGCTATGGCGATATGTGCAAAGCCAAATTTGCTCAGGTTGACGTAAATTCCCCTATTACCTCTCGCATTGGAGACCCGGATAGCCAGATTGACATTGGCAACTATGTTTTAAATGACCCTCAGCCGATGTATGTGACGCTGCAGGATATAAACGACGTTAACTGGACTGAGTACTATAAGGGTAAAGACCCCACTGTGACGCAGACAGGCGAGTGGACGGAATGGCGTCTTGACCTGAACGACTTCAATGACAATGGCGTGGACCCGTGTTACATCAAGACGATGTATATCGGTATCGGTGACAAGGACGACCCGGGCACAGGTTCGGGTACGATGTTCTTCGACGATATCGGAATTTATAAGGCAGAATTTTATGAGCCAAACTGTCCGCCGTTGCCAGCCGACCTTGCCCGCGATGGCGAGGTTAACTATAAGGACCTCAAGATGATAACAGACAACTGGCTCATTAGCAATTACATGGTTCAACCGAATGAGCCTGACACTGGTCCAGTATGTCGGTATCAGCTGAATGATGATAGTGCAGTAAATACCGGCTCCACCATAGGACAACACAACGGTACCGAAATGGGTGGCCCAACCTATACCACCGATTGTATGGAAGGCGACTATGCGATTGACCTTGACGGTTTCGATGACTATGTGCTGACCGACGCTAATGCTACGGTCCTTGGAATCGACGGCAATAATGCCAGGACCATTACCGCCTGGGCGAAAACACGCACCTTCGGTAACGACCAATTCCGTGGTCTCTACGAGATTGGCGGATCTGAAGAGGATGGGCAGGACTTCTCGATGTTAACAAGTGGCGATGAGCCCAACGTCTGGCGGGCAAACAGTGAGGGTGGACCCGAAGACTGGGACATCGACTTCGAGTATCCGTCGCTGAATGAATGGGTGCACTTAGCTCACACTTATGATGGTACCACAGTTAAGGTATATGCCGATGGTTGTGCCATTGTTGAGGCTGAGCGTGTTCTTGACCTCAATACGGCCGACGCAAAAACCTTCAGCATAGGCCGATGGAGTAGCTACGAACCTGTTGAATACTTCGATGGTCTGGTCGACGATGTGCGTATCTACAGCTACGCTCTGACTCAGGAACAGGCAGCGTACATCGCCCGTTCCCCTGACGCAAATGCGTTTACCCAGCCGTTGGAACTACTGCTGACACCGCACGACCCTGACATTGACCTGTATGATGATGGCACGATTAACTTCAAGGATTTTGCTGTGATGGCTGAACACTGGGGTGATGAGCCACAGGTATGGCCGGCGTGGTAAACCCCGTTAGATAACAGAGTAGCTCAGTATTTAACGGAGTAAAGCAGCATTGACACAAAGTTAAAGAAAGTAGTATTTAAGCTGCTCGTGTGTAGCCGAACAGATAAACCATATATGCGATGTATCCGCAAATAAGTATTGCTCCAAAAGGCCGGTTAATTTTTCGGAGCACAAAACGCTTAGTTGAAGTGCTTCCATTCCAATGCAAACGTGGCGTAGTCGGGAAAGTCAACGTCTCCGCTTCCATCCCAATCGGCTGGGCCGGCATTTAGCCAGGAGTCGCAAAATTCCTTTAGGTCTTGATAATCCACGCAGCAATCGCCGCTTAGGTCGGTAGCGGGACACACCTGCTTGAATGTAAATGCCGTACCATGACCATCATCATTAGACGCCCCCACGATAGCATAGCCACCATCGATTGAAACAGACCAGCCGAAGGAATCAGTAGAATTGACATCCGGGACAATCAATTTGTCCAGTTGCGGCCAGGTAGTACCAACACGTGCGCGCCTAAACATATACCCTGCACCCCTTGGTTTGAAAAAGGCTGGAGCTCCCACAAGAGCATAATCACCACTAATAGAAACCGACTTGCCGAAATAGTCGGACTTGCAAGGGTCGCTGGCGAACAGTATATCCTGTTCTGTCCAGAGGGGGCCACTAATATTCTTGAATATGTATGCACATCCGGTCTGTCCGTTAACGGCATCAATATCATCACTTTCGGCCCCCACGATGGCATAATTGCAATCAATTGCAACCGAACGGCCAAAATTGTCCCCCGCTGAAGCATCTGAGGCAGTCAACTTGGGGAGCTGAGGATTCCAATATATACCCTCGCGTTTGAATATATAGGCAGCGCCAGAATCAATTAATCCTGGGGTGGGACTGCTACAGTCGGCGCCTACGATGGCACAATTTGCATCAATCGCAACGGAATATCCAAAGCGCTCGCCGGAAGTTGGCCAGGGGTCAAGGGCAAATAGCTTGGTCGTTTCGTTGGCGTCCACCCAGCCGGTGGGTGGCTTCTCAAAGATATATGCAGAGCCGCACTGGTTTACCCCCAAGTCGGTATCATTGTAAGCTCCCACTATAGCATAATCGCCGCTAATTGAGACGGAATATCCGAATTTGTCAAAGTTAGCGCCATCCGAAGCGGTTAGTTTGGCCTGCTGGCTCCAGCTCGTACCATTTCGCTTGAAGATATAGGCGGCGCCGGTATGACTATTTTTCGCATAAGCACCGACGATAGCATATTCACCGCTAATCGAAACGAACCAGCCAAAATTATCAGACGGTTGGCCGTCTGAAGCCATCAATTTGTCCTGCTGAGCCCAGTTTGTACCGGTTCGTTTAAATATATATGCAGCACCACGATTATCATAAGGGCCATCCATATCAGAATAAGGTGCTC
>Ga0315548_1002522_pt1 | contig 14177 bp, 15 predicted proteins | sample SalMarSW160110MG_2_FD_202540 | JGI IMG/M metagenome (GOLD analysis project Ga0315548, IMG submission 202540) | Salt marsh sediment microbial communities from the Plum Island Ecosystem LTER, Massachusetts, United States - Salt Marsh Sediment SW1601-110 ... | reverse complement strand
TGGCGCCGCCCAGATAGTCACCTTCCTTGGAGACGACATCAAAGGTGGTGGCGGTACCAAAGTCGGTGATGATGACCGGTCCACCATAGAGGTGGTGGGCGGCGGCGGCATTGACGATGCGGTCGGCGCCGACCTCACGGGGATTGTCCATGCGGATGCGCACGCCGGTCTTTACGCCGGCACCGACCACGAGGGGTGTCACACTGAAGTACCGCCGGCACATATCCACAAAGGCGGCGAGCAGCGGGGGCACCACGCAGCAAATGGCGATCTCCTTGATGTCTTGCAGCTTCATATTCTGGTGCTGGAGCAGGTTCATCATCAGGGCAGCGTATTCGTCAGCCACGCGGTGAATCCGGGTGGCCAGATGCCAGGTCGCCCGAAGCTCTTCCCCCTCAAAGACGCCGAGGGTGATTTCCGTGTTGCCAATATCAATTGCGAGCAGCATCGTATGTATATTCTACAACATTGTGGCTATCTGTTTTTAGCCGTTTCCCGCAACTGTTTAATAACCGTCGGCAGAACCGGCAGCAGGTCGGAAGCGAGCATGCCGGTATCTCCCAGGCTGTCTTTGACTATTTCAGCGGCTTTGCCGTGCAGGTAAGCACCGAGTGCCGCCGCATCGAAAAGGGAGAGGCCCTGTGCCAGAAGGCCGGCGATGGCGCCGGTGAGCACATCGCCGGTTCCCCCCGACGCCAGCCCCGGATTGGCGAAAGGGCTGACCCGGCAGCCACCGTCCGGTGCGGCGATAACGGTGAAGGCACCCTTGAGGACTATCGTTTTTCGCCATTCCCGGGCGTACTTCCGGGCAATACCCATTCGGTCCGACTGTATCTCGGCGACGGCGAGATTGCTCAATCGTGACATCTCACCGGGATGTGGCGTCAGTATGGCATCGCCGGTGAGCTTCTGCCACCAGTCGGGTATTTGGGCCAGTGTATTGAGCGCGTCGGCATCAAGGACGAGCCGGGGCAGGTTTTTCTGGAAGAGCAGAGACGGGATGAATTCACTCACCGGCCTGCTCTGCCCCAGCCCGCAGCCAAGCAGCATAACATCGTAAGATTTCAGATTCCGGTTAATGATTTCGGCGGCCTCCCCGGAAATTATGCCTGTGTCAGCTTCGGGCAGTGGGAGGTAGGTTGTCTCCGTCAGCTTGGCGGCCAGAACCGGCTGCAGGCTCGATGCCGTGGCCAGGGTCACCAGACCGGCGCCGGCGCGGAGAGCACCACTGCAGGCCAGGTAAGCCGCCCCGATGTAATTTACTGAACCGGCAACGGCCAGCACCCGCCCGAAAGTCCCCTTGTTGGCGTCGAGAGGGCGCTTGGGGAGCGCGTCTCTTGCCCATTCGTCGGTGATTAATTCAAGGGCAATATCATCGGCTAGTTCAGCAGGAATGCCGATGTCCGCTATGCTCAATATGCCCACCCTCTCGGCACCGGGGAAGCGGAAAAGTCCGAGCTTGGGAAGGGCCAGGGTAACGGTATAATCAGCGAAGGGGCAGACCGGGTCCACTTCTCCGGTGTCGGCGTTGAGTCCGGAGGGCAGGTCAACGGCAATGAGCACCAGCGCCGGATTTTTCTTTCGCAACTGATTTACCCTGTCCAGAACCTGCGCGAAAACCCCCTGAATGGGGCGTGCCCTGCCGGTGCCGAAAAGCGCATCAACCACGCCGTCGGCTGATGCCAGCAGGTCACTGAACCGGGAGAGGTCTTTGTCCTGGGCCGCGTCAAGGCAGGGCATGCTTCGCTGCTGCACCAGCTCAAGGTTGGCGTCATCTTCAGGTCGCTGGCTGCACAGATAGACGCTCGCCTGAGCCCCCCAGTCGTGCAGGTAGCGGGCGGCCACCAGTCCATCCCCGCCGTTATTGCCCGGACCGACCAGAATCAGGAATTGTTTTTGCTCTATCGGCTCCAGGGTTCGCCTGACTTCCTCGGCGATGGCGCGGCCGGCATTCTCCATCAGCACGTGTCCGGGCGTGCCCCGGCGAATGCATTCCCGGTCTATCTGCCGCATCTGCTCGCTGCTGACGATTTTCATGACCAGAATTCCAGTACGCTGCTTATGTGAAGTGTAGCAATATCGGGGGGCACGGTCAAGAGAGGGCAGGCAAAGAAAGCGCTTTACTGCTCTCTATATCTCCTATACCTCTCCACATTTTGTGCCATCAGCGTGAAGCGAGCTGCTTCTCGTATTCCAGCTTGCCCGCCTGGTGCATTTTCACATGTTCCTGCATCATTTCCCGGATGGGCAGATTATAGGGACAGCGTTCCTCGCACTCGCCGCAGTCGGTGCACTCCAGCGCCTTGACAAATGCCTCGGCGAACTTGCCGGTATAAAGGCGAACCAGTGGCAGACGCTTGGCAAGGTTGGGGAACGACATTATATCCGAGATGGGTATCCCCGCCGTGCAGGGCTGGCAGTAATCGCAGCGGCGGCAGAATCTGGTGCCGAGCTCCTGCCTGATGCGCTCCATCTCCTGCTTTTCCCCGGCCGTCATCTCCTTTGGCCCCTTGAAGATGCGGGCGATTTCCTCTATTTCCGGCACGCGTTCAATGCCGGGGATAAGGACGACGTCAGGAAACTGGAGGAGGTATTTGACGGCGATGGCGGCATTATCAATCATGCCGCCGGCCAGCGGTTTCATGGCGATGAAGCCGACGTCATGCTGCCGGCATAAAGAAAGCAGCTCATCTCTGCCCTCGTAGGACATGAAGTTCAGGGGGAACATGACGGTCTCAAAGAGGTCAGTCTTCACCGCGTCCTTGGCAATGTCAATCTGGTGACAGGTTATGCCGATGTGCTTCACCAGGCCGGCCCTCTTGGCGTCTTCAACCACGGCGCGCGGCCCGTTCGGGTCGATTACGGTTTCCAGCGCTTTGGCATCGCTGACATTGTGTAGCTGGTAGAGGTCTATGTAGTCTGTCCCGAGTCTCTCCAGACTTAATTTGAGGTGTTTCTCTACATCTTCCCGGTTGCGCGCCAGCGATTTCGTGGACAGGAAAAGCCCCTTCCGTTTTCCCTTGATTGCCTTGCCGATTCTCTCCTCGCTGGTGGTATAGCCGTTGGCCGTGTCCAGGTAGTTGATGCCCAGTTCCAGACACTTATGGACCACGGCAATCGCTTCCTCTTCGGAGACCCTCTGGATGGGGATGCCCCCGAATCCGAGCTTGGTCACCACCATCTCAGTTCTGCCCAGCCTAATCTTTTCCATAGCCTTCTCCAATCTATTTCATCTGCAATTCAAATCAAGAGCCTTTAGCGGCTTTCTTAATAATATCCACCATTTCTTGGTAGAAATCATCAGGCCCTTTGCCCAGGGATAGCTTTTCCATGGGGCACATGTCCTCGCCATCGTCTCTCTGGATGGCGGGGACGGTTCTGGTGAAATGATAGGCGATGCCGTATTCTGCCAGCGTCTGTGCCGCAAACTCACTGCCGAGCGGGCTGAACGCTTCCCGGCACCCGGCCTTGATGGCCAGCAGGGCGGCGGCGTTGCCGATAATCTTGTCAAAGATAACCACCTCTTTATGCTCTGAGGCGAAGCGGTCAAGGTACTCCATCAGGGGCAGCAGCCGGTCTTTCCGGGAGGAGAAGACAAGCCGGTCAGCTTCATATACCCGCAGGGTGTCATCGCTGGCGGCAAATTTCTGGAACATATGATTATATGCCATTACTCCTATTGTAAAACGATGAGGCCGATGCCTGCAAACGGCCGGCGATAGGCTAGCGGCTGATGCGCAGGCCGCCGCCTTTGAGCAGGTTTTCCACTTCGCTCAGCGTCGCCCAGTTGATGTCGCTGGGGATGGAGTGCTTCAGGGCCGAGTAAGCGTTTCCGTACTTGACTCCCTTGGCCACGTCGCCGGTGAGGTAGCCGTAGATAAACCCGGCGGTGTAGGAATCGCCGGCACCGACCCGGTCCACTATCTCCACGTCGTACGTCCGGTCATCGTATATCTTGCCGTCCGAGTAGGCAATGGCCGTCCAGCGATTTCTCAGCACGGATATGTCCTCGCGCAGGGTGATGCAGACCACCTCAAACTTGAACCTGTCTGCCAGTTTCTGGGCAACCTCACGGTAGTCCTTGCCGGTGATGCCGAGCACCTTTCTGGTGTCTTCTTCGGTGGAGAGGAGGACATCGATGTGCTCCATCAGCGGTTCCTGACATTTCCGGGCCTCTTCCTCCGTCCAGAGCCGGGCGCGGTAATTGAGGTCATAGCTCACCCGGCAGCCCGCTTTTTTGGCGGCCTGCAGCGCTTCAGCGGTCACCTGGGCGGCACCGGGGCTGAGCGCCGGCGTTATGCCGCTGGTATGGAACCACCTGGCGCCCTTGAAGACCTCCGTCCAGTTTATCTCGCCGGGCTTCACCTGGCTGATGGCGGAGTGGGCGCGGTCGTAGAGAACGCTGCTTGGCCTGGGCGTGGCCCCGAACTCGACGAAGTAAATCCCGTTGCGGTCGCCCTTGGTCCAGACGATGTTTGAGGTGTCCACACCATGCTCGCGGGCCTTGTTGCGTATCATCCGGCCCAGGGCGTTGTCCGTCAGCCGTGAGACCCAGGCCGTGCTGATGCCAAGTCGGCTCAGGTCAACGGCCACATTCCACTCCGCGCCGCCGGCATTGACATCAAGCAGGGTGGTCTGCTCCAGCCGCCGGTAGTCCGGCGGGGAAAGCCGCACCATGGTCTCGCCAAAGGTAACAACTTCAGCCATTTTTAACTCCTTTATTTTGCTTTATTTTTCCCTCGCCTGCCTCACCGCTTCACAGAATTTGCCGGCGGTCTCCGTGATAAAGTCCCAGTTTTTCTCGCTCACCGCCTTCTTATCCACCAGCGATGTCCCGGCGGCCACGGCCACCGCACCGGCCTTGATGAATTCCGGCGTGGTCTCCAGATTCACGCCGCCGGTGGGACACAGCTTTACCTGCGGCAGCGGGCCCAATATGTCCTTCAGGTATCTGGGGCCGCCTACCGACGCCGGGAACACCTTGACGATATCCGCGCCCGCCTCCCAGGCGGCGAGTATCTCGGTGGGGGTAAAGGTGCCGGGGATGACAATTTTGCTGTAGCGGCGGCAGACCTCGATGACCTCGAGGTTCAGGGTGGGGCTGACGATGAACTCGGCGCCGGCCAGAATACAGGCACGGGCCGTTTCCGGGTCAAGCACGGTGCCGGCACCGACCAGCACCTGCTCTTTCACCGCGCCCTTGAATTCCTTGATGGCATCGATGGCGCCGGGGACGGTCATGGTAACCTCGATGGGTTTGACACCGCCCCTGGCAACGGCCATACAAACGTCCACCGCTTCCTGAGTGCTGCCGACTCTGACAATGGCCACCACGCCGCAGTCTATAATGGTCTGTAAATTTTTGTCTTTATCGCTCATGGCTGACCTCCTGTATTGGTTAATCTGGATAGTTAAACTGCAAAAATATCTTGAACTATCAGCGGCGCTTTGTCAATCGTTCCAGTTTATGGAGCATAGCCTGCCAGTGCGTGCCCCGCCAGAAAATTCGGTGGCAGACGGGGCATTCCATGTACTGCTGTTGCGTCTGGAAAACATAGGGTGGCACGCGGCCTTTGATTTCCTCCTTGCTCCTCTCCTCCAGAGGATAATTGCACTCCAGACAGATGGTGAACAGCCGCGACTGAGAATCGAGGTGCAGTGACTCAATCACCTGCTGTATCTGCGGTTCCGGCCTGTCGCTGTCAATGAGGATGGCTTTGAGTCGGCCGCGGGTGATGACGCCTCGTTTCATGACCTGGGTGTCCCGGGTCAGTATCACCCGGTTTTCTTTCAGGGCCCGGTCTATCATGTAGGCATCGTCACCCTCGAAGAAAACGGCGTCGTAGCCCAGCATTCTCAGCCACTTGGCCAGCTTGCCCACGTTGCTGTCCACGATGAATTTGGGACTGTCTGACATATCAGCTTCTTTTAGCGCTTCCCTTACAACTGGACTGCCAGTCCTTCATACGCCAGCGTTATCGGCGTGCCAAGCTCACGGGATAACTGCTTGACCTCAGTTTCTATCTCCTTTTCCTGCCTCGGGTTCATGTGCACCAGAAGCACCTGCGGCAGGTAGCCCTTGAGCTTCTGGAAAGCAAGGAGTTCCTCTTTCAGCAGGCTGGAGCTTAGCCCGCCGGCGTCAAGCGCCAGAATATCATCGACCAGTATGCTGGCCAGCCTGGTGGTGGCCGATTCGCAGTTGTGCGCCCCGAGAAACTGAACTTTCACCCTCTATCTCCAGTCTAGTTGGCAATGAGGAAAGGGTTGAACCGGGTGTCGTAATCATAGGCATCAATGGCCTCTTTCCTCTTCACCCAGTTGACCATGGCGTAGGTGAGGGGGGTAGCCAGAGCTTCAATGAGCGTTTTGGCCAGCCAGTGGTAGAGAATCATGATGGGGACAAAGGACGGCGTGCCGATGAAGGCCGCGGTGATGAATATTGAGGTGTCCAGCCCCTGCCCGGCGATGGTCGAGCCGATGGTGCGGCTCCACAGCCAGCGCCCCCGCGTCATAATCTTCATCCGGGCCAGAATGAAGGAGTTGGCGAACTCGCCGGCCAGATAGCCGAGAAATGAGGCCGCCAGCAACCTCGGTGCGTAGCCCAGGATGCTTTTATAGGCTTCCTGTCCTTCCCAGAAAGGGGCGGCGGGTAATACCTGACCCACCCAGACGAAGAAGACGAAGAGCAGATTGCAGAGGAAACCGAGCCAGATAACCCGGCGTGCCAGCCGGTAGCCGTAGACCTCGGTGAGCACGTCGCCGAAGATGTAGCTCAGGGGGAAAACGAAGATGGCCGCGGGCAGGAGGAACGGGCCAAGGCTGATGACCTTGACGGCAATGACATTGGCGGTGATGAGGCAGGTGACGAAGAGTGTGATAAATATCACCAGGCGGTGCGAGACATTCATATCATATCCAGCGGTGCCGGCGGAAGAATAAAAGCATGCCGCCAATGATGGCCAGGCAGATGAGAAATACAAAGAGCGCGGAATATGCGGAATTGCCAAAAGGCCCCAGCGGGATGTTCATGCCGAAGATGCTCGCCACCACCGTGATGGGCAATAGAACGGTGGCAATGACGGTCAGCATGCGCATGACCTCGTTGGTGCGGTTGGTGGCCAGCGAATCATGGGTATCATTGAGGCCTTCAATAATTTCCTTGTATTCATCCAGGCCGTCCCATATCTTATCCACGTGGTCAACCGTGTCGCCGAAGTAAACGGCCAGGTCCATCTTGGTGAACCGCCGAATCTTCGGTTCCAGGGTGGCGACGACTGCCCTCATCGGCCAGATGATGCGGCGGAAAGAGATAACATCGCGCCGCAGGATGGAGATGTCTTCAATGGCCCGCGGTATCCGTTTGCTGGCGAAGATGTTGTCCTCGGCCTCTTCAATATTGGCGCTTATCCGATTCAGAATCGGAATGCAGTAGTCGATAAGCCGGTCAATGATGCGGTAGAGCAGGTATCCGGACCCCTGGTTGAAGTTCTCCTGCCGTGCCTCCTCCTCAAGCTGACATTCCCGGAAAAGCTTGACCAGAGGCTTGAGGTCGCCTTTATGCAGCGTAATCAGGTAATCGGCGCCAATAAACACGGACACCTGGCTGGGGGTGGTTATCCTGGCCTCTTTATTGAATACCGGAAAGTGCAGCACCAGGAACAGGTAATCCCGGTACTCATCGATTTTGGGCCGCTGGATACGGCTGAGACAGTCATCAAGGTCAAGGGGGTGGAAGGGGAAATTCTGCGCCAGGTATTCCGTCTCCCGCTCGGTCGGCTTTTCAATGTCTATCCAGGTCAGGCCATTCCACTCGACCGATTCAATCTTTAGCCCTTTGCCCTTTTCTTTGGCCTCGGCCTCTCGAATTGCCATGGTGCACCCTCTTCTGGAGTCTCAGAAGTATAAGATTAACCCGCTCTATTCTACCATAATTTATCAGAAGGTGAACAGGTTGGCGCCGCCGCTGACTTCGATTGTCTCTCCGTTAATGAAGCTTGACTCCTCCGAGGCCAGGAAAGCGAGGACGTTGCTCACCTCCTGCGGGTCACCCATCCGGCGCATTGCCATGCGCTTGATAATGCGCTCCTTGAACTCCGGGGCAACCTCAAGGAAGCCGCCGGCGTCGAAGACGCCAAGCACCAGTGCGTTGCAGGTAACGCCCTTTCGTGCGCCCTCCAGTGCCGCCGTCTTGGTCAGGCCGATGAGGCCCGCCTTGGTAGCGGCATAGCTGCACTGCCCCATGCCCCCCTGGGTACCGGTGATGGACGAAATATTGATGATACGGCCCCAGCCGCGCTCGACCATGCCCGACAGGCAGCACTTGATGGTGTTGAAAGCGCCCGTCAGGTTGACTGACAGGTCGCGGTCCCAGTCTTTTTTCTCCGTGTTGACAATGGTAACGGCTCGCACGATACCAGAGGCGGCGTTATTGACCAGAATCTCGACGGGGCCAAGCGAGTCCTCTATCTGCTTTACTCCACGTTGCACATCGTCCAGGTCCGACACATCCATCTTTATGGCAACGGCGTTTCTTCCCAGGTCCTGTATTTGTTTCGCGACAGCCTCGGCCTTATCCATATGAGAGTACCCGCCAACAGCTACGCGGCAGCCTGCCCGGCCCAGGGTCAAACAGTGCACGCTGCCCAGCCCACCAGAGCCACCGGTGACCAGGGCTACTTTACCATCAATAGTCATGTATCTCTTTCTCCTTTTCTAGACACGCTCGGCGTCAATTCTTCTTATAATCGTAAAAACCCTTGCCGGTCTTGCGCCCGAGCCAGCCGGCGGCGACCATCTTCTCCAGCAGGACCGGGGGGGCAAACTGGGGTTCCTTGAATTCGTCGTACATGGCGTTGCCAATATAGTAAAACGTATCCAGGCCAACCAGGTCCGCCAGGGCCAGCGGCCCTATGGGATGGTTCAGGCCGAGCACCATGCCGTTATCAATGTCCTCTCTGGTGGCCACCCCTGCTTCCAGCATTCGGATGGCGTTCAATACCTGGGGAACCATCAGGCGGTTGACAATAAAGCCCGGCGAGTCCGGAGCGGTGATAACGGTCTTGCCCAGTGACTGCCCGAAGCTCCTGCAGGTTTCCAGAGTTTCCTCGCTGGTGGCGACGGTCCGGACTACTTCTAATAGCTTCATTATGGGCGGTGGATTGAAGAAGTGCAGTCCCAGCACTTTATCCGGCCTCTTGGTGGTCATGGCCATTTCAATGATGGAGAGGCATGACGTATTCGTGGCCAGGATGGCATGTTCCAGGCAGACTGAATCAAGTTCGGCGAATATCTTCCTTTTCAATTCCAGGTTTTCGATTGCCGCCTCGATGACGAGGTCGCAGTTGCCGAAGTCCTTCATGCTTGTGGTGCCCCTGATGCGGGAGATGGCGGCCTCTTTGTCCTGCGGCGTGATTTTCTCCCTCTCCACCGCTTTGGTCAGAGACGCATTGAGCGCGGCCAGCCCCTTGCTTAACAGTTCCTCGTTTACCTCGGAAACGATGACCGCGTAGCCAGCCTGGGCGGTGACCTGAGCGATGCCGCCGCCCATTTGTCCGCAACCAACGACACCAACCTGTTTAATGTCCATAGCACTCCCTTTCCTCCAGCATTATCTGGCCTTGAAGTCAGGCTTTCTCTTTTCCACGAAGGCGGTTGTCCCTTCGGTGAAGTCTTCTGTGCTCATCACGTAGGCTTCCAGGGCGTTTTCCAGTCGCAAGCCATCTTCAAGTGTGAGGCTGCTGCCCCTGAGCATCGCCTCTTTGGCCGCCCTGACCGCCAGAGGACCGGCCTGACAGAGCGTCTCCGCCCATTCCCGGGCGGTGGCCATCACCGCTTCCGGCGGAACCACCGTATTGACCAGGCCGATGCGGTATGCCTCCTGGGCGTCAATCGGTTTCCCCATGAGCAGCAGCTCGGCGGCCTTGCAGGACGGTATCATCCTGGGCAGTCTCTGGGTAGCTCCCCAGCCCGGTATCAGCCCCAGGGCTACCTCCGGAGAGCCAAAGCGGGCTTTTTCCGAGGCGATTCGCAGGTCGCAGGCCAGCGCGATTTCCAGACCGCCCCCCAGTGCTACGCCGTTGATGGCAGCGATAAGCGGCTTCCAGAGGTCAAGCCCGCGCATGGGGGTAGCCGGCATCGCCCAGGGATGCTGCGAAAGGTTTTCCTTCAGGAAGGGCAGCATATCTTTGATATCGGCGCCGGCGCAGAACGCCCGGTCTCCGGCACCGGTGATGATGCCCACCCACAACCCGTCGTCGTCGCGGAAATCGGCCATCGCCGTGTGCAGTTCACTGGCCGTCTGCATATTTATCGAGTTCAGCGCGTCGGGGCGGTTGATGGTGAGGATAGCGATTTTACCTTCCTTCTGATAGTCAATAGCCACCTCAAACCTCCTTGCCTTTATTCGCGGTTAATCTATCATGCGGAGATTTATGGCGAATAACAACCGAATTCCAACATCATCTTCCCTGAGGTAACTGCTCCGCAATCGGGAAGTTGGTTCCGCCTCAGGGGGTTTCTGCTTCGTGCCGATTTTAACAGAAGCGTATGGTACCGTCAAGGTGATTATATGGGGGTACGGTTTGTATTTGGTGGGCAGTTTATGCCTCACCCCTGACCCCTCTCCAACCAGAATCACTGGTAAAAGACCACAGGCATTAATGGCTGGAGAGGGGAGTTTAGAGGAGAGGGGGTGGATTCCCCTCTCCAGTTCTTTCCCCCTCTCAAACCTTATTTAAATGGAGTGTAAAAGACAAACCTGTTTGAGAGGGGGATAAAGGGGGTGAGTAAAGGAACCACCAGAGGCAAATAAAACTAGGTATTATGCCGATTGCAGACTTTGATGGCACTGTGCTATAATCACCGCCAGAAAAGAATATAGGCGTTCTTTCTCCGAGCCTGTTCTCCTAAGGGCGTCAGCCTACGGAGACTGGCCGATAGGGTATCGCGGGAAACGGCGGTGCCTCCCGTATTTGGAAAGGAGAGTCTGCGGTGTCACTTAAACTGTGCAGAGCACCTCCTTACGAGGTGCTTTCTATTTGGTTAACCTAGTGCTCAAAAATAAGAATCTAGAGAGGTGAAAGAATGCGCAAGCTAACCTACTGCTTATTAGTGATACTCATACTGGTTCTGGCGGCTGGTATCTTCGGCTGTAGCCAGCCGGCCCCTGCACCGGCTCCAGCACCAGCGCCAGCGCCCGCTCCTGCCCCCGCAGCACAGCAATTACCACTGCACGACCCCTTGGTCAGATTTAAAATCGCCACTACCACCAGCCTTTACGATACCGGTCTCTGGTACTATCTGGAGCCGATTTTTGAGAAAAAGGCCAATGTGGAAATGGATATCATCTATGCCGGCACCGGCATAGCCCTGGAATATGGCCGCAGGGGCGATGTCGACGCCATTATCGTGCATGACCGGGCCAGGGAAGACCAGTTCATCGCCGAGGGTTACGGCATTAACCGCCGGAACTTCGGTTACAATTTCTTCCTGATTGCCGGACCGGCCGACGACCCGGCTGGCCTGGAAGGTTCATCTGCCACTGAGGCTTTCCAGAAGCTATATGATGCAGGTCTGAAGGGTAATATTAAGTTCGTTTCCCGTGGTGACGAGTCTGGCACTCACGCTAAGGAAAAACTAATCTGGAGCGAAGCGGGGCTCGACTATGAGGAGGTCCGAAATTCAGGTGAATGGTACGTGGAAGCCGGCAAAGGCATGGGGCCCACCCTGCTGATGGCTAACGAGATGCAGAGCTACGTCCTGGCGGATATTTCAACCTTCCTGGCCTACGATAAAAAGAGTAATCTGGATATAGAGCCCATCGTGGAACAGGATGCCCTATTCCTAAATGTTTATGCCGCCATAGCCATCAACCCGGAAACATATCCGAAAGCAAAAATCGATATCGCCAATGAGTTCATCAACTGGTTAATAGGGCCGGAAGTCCAGGAAATAATGGCCACTTACGGGGAAGCCGAATACGGCAGGTCGCTTTTCAATCCCATTGGACGGGGTGTTGAAGACGGCAGCGCTAACCTGCCAGGATTTCCTCCGGTTGAGGACTATACCAAACCAGTCCCGTAGTATTCTTGAAAATGAGAGATATATACTTAATACTATATTCAGCAACCAGGTTTCGGGACTTAAGCAGGGCTGTGCCTCACACCAATCCAGTCTTGCTTAAGTCCTGATGATTGCCGTATCCGGGAGTAAAAGTATTGGTAGAGTTGTGGCACGGCCTGATAAAGGCGATTGAGCTCATTGTAACGCTTGACCCTGAGGTGATACAGATAGCCGGGCTGTCGCTCAGGATTGCTATTACCTCCTCATTACTTGCTTCAGTTGTCTGTTTGCCTGTCGCCAGTCTCATCTACTTCAATCGGTTCCGCGGTAAAAGATTTTTCATCAGCCTGATACAGACTTTCTACAGTGTACCCACTGTCGCCATCGGTTTATTTGTCTTCGTGTTCATTTCGCGGGCGGGGCCACTGGGCTGGCTCGGGCTGCTTTTCTCCCCAACTGCCATAGTAATTGGCCAGATGTTACTGGTAACCCCGATACTGCTCGGCCTTACCATCTCTGCCTTGAGCGGCGTGGACCGAGCGCTCATTGACACGGCGCGGTCGCTGGGAGCAAGCCGCTTTCAGACGGCGCTGGTCACCTTGCGTGAGGCTAGATTTGCCGTCATGGCGGCGGCAATTATGGCTTTTGGCCGGGCCATCTCCGAAGTGGGCATATCCCTCATGGTGGGCGGCAATATCCGTGGTTTCACCCGCGTCATCACCACGGCCATATCACTGGAGACATCCAAGGGAGACCTTGAGCTATCAATAGCACTGGGTATTATCCTGATTTCGATTGCCCTTATCGTCAATATCATTCTGAATCGGGTGCAGCAGAGGTAGGTCATGGCTTTAATTGAGGTAATCAATTTAAATCAGCGCTACGGTGAGCAGGACATCTTGAGCAATATCAATCTCAGTATCGAGCGGGGGGAGGTGTTTGCCCTGATTGGCCCTACCGGCGCCGGCAAGACCACGCTTTTGCGTCTGATAGACCTGATAGATGAGCCCGCGTCCGGGAAAATATATTTCGATGGTATGGATACCGCCACATCGGCCGCGGTACGGCTCGACATGCGCCGGCGCATGGCGTTTGTGCTGCAGAAGCCGGTGGTCTTCAACCTGAGCGTTTACGATAACATCGCCTGCGCGCTGAGGTGGCGGGGAATGAGGGGGAGCAGGCTAAGAGAGAAGGTAAATCATATCATTGATGGTGTCGGCCTGTCTGATTACCATGACCGGAATGCCCGGAACCTTTCCGGTGGCGAGGTGCAGCGCGTGGCCATCGCCCGGGCGATTGCCCTTGAACCGGAAGTCCTGCTGCTGGATGAGCCAACGGCCAATCTCGACCCGCTTTCGGCAGCCAGAATCGAGGAACTTATCAGCAGCATTATAAAAAGCTACGCGGCCACCATCATTATGGCGACGCACGACCTGTCGCAGGGGCAGCGCCTTGCCGACCGTATAGGCGTGCTGATGAACGGGGAGCTATTGCAGGCCGGAAGCTCAAAGGACGTTTTCACCTCGCCGCGCAATAAGGAGGTAGCCGAGTTTGTCGGCGTGGAGAACATCATTGATGGCGTAATCGGGTCCAGTGAAGATAACGTTGTCACCATCGAAAGCGGGGGCAGGTCTATCGAAGCGATTTCCGATTATGCGTCTGGCGAAAAGGTTTGTGCCTGTATCCGGCCCGAGGACATCACGCTGGCCCTTTCCCGAATCTCCAGCAGTGCCCGCAACTCTTTTGAGGGGGAGATTAGCTGGCTGGTGAGCATGGGACCGCTGGCACGGGTTGAGCTCCAGTGCGGGTTTCCTCTGGTGGCCATGGTGACCAAGAGGTCGGCTGAGGAGATGGGTTTAAGCAAGGGAAAGAAAGTTTTCGCCACCTTCAAGGCGACCGGCGTCCACGTTATCAAGCGAAATTGACAATTAAAGCGTGTTGATGCTATATTCTACTCTGTTGGCAGCGTAGCTCAGAGGCAGAGCAGGGGACTCATAAGCCCTTGGTCGGCGGTTCGAATCCACCCGCTGCCACTTAGTTTCTAGTTTACTTCTCTATTTCGGTAGTCCTATCCATCTTGGAGTCTTGGCCATGTATTCTTTATAGGCATCACCAAA
>Ga0315548_1002521_pt1 | contig 14180 bp, 18 predicted proteins | sample SalMarSW160110MG_2_FD_202540 | JGI IMG/M metagenome (GOLD analysis project Ga0315548, IMG submission 202540) | Salt marsh sediment microbial communities from the Plum Island Ecosystem LTER, Massachusetts, United States - Salt Marsh Sediment SW1601-110 ... | reverse complement strand
ATATGGCGAGCCTTTATTTGACCGACTTTGCCTTGAAATTCGCCGTACGTTATTTTGACTTTGTCGCCAATGTTCATTGCTACAAATCCAGCTTATAAATCTATTGCTTGTATAGATAATAATACCATTATTGACAGTTAACCATCTAGCGGTTCGAATCCACCCGCTGCCAGTTTGTATTTTGGGCTTAGGAATTCGTCAGGTTTTAAGTGTGATTCAGGGGTTAATCTCAATTCTGGACGATTGAGCGGTTAAGCGCTAAGCGTCCGGGCCTGCGGAATGCGGTTGCTTCTGCTCGGCGAGTGAATGTCCCGTTACGCCCCCATGAAACGGCTCATTAAGAAGAGCATCAATATGACAATCCCCAGCGCGCCTAATATGGTTGCAGTATAGCGCAAAGTTTGCATGGTCACACTCCAAATCCAATATACTGTTTTAAAGGCTATTTCACCTCAGGCAAGTGTTATTATAGTCCTATACGATTATTTGTCAAGTCTCCATGTATGAAGTCTTGGCCTTTGTTAGAGTGTCGCTTCTGCTTGCGCGACTCAGGGGAGAAAAGTGAAAGAAGCGTTTTCATGACTGGTGCTACTCCAGTAAATGACGGGCGAATGACTCTATCACGTAATACATGGCCGTCGCCCCGGCATCCTGCACGCCTATGGTGTTCTCCCGGTGCCAGCTCGCTCGCCCGTGCTTTGACATCATCTGAACCGTTGCTTTCACTCCTTGGTCAGCCGCTGCTATGGCTGCCTCGAGAGATTTCCTCAGGTCACTGCCTGCTTCCAGTTGCTTCCGGAACGCGTCCGCTGCCGGTGCGATGCAGTCGAGCATGGTCTTGTCGCCCAGCTCTGCTTTGCCCCGCTTCTTGATGCCATCAATAGCACCTTCTGCCATCTGCACCAAATCACTGCTGTCGATGCTCTCCTTGCCGGTGACCATCTTCCCCGCGCTCAGGAAAGCCGAGGCGAGCAGTGTGCCGAATGTTGATGGGGACGCTTTGTTAATGCTCAATCCGCACTTGGCGATGAGCGAGCCGATATTGCTCTCGCTTGCTGAAGCGAAATGCTCTCGTATTGCCTTGCTGCACAGCGCGGTGGTTATGCCCAGGTCACCGTCGCCGATGACCGCATCGAGCTGCCTCAGCTCTTCGGTATGGCTCTCCAGGTCATCGGCCATTTTATTCAGTATGGCGGCGATGTCCGTCGAAGTAAGGGTGCGCTGTGCCATGTCTACCTCCACTGCAGCAGGAATGGTGAGAAAGCCGGTGCATCGAGAAGAACCTTGAATTCATCATTGAGTCTGAGAACGGTCAGCGAAGCGCCAGCCATCTCCATGGAGGTCGCATACTCACCAACAAATGTTTTATATACCTTCAGGCCGTGTTCACCAAGCACATCATGAGCCTTATTGTAGAGGATGAATAGCTCCTCAGGCGGCGTTGCCCCGAGGCCATTGATGAGCACGGCGACCTCGTCTCCTGACCTGAACGGGAGGTCGCTGATGACCTTCTCCGTCATGATAGCGGCAATGTCATCAGCCTTCATCAGCTTGGTCCGCTCCAGCCCGGGCTCGCCGTGAATGCCCATGCCAATCTCCATCTCGTCATCGGCGATGGTGAACGTCGGCTTACCCGCCGCCGGTATGGTGCATGGGCTCAGGGCTACCCCGATGCTGCATGTTTCATCGATTACCCTGTCGGCAACCGCTTTCACTTCATCAAGGCTGGCCATGGTATCGGCCTTGGCCCCGGCGAGCTTGTAGGCGAAGAAAAGACCGGCAACGCCGCGGCGATGGTCTTTCTCATCACGAGGTGCCGAGACGACATCGTCCTTCACTATGCTCATCTGCACCGGGATGCCTTCTATTTCCGCCGCTTCGGCGGCCATCTCGAAGTTCATTACGTCACCGCTGTAGTTGCCAAAAATATAGAGCACGCCTGCTCCCCCGTTTACTTCTTTCGTGGCGGCAAGCATGTCATCGCTGCTCGGCGAAGAGAATACGTTGCCCACGGACACGCCATCGAGCAGTCCCGGGCCGACGTACCCCAGGAAAACAGGGATATGACCCGAACCGCCACCAGTGCAGATACCAACCTTCCCTTTCACCGGCGCATCGGCCCTTACCAGCGCCCGCTGGCTCTCCTTGGACATGCGCAAGTGGTAGGGGTACGCTTTCAGGATGCCGCTCAGTGTCTCCTCCACCACCTGATACGGGTCGTTGATCATTTTTTTCATTGCCGTTCTGCCTCCTCATTGTGAAGCGATATAAATATGTTCACGCTGTGGACTCGATGAATAGAGAGCTACGGACAGTGTATGACGAAACGGGGAGGCGGGAAGAGCATAGGTTTGACCGTGCTGTCTTGGAGCTCATTCATCGGTGTACTAAGGCTATGGTAGAACTTTGCCTTAGGGCTGTCAAGGCCGGCCATTAAATTCATTATTATTATTTACTACTCCTCATCGAGCAGCTTTTGGGGAACCGGGAGCTCCTGAACCGGCAGTTTCAGCTCCTTCTTCAGAGCAACGGCATTGCGCGGCGCATAGCCGCGCCAGTGGTTGTTGAAAAAGGCGAAGGTTAGCCTGGCCTGCTCAAGGGCTGGCCTTATCTTATCTGCCAGTTCCCGTATCTCTTCCGGTGAATACAGGTATTTATAGCGCGTCTCGCTGTCACCGGTCCACCACGTTTCTCTGTTCCGCCCGTGAAAGCGGAAATAGGCCGTGTCAGCCGTCAGCGGAATATTGGCGGCGATGGAAGAGGGGAACTTCGGCTCATCAATCTGTACCCAGGCAACGTTGCGCTCCCTGAGCAGTCCGGCGGTGTGCGGGTCATCGCTCCAGCTACGGTGCCGCAGCTCAACGGCCAGCCGGTGCTGGCCGAATGTCCGGACCACGGCAGAGAGTATCTGCTGGCCGTACCGGTCATTCCTGAAGCTCGGCGGGAACTGCGCCAGGAGGGCGCCAAATTTCCCCGATTTATAGAGCGGCTCCAGGCTGTGGTGAAAGAGGTCAACATCCCTCTGTGATATCGCAGCCGCCTCACCGGTGGCTTCCTGGTACATTCTGGGGTGGGTGAATTTCTGCCATAATTTCACCGTGAACAGGAAATCTCCCGGCGTCCGGCGCACCCAGTTGTCAACGTATCCCGGGTTCGGTGGGCGATAAAAGGTGCTGTTAATTTCTACCGTGTTGAAAAACTGGCTGTAGTATTCCAGTTCATTTATCCTGCCGGTGGGGTAGAAGTAGCCGGTCCAGGTGCCCTCGCCCCGGGGGTAAGACCAGCCCGACGTGCCAACATAAATTGCCGTTTTTTCCGCCATGCCTGTGAATCCCTTTTTTGATTGATTTTTAGTCCGGGCGACGAGATATGATTAGAATCATGGGTGATTTGGAAATGATGTCTTTTGTGGATACAGGTTTGATTTTGCGCCGGGTGAACCCGGTGGCAAATCCGGGGTAAGCGGCTTCGAACTGCCAGCCGGTGCTGTCGAAAAGCGTGATAAGCTCGGGCAGGCTCCAGATGCGGTGGTCAAGCTCGATTATCCTTTCCAGTTTGAAAGTCAGCTCTCCGGTTTGCTGCAGAAACATCCAGGTGTTGTAATTCCGTGATTTCCCCGTATCAAACCTCCGTTCCTCCAGCACAATCCAGTCGTTATGGTGTGAGAACCCCTTTTCCGAGTAGTTCTGGAGCAGCAAGTCCTTGTTCACAATGTCCAGGGCGAAGAAGCCGCCGGGCTTCACCAGCTTGAGGCAGTCGCGCAGTATGTTCTCGTTGGTTTTGTCATCGTAAAAGCCAAAAGAAGTCCAGAGGCAGACAATGCCGTCAAACGGCGGTTCGCCGTGGAGGCTGGAAGCAATCTGTCGCATGTCCGCCACCTTGAATTTTGCCCGGTCAGCTATCTTTTCTTCCCGGGCTTTACTTTTGGCGATTTGAATATAGTGAGATGATATATCAGTGCCCAGAACCCGGATACCGCGATGTGCCAGCGCTATGGAGTGGCGGCCGATGCCGCAGTTCAAATCGAGGACTCGCTCCGGCCGGAATCCCTGCTCTTTCAGGTAGCGGAGAAGGGCTGCTGTTTCTCCCGGCGCTTGTTTGAGGCGCTCTTCCAGGGCGCCAACATACAGCTCGGGATATTCTTTGAATAGCTCTTCCGTCCAGTGTGCCATTGCGGAAAATCTGTCGGCCTTGGATGGTATCTAAAGCGGCGGCATCAGAGATTTCGCCACTTGGAGAGCATCAGCTTTTCTTCGTTGAGATAAAAATTGCCTTCTTCGCTAATATCAACCACGTCGGCTCTGAGGAGGAATTGCAGGGCATTCTGCCGGTAGTCACGTCGGGTGAACATCCTCTGGAATATGGACCTGGGTCTAAGCCCAAGCTCTTCAATTGTCTTGGCATTCTGTGCGCTGGTGGCATTATTCTGCCGGAATGCCTTGATTACTTTGGGGACAGAGCGCATCATCAACCAGTAGGGCAGAAAAATGACCGACAGAACGAACAGTATGATTATCAGGATAATGAACAGAATGCCTTGCGTATCCATAAGCAAATCACCCCAATCTATCGCCTGTTATCAGCGCTTACACTGATATAACGCCAGAAATACTACTCTTCTATTGTACTACATCCGATTATGATTTTTTACTATTTATGCCAGTTGCTCACCAGGGGAATAAGAAAGGCAATACAACCGGCAAGAAAGAAGATGCTGCCGCTGAGGCCAAGCAGGTTATTGTCGGTGAGGCTCTGCACAATGAAGAAGACGGCGCAGACAAGAAACAGAAGCCAGCCGGCAAGATGATAACGTTTCTCCTTTTTGCTGATTGAAAACCCCCTATCCGGCAAAGTTGTACCTATGGTTTCATTATAGCACAGTTTATGTTTGGCCTGCCCCGGGCTCTCTGCTATCTCAGATGGCCAATCTGGAACGGTCGGGGTGTGGCGAGCTCGGGGCGTCCGCAGGGGGGCTGGGTCAGACTGCGGCAGGTAACGTGGCAGTTTGCCGTGCACCCTTCGATGGCCTGGAATCGGCCGTCTGCCTGCTTCCGGGCGAAAGGCAGTATGAAACGCTCGCAGTGCGGCAGACCCGGTGAGTCAGACTCGGCGGCGCTGAGCTCCTGGCAGGCGGCGTACGTCATCCCGTTCTTCTCGGCGAGCATTCTGAGCTGCTGATGCACCGCCAGGCGAATGTCTCTCCGCAGCAGGTATCCCTGGCTGGTGCCGCCGCGCTCATAGCAGTATTCCTGCTCAAATCTTCGGGCAGCTTCCGGCGACTGGCGATGGATAACCTGCCATACTCGCTGCCACAGACTTATGCCATCCGGGCTGGCTGATTTTCGGGACAGCCGGCCGGTGCTGCTGACGATATGCTTGGCACCGGTTTCGGCGAAGGTTTCGATTAGCTCCTCAATCTTCTCGAACCATCTGTTCCCGTACAGTGCCTGGAAAAGGTGGATGAAGACAGGGTCGAAGCGCACCAGGGTATCTATGCCCAGGGCGGAAAGCTGCCGAACTGTTGCCAGACGCTGCTCCAGCGGGGGTGCTGCCGGCGAGAGCAATTGCAGGATATCGGCGGTGCCTTCTATGGTGATGGCAATGAATTTCGTCCGGTAGTTTATGAAACCCGGCAGGTCAAGGAGAAAACATGGGTCACCTTTGGTGGTGATGGCAAAGGAGACGCCGTAGTCCATGAGCAGCCGTATTAACCTCTTCACCTCGGCCCTGAGCTCCGGGATGGGCTGGCAGGGGTCGGAGACGTTGGAGATGGAGATGGGCGGGCACAGGCTTATCCGTTTCAAGTCTCTTTCTACCAGCTCCGGCAGGTTGCGATAGACAAGCGTTTCGGTTGAGTAGTTCGAATAGATGGCCTCGCGGGCATAGCAGTAAAGGCAGTGGTGTATGCAGTGGGCCAGACCGGGCGGGGTAACGTTGATTATCCAGAAGTGCGGGCACTTCCGGGCGGGCGTACTATAGGGGTAGTCGTGCAGGGTGGAACCCTTTTTATCAACGAGCTTTATCCCGGCCATTATCTAAATTATACATCCAGGAAAGCTGGCAAGCATTTCTGCTGGCTAGCTGATATAATAGCTTGGTATGGAAATCAACTGGCTTGAGGCTTTGGTGCTGACCTTCGTGCCCCTGTTTATCGCCATCGATACGCTGGGGAACCTGCCCTTCGTTGTCTCCCTGAGCGAAGGCCTGACCCGGCATGAGCGGCAAAAGATGATTCACGTGGCGGTCATCACCGCCGCCGTCGTTGGGCTTATCTTTCTGTTCTTTGGACAGTTCATCCTGAGCGTGCTTGGCATAGAGGTTGGCTCCTTTGCCATTGCCGGCGGGCTCATCCTGCTGGTGCTGTCCATAAAGTACATGACCACGGGGCAGGCGGTGGAGCTGATAAAAGAGGAGATGGTGGCCGTGGTCCCGATAGGCACGCCCCTCACCGTGGGTCCGGCGGCGATTACGACTTTGTTGCTGCTGGCGACCCAGTTCCCGCTCTACATGGTCCTGGTGGCCTTTATCTTGAACCTTCTGGTCGTCTGGGTTGTCTTCATGCTCAGCAACTGGTTTGTCCGCATTCTGGGGCAGGGCGGGCTGAAAGCGGTGTCCAAGGTCTTCAGTCTGCTGCTGGCCGCCATCGCGGTGAGCATGATTATCCGCGGGCTGAGCCTGCTGGGGATATTGACTATTACCGTGTAGCTTCTTCCGGCAGGTAGGCGAAGCTGCTCTCCATATTGGCCAGAAGCTGGTCGGCGAGGACGGCCAGGACGGCCGCCGGCACGGCGCCCTCGATGATGTAGGCGAGGTTGTCCTGCACCAGCCCGGCAATAATGGGCGAGCCGAGGCCCCCTGCCCCGATAGCCGCACCTATCATGGCCGTGCCGATATTGATGATGACGCTGATACGGATTCCGGCCAGGATGACCCGCGCCGCCAGCGGGATTTCGATGTGGAAGAGCGCCCGCAGCCGGCCCATCCCCATGCCGTAGGCGGCATCGAGCAGGTGGGGAGGCACGGCGCTCAGGCCGGCAATGGTGTTGCGCACCACGGGCAGCAGCCCGTAAAGGAAAAGGGCGACCACCGTCGGCATCAGGCCAAAGCCGAGCATGGGCACGGCCAGGGCCAGGACCGCCACCGGGGGAAATGTCTGGCCGAATGAGGTGAGGTCGGTGACGATGGGCAGGAAATTCCGGCCGCCGGGGCGGGTCACCCATATGCCGAGCGGCACGCCGATAAGTATGGTCAGGCTGCTGGAAATGCCCACCAGCCCTAGGTGTTCCACGACCAGAGTGAGCAGGCTGGCGCGGGGGTGAAGCACCTGCGATTCCTGCGGGAACAGATATCTGAGGGACGCTTCCCATATCCCCATATTGGCGATGAGGGCGATGAATGCTGCGCTCAATATCGCCAGGACAATCCAGCGCCATGTCTGCTGGCGGCGCATCAGTTATTCCTCCGCCTCGGCGGTGGCCGCCTCGACGTCACCCAATGTCACCTCGCCGATAAGCCTTGAGTTCTCATCCACCACCGGGATGCTCTTTAACCCCTGGCCGAGCATGCGCGAAAGCGCTTCTCTTAATGTGGCGCAGCGCATGAGGGCGATGTCTTTCGTGTCCAGGGCAACAACGGCTTGCCTCACCGAAGTCGCTTCTGACAGGCTGGCCTTATCTATCCAGCCGAGTAGCTGGCCGCCCTCATCAACCACCCAGGCTGACCTTTTGCCGCCAATAGCGGTCTTTGCCTCTCTGGCGGAAGCACTCAGCGCCACCGAAGCCGCCGGCCTGATGAAACGTTCCACATTAATTCTGGAGAGCCGTTTGAGAGCACGGTCCGTGCCGACGAAGTCGTGGACAAACTTATTCGCCGGCCTGGAGAGTATCGTCTCCGGTGTATCATACTGCACCAGCTTTCCCGCCGCCATGATGGCGATGCGGTCGGCCAGTCTGATGGCTTCATCAAGGTCGTGAGTGACCAGAATGACCGTCTTTTTCAGCTCCTGCTGGATGGCCGCGAACTGGGTCTGCAATCTTTCTCGCGTCAAAGGGTCGACGGCGCCGAAGGGCTCGTCCATGAGCAGTATCGGCGGGTCGGCGGCTAGGGCACGGGCCACGCCGATGCGCTGCGCCTCTCCGCCGGAAAGCTGGTTGGGATATTTGGCAGCGTACTCTGCCGGGGGGAGGCCGACGAGCGTCAGCAGCTCTTCCACCCGCCTGGCTATGCGTGACTTGTCCCAGTGCAGCAGTTCCGGCACGGTGGCGATATTGGCCGCTACGGTCAGATGGGGAAAGAGCCCCACGCTCTGGATGGCATAGCCGATTGACCGCCTGAGCTGCTCCGGTTTGGCCTGACCGGTGTCCCTGCCGTTGACCAGAATGCGCCCGGAGGTCGGCTCAATGAGGCGATTTATCATGCGCAGGGTGGTGGTCTTGCCGCAGCCAGAGGGGCCGATGAGGACGCATACCTCTCCTTCGTTCACCTCAAGGGAAAAGCCGTTGACGGCGGCTGTTTCTCCGTATTTCTTGGTCACCTGCTCCAGCTTTATCATGACGTTTACGTTCCTGTTGCCAGTCCTTTGGGCGTGCTGAGGCGTACTATTTTCCGCATCACGGCATCCACGACCAGGGCGAGGATGATGATGGGGATTGCCCCGAGGATAATCAGGTCCGGGGCCGCCTGTCCCAGCCCCTGAAAGACGAACCAGCCCAGGCCCCCCGCCCCGATGAGCGCCGCCACTGCGGTCAACCCCACCGCCTGCACCGAGGCGGTCCTGACTCCCTCTAAAACGAGCGGGGCGGCAAGGGGAATTTCGAGGCGGCGAAAGACCTGCGGCCGGCTCATCCCCATGCCCAGCCCGGCATCAATCACCGCCGGGTCAAGCTGACGCAGGCCGACAAAGGTATTTCTGACGATGGGCAGCAGCGAATAGATGATCAAAGCAATCAGTGCCGGTGCCGCGCCCACACCCCTGATGCCGAATTCGCGCAGGGCGGGGAAGGCAAAAGATAGAGCGGAAAGCGGCGCGATGAGCAGCCCGAAGAGGGCGAGGCTGGGTATGGTCTGGGTGATGTTGGCGAAGTAGAAAATCGGCTTCTCGGCACGGCGATTCCGCGCTGCCCAGATGCCCAGCGGGATGCCGATGATGGTGCCTGCTATCACGCTGCCCCCGAAGAGCAGGACGTGTTTTATCATTTCCTGCTGAAACCGTGACTCACGACCGATAAACTCCTGGACCACAGATAAGCTGTTCAGCCCGCCGGTAAGCAACAGGGTTACCACGGCGGCCAGCCCGATCCATGAGATAACATTCTGCCATACCCGGTCGTTGTGCAGGCTCTGGCGGGCGGCAAAGAGCAGAACGTAGACGGCGGCAATGGTGACCCAGACGCCGGCGCTCAGTGAAACGCGGGCAAACTCCGACCCGGTCGCGGCGAGGCGGTTTGCGTTCAGGCCGGCGAAGATAAAGGTCAGAATAAGAACCACATTGGCGGCAATGCCGGTGGCGATGGAGCGCCACCTATTTCTTTCCGCCAGGCTTAAGGCCAGACAGATAAGCCATAATATAATGATAGCCGCCGCCACGCTCCAGCCATACGCGTCCCAGAGCCGCAGGCTGGTTCCGGCGGCAAGCCGACTTGTCTTGAGGGTCAGCCAGCCAAATGGCAGCGAACAGAGTCCGATGAAAGACCCGGTAACGGCCACACTGTTAGTGGTGACCCATTGCCGAATCATCATTTTTCATATCCTCAAAGCTGCTACTTCAGGAAATCCTTGGCGACGAGGTATTCACGGGCAACGTCAACGGCCACCTGCCCCTCAAAAGCTATCTTGGCATTCAGGGCCTGCAGCGTCTCCAGGTCAAGCGACTGGAATGCCGGGTTGAGGATGGACTCGATTTCAGGGTGCTTTTCCAGGACTTCGCCGCGGATAATCGGCGCCGGCTCATAGACGGGCTGGACATTCTTGGGGTCGCTCAGAATGACCAGGCCCAGTGCCGCCAGCGAGCCGTCGGTGCCATAGGCCATGGCGGCATTAACGCCGTCCGTTCCCTCGGCAGCCGCCTTTTCCGTCTGCGCTGTGTTGCCGCCGGAAAGCGTCAGGAGCTGGTCCTTTTTCAGGGTAAATCCGTAGGCCTCCTGAAAGGCGGGCAGGGCCACGGGGCTGGTGACGAACTCCTCGGAGCCGGCCAGCTTGACATAGCCGCCATGGTTTACATAATCAGCGAAATCCTCCAGGCTGCGAATGCCTTCCTTCTCGGAAAGTTCCCCCGGTATGGCGATGGCCCAGGTGTTATTGGCCGGCGCTGACTTGAGCCAGACGACGTTGTTCGCCTCGAGGTCAAGTTTCTTCACCCGTTCCCAGCCTTTCTGGGCGTCATTCCAGACATCCGACTCCGTCTCATCGAAGAAGAAAGCGCCGTTGCCGGTGTATTCGGGGTAGATGTCAATCTCGCCACTCTGAATCGCCTTGCGCACCACCTGCGTTGGCCCCGTCCCTGACTTGTCGACAACGTCAAAACCATGGTCAGCAAGCAAAAGGATAATCATCTGGGACAGCAGCGCGCCCTCAGTGTCTATCTTCGAGCCAACGACAATCCCTTTGCCGCCACAGCCAGTCAGAATAAGTGACAGAATCACAATCACTATACCTGCCAAAAGCAGAACTCTTTTCATTATCAGCCTCCTTCGCCGTGGAATAGACAATGCACCATTTAATCAGGATAAGCGGTTTTTGTCAATCAGAAGCGGTTTTAATCGACGATTATTTTCCCTTTTGGTTCGGCAACGACTTCGCCGACCAGAGCCGCTTCCGGGATGCCTTCCTGGTGCATCCTTTCCAGCAGGCTCCGGGCTTTTTCGGGAGCGACTGATATAAGCAGCCCGCCTGACGTCTGAGGGTCAAAAAGGATATCGGACATATAATCCGGGACGGTCTTCGCCATGGAGACCATACCGGAGCGAAAGTCGCGGTTGCGGTGCAGTCCGCCGGGGATCATGCCCTTTTCTGCGTATTCTCTGGCTTCGGGGAAGAAGGGAACCGCCGCCGAATGAATGACCATGCCGACGTCGCTTCCGTTAATCATCTCGCCGGCGTGGCCGAGCAGGCCAAAACCGGTGACATCGGTGCCTGCGTGAACGCCTATCTCCTGCATCAGCTCGGCCGCCTTCTGGTTGAGCGTGGTCATGCTCTTCACTATCTTGGCTTCGGCATCGGCACTGGCCACCCCACCCTTTACGGCGGTGCCGATAATGCCCGTGCCCAGCGGCTTGGTGAGAATCAGCTTATCGCCGGTTCGGGCACCGGTATTGAGGACTACTTTGTCCGGGTGGATGACGCCGGTGATGGAAAGCCCGTACTTCAACTCGTCATCCTCCACGGTATGTCCGCCCACTAAAATAGCGCCCGCCTCGTGCACTTTTGCCAGGCCGCCGGCCAGTATCTCTTGCAGGACGGATATGTCCATGGTCTTTATCGGGAAACAGACGATGTTCATGGCGGTGAGCGGTTGGCCGCCCATAGCATATACGTCGCTCAGCGCATTGGCCGCTGCCACCTGCCCGAATGAATACGGGTCATCCACAATGGGCGTGAAAAAGTCCAGCGTCTGGACAATCGCCAGGTCGTCGGTCAGCTTGTACACGCCAGCGTCCTCAGCTCTCTCCATGCCGGCAATCAGGTTAGGATGAGAGACTAAAGGCAGATTTGATAACGCTTTGGCTAGGTCTCCCGGACCTATCTTACAGGCTCAACCCGAGCCGTGAACGGTCTCGGTGAGGCGTGGCCTCTTCTCGTCAACCATCCATTTGCCTCCGTAGTGGTTACAGTCAGTTAATATTATAGACGTTGGCCAGCCTCACCACAACCGCCCGATTGATATTATTTATTCTCTTCCTCTGCGATTTCACAGCAGCCGCACTCACACTGTCCACCTGTAGCGCAGGGCTCGCAGCAGTAAAGAACACCCTCTTTTTCGTGTCCCTCGCTGACAATGGTGCAACCGCAGGTCGGGCAAATCTGCTCTGCCATCTGGGTACCTCCTCTGGTTATTTACCCAGATTATATGCCCTTTGCTGACGGCCGGTCAGCGACTTTTGTCTCATCTGGCTTGAGCTGGCTTCAGCCGAGCCTTTTGGCCACGACATCCCAGTTGATGTTTTTGAAAAAGGCGGCGATGTAGTCCGCCCGCTTCAACCCGTAGTCGGTCATGAAGGCATGCTCGAAGACGTCCATTACCAGTATGGGCTTGCATCCCGCCAGATGGCCCACCTCGTGCTCGTTAATCCACTGGTTGAAAAGCTGACCGGTGACGTTGTCCTGATACAGTATCGCCCAGCCGATGCCGCGCATGGAGCCGGTAGCCTTGAAATCCTGTTCCCAGGCTTCATAGCTGCCGAAAGCTTCTTCCAGCTTCCTGGTCACCGTTTCCGGTCTGGTTGTCGGGCAGATGAGGTTCTCAAAGTAGTATTCATGCAGCCTCATGCCGTTGAACTCGAAGCCAAAACGCCGCTTCAGCTCCGCATATTCGGGGTTGGCGGCGTCCTTCGTTTTGCTGTTCAGCAGCTCCATCAGCTTGTTGGTGTTATTGACATAGCCCTGATACAGGGTGAAATGGTTTTTCAGCAGCGTTTCACTGAAACCATCGATGCCAATAAGATAGCTGTAGTCCTTTGCCTGATAAGCCATAGTGCTTTCCTCCTTCAATAATATGTTTCCATTATAGTCGGCTAAAATGTGGTTTTCCGTGACTTAAGTCGCACCTCGTATATTTATTGCGGGAATATAATATGTCTATGCGGGGGACATGTCAATAGGTATTTTGCTTGACTGATAATAAAGCGGGAACTATAATATCACTCACCATTAGAGTAGCGGCTCTAAGCGAGGTAAATATGGGACTGGAAGAGTACCGGCGGAAGCGAAAGTTTGCTAAAACTCCGGAACCGGCAGGCGAAGTAGGCGCTGGCGAGGGCAAGCGCTTCGTGGTGCAGAAGCACCAGGCGAGCCACCTGCATTACGATTTCCGTTTGGAGATGGCGGGCGTGCTGAAAAGCTGGGCGGTGCCCAAAGGCGTGCCGGAGACGCCCGGCGTTAGGCGACTGGCCGTACAGACGGAGGACCACCCGGTGGAGTACATTGATTTTGCCGGCACCATCCCCGAAGGTGAGTATGGCGCTGGCACGGTGGAAATCTGGGACAAGGGTACTTACCGACTGGACAAAAAGTCGGCGGAGGGGCTTGAATTTAATCTGGAAGGGGAAAAGCTCTTCGGGGCTTACGTGCTGGTTCACACTGACGGCAAAAACTGGCTCCTCATCAAGCGTAAAGAAAAGCCCCAGTAAATAAATATAGTGTTTGATTTATTACAGGTGAAATCAAAAGAGAAGAAAGCCAAACTAGACACAGACCAAGACAATGGGGAAGACAAGCGAACTACACAAACTACTGAATAGAGAGCGAACCAAGCGTGGGCTAACATATGTACGGTGGAATCAAGACCTTTGGCACGGTTGTAAAAGCCACTGCAACTATATGTTAAAAACTAAGCACCTTGTCCACGCTGATATTAGCGAGATTCCTAGCGGTGGTGAGTGCATTTGTGGTGGCAAGGGCAATCATTCACCGAAGACCATAGTCAAATCATGGATGAATAGTCCAGGACATAAAGCATTAATTCTAAGTCCAAGCATAAGAAGCCATGCTGTAGCAATTTCAGACGGGAAATATGGAACATATGCTACTTGGCGTGGGTCAAATCATGCAATCCAAAATATAGCAAAACCTATCAAAATCCCTAACATATTCAAAATATTCATAATGAGGAAGCCAATGCCAACAAATCCTTTTAAAATAGGACTATCTTTAGTGTTAGGTGTCATAGGTCTGTTAGGAATGGCTTTGGGTGTGCATGGCGTCTATGTCTACTTCAATAGACTTGACTTATTCTTAGGTGGTGAAGGGGCAAAACTATTCCTTGCAATTGATATGCCGATAAGACTAAGAGATTTAGTGATGTGGGCATCAGCTAGAGGAGTACAATCATGGATAATCCCTACATTAATTTTCTTAGCGGGATTAGCGATATTTAACTATAGTCGATTGTGGACTATGATATCGCGTTTCCTAGACAAGATAAGACCTTGATTTAAAAGCTCAAAATTACCTGCATGGTTTGTCGA
>Ga0315548_1002518_pt1 | contig 14181 bp, 11 predicted proteins | sample SalMarSW160110MG_2_FD_202540 | JGI IMG/M metagenome (GOLD analysis project Ga0315548, IMG submission 202540) | Salt marsh sediment microbial communities from the Plum Island Ecosystem LTER, Massachusetts, United States - Salt Marsh Sediment SW1601-110 ... | reverse complement strand
AATCTCGAATGAGGGATTCTGTGTGGTGGCTCCAATGAGGATAATCAGGCCGCTCTCGACATGGGGGAGAAAGGCGTCCTGTTGGGCCTTATTGAAACGGTGAATCTCATCGACAAAGAGTATCGTCGGTTTGTGATCAAGGCTATAGTACCGCTTCGCTGCATCAATGATATCCCGTAATTCCTTGACCCCGGACAGCACCGCCGAAAAGGATTCGAAATGGCACTCACTGTATTGGGAGATCAGCCGTGCGATGGTCGTTTTGCCCGAACCCGGAGGACCCCAGAATAGAACGGAAAAAAGGCTGCCCACCTCGAGCGACCTCCTCAGTGCGCTTGATGGACTGAGGATATGATCCTGTCCCACAACCTCTTCAAAGCTCTCCGGCCTCATCCTCGTTGCCAATGGTGCTGTCCTAAGATCCATTACCTTTTCCTGCTTCATCCATGAGCCAAGCGCTTCGCTTGGGGTGTAACCCTGAAAGAAACACTGAGATGAACAGTGAGATGACTTTTTTCGACACTCACCTTTTCCAAGAGCCGATGCAGGTGAGGAAACAGGGAGATATCCTTTTTTTGCCTTATGCCCTTAAAAGATACTAGATTGCAAGGTCCCGAAAAACGGGATGAATTGCAACCAACCTATGCCGATATTATGCGGATTTGATTCATCCCGTTTTTCGGGACAATTGTCAAAGCATGATAGGGCATAGCAAAAAAAGGATATCCCCCTGTTTCCTCCAAAAAAAGACATCACCCTGTTCCCTGCAAAGAAATACATTCCCCGGCTATTTTGCATTGAATTTCTCAGCAGAAGCAACGGCATTCTCTATCAGCTCATAGGTTTTATCCATAAAAAGGGGTTTATGTATAGTGATGTCCACACCCAGATCCCTCAAATCCTTTTCTTCGGCCCCCTTTTCCCATCCTCTCAAAAGTATGGTGGGCGTGGTGCGATTGGCCTCCTTGATTTTCTTTGCCACACCCAGACCGCTCATATCAGGAAGCTCACTATCGATCACCACAATATCGAACTTACCCTTGCTTTTTTGAAAGGTGCGTATTCCATGAAAACCGACAGAACGGTTCACCACCCTATATCCTTTAGCACTCAGCATCCTGGTCAATATGTCCCTCAGCACATAGTCATAGGAAATAATGAGAACAGCAGTCCCTTCCGCTTTGTCTTTTCTCATTGCCACCTTGAAGATATTCACCAGAAAAACTCTTTTGGCTAAAAAAGCTTGAAGCCCTCTTCTGTTTTCCTTATGATACTATTGTTGAGATCACGATGTCGGTCGGCACGTTTCGTCCTTCTCGTCTTTATCGATCGCGCAATGACTGAACACTGTTTTTAATCTATCCAATTTATGAGCAATCGTCAAACATATACGGCCACACATCCCGGCATTGAGGACGGAGAAAAAACCGGTTCCCCCTTTGTTCACCTCCATGTTCATACGGAATTCAGCCTGCTCGATGGGGCAATCAGGGTGGACAGGATGTTAAAAAAGGCCTCTGAGCTTGGCATGGAATCAGTGGCCATCACTGATCATGGAAATATGTTCGGCGCCGTGGAGTTTTACTCCCAGGCCATAAAGGCGGACATCAAGCCTATCATCGGTTGCGAGGCGTATATCGCACCCGGCAGCAGGAAGGATAAGTCACCCGCAGCGGACGGCCAGCCGAATGCCTACCATCTCGTGCTCCTGGTTATGGATGAGACGGGCTACCGGAATCTGAGCAGGCTTGTGACATTAGCCAACCTTGAGGGCTTCTACTACCACCCCAGGATCGATATGGATCTCCTGAGGCAACACAATGCCGGTTTGATAGCCCTCTCCTCTTGTCTCAAGGGCCATGTACCCTATCATCTGAGGATTGGACGAGAAGAAGAAGCCAAGAGGTACGCCCGTGAGCTTGCATCGATATTCGACAGGGATCGGTTCTACCTGGAGGTGATGGCCAACAAGATTCCCGATCAGATCGTGGTGAACAGAGCCTTAAAAGAACTCGCTCGGGAACTTTCTCTTCCCATGGTAGCTACCAACGATTGCCACTACCTCAACAGAGAGGATGCAGAAGCCCACGATATCCTCTTGTGTATCCAGACGGGCAAGAGCGTGGATGATCCCAACAGGTTACGATTCTCAAACGAAGACTTTTATTTCAAATCCGCAGCAGAGATGGCGAGAGATCTGGAGGAATTCCCGGAAGCCCTTGATAATACGCTCGAAATCGCCAAGAGATGTCACTATGAGATGCAGTTCGGTCAGTATAAGTACCCCGTCTTCAAGGTCTCGGGCGATCTAAGCCTGGAAGAGAAATTGGAGCAAGAGGCCGGGCAAGGCCTGAAAGAGAGATTGGCCAGAAAGGAGTCCCTTGAGGGCTCTATGACCGGCCAGTTGAAAGGGGAATACCAAGAGCGTTTGGCCTTCGAGTTGAAAATCATCAAGGAGATGGGGTTTGCCAGTTATTTCCTGATCGTGGCGGATTTCATCGATTATGCGAGGAACTCGGGCATTCCGGTCGGTCCAGGCAGGGGATCTGCTGCCGGCTCTCTGACAGCCTATGCGCTCAAGATTACCGATATCGATCCGATCAAGCATGGGCTCCTCTTTGAGCGTTTCCTCAACCCGGGCAGGATCAGCATGCCCGACATCGACATAGACTTCTGCATCAAGAACAGGGACAAGGTTATCGAATATGTGAGCGAAAAATACGGGAGGGAAAACGTTTCGCAGATAATAACCTTCGGCACCATGAAGGCTCGGGCCGTTATCAGAGATGTGGGACGCTCTCTTACCATGTCCTATGCGGAGGCGGATAGAATCGCCAAACTCATTCCAGAGGGAATTAATATTACCCTGGACGAGGCCATTGAGGCCGAGTCCCAGCTCAAGGCCCTGGAGGAAGGAACGGATGATGAGAGGAGGCTCTTGCGGATAAGCAGGTCCCTGGAAGGCCTGTCCAGGCATGCCTCTACCCATGCCTCAGGTATTGTCATATCTGACCGGCCTCTAGTTGAGTATCTGCCATTGTTTAAGGGTCCTAACGGGGAAGTCATGACCCAGTACACCATGGATCAGGTGGCGCAGCTCGGTCTTATTAAGTTTGATTTCCTGGGGCTCAAGACCTTGACCGTTATCCAGCATACCATTGACCTCATCAAGGAAACGACCGGCGAGGTTGTGAACCTGGATGAAATTCGAATGGATGACGAGAATACCTTCAAGCTTATCAGTGAGGGAAAAACCACGGGTGTGTTCCAGCTGGAAAGCTCCGGCATGAAGGAACTCCTGAGAAACCTGAAGCCGGGCGTCTTTGAGGATATCGTTGCCTCAGTTGCCCTTTATCGTCCAGGTCCTTTGGGCAGCAACATGGTCGATGATTTTATCAAGAGGAAACACGGTGAAATCAAAATAACATTCCCCATCCCCCAACTGGAAGAAATCCTAACCGAAACCTATGGGGTCATCGTGTATCAGGAACAGGTTATGCGCATTGCCCAGATCCTTGCCAACTATACACTCGCAGAGGCAGACGTATTGCGGAAGGCTATCAGCAAGAAGCAGCCCGAAGAAATGGAACGGCTGAGGGAACGATTTTTAGAGGGTACGAACAAGAATAAAATAGATCCAGCAAAGGCGCGAAGCGTCTATGAGCTGATAGAGAAATTCGGAGGGTATGGTTTTAATAAATCCCATTCAGTGGCCTATGCCATGATAGCCTATCAGACCGCCTTTCTCAAGGCCCACTATCCCGTGCAGTTCATGGCCGCCTTGCTCACCGAGGACATGGGGAGCCAGGACAAAACTATCAAAAATATTGCAGAGTGCAGGGATATGGGCATTCCCATTCTCCCGCCCGGCATTAATGAGAGTCAGGTCGATTTTGCCGTTGTCGGCGATAGCATCCGTTTCGGTCTGGCCGCCGTAAAAAACGTGGGCATTAAGGCTGTCGAAGCGATAGTCCAAGAGAGAGAGAAAGGGGGGGCTTTTACCTCGCTGACGGAATTTTGTCGAAGGGTGGACAAATCAAAGGTGAATAAAAGGGTTTTGGAAGGCCTCATTCAATGCGGCGCATTCGACTTTACCGATGAATACCGGTCACGGCTATTCGCGTCACTGAACGATATCCTCATTGCAGGGGGGATCGGTAAAGATCCAAACCAACTCAATATGTTCGACCTTTTCCCATCAGGAGAACCGGAAGGAAATACCGTAGGGTTGGAGGGACTGCCTGCCCGGCCAGGGGACGAATGGGATGACGATGAAAAGCTGCGCAGGGAAAAAGAATCCCTCGGATTTTACATTACCGGGCATCCCTTGGATAGATTCACAGAGGTGATCCATCAATTCGCAACTGCGACCACACAGGACCTCTCGAACATTCAAGACAAATCAGTGGTTAAGCTCTCCGGCCTCATCAACAGCATGCGGATAAAGAGAACGAGAAGAGGGGAGAAGATGGCCCTCATCCATTTGGAGGATAAAAGCGGCTTTGTCGAGGTGGTGGTGTTCCCGGATCTGTTCGCGCAATGTACGCCGGTATTAACCGATGATAAGCCGGTCCTTATTACGGGGGAGGTGGAAGCAGGCGAAAATGTCGTAAAGGTGAGGGCCCAAGATATCGTTTCCTTGGAAACGGTGAAGCAACGATCAGTGAGGTCCATAGTTATACCTATCGACCGGCAAGGACTCCCCCGTGCCAGCCTTATGCAGTTAAGGGATCTCATCTTTAAGTATCCGGGCGAATGTCAGCTCAAGTTTCGGGTTGCCCTTGATGGGGACAAAAAGGCAATGGTAACCACCCACAACCGGTACAGCATCATGCCCAACGAGAGCCTGCTCGAGGAGATAGAATCCCTGGTGAGTGCCAAAGTGATACGTGAGGCCTAGAAGAGGTGAAGGGGAGAAAGGGAGAAAGGTTCAAAGGTTCACCGTTCACCGTTAAACCCTGAACCCTAATTTAATAGTATAGGAAATTCATTTTTTCGGAGCGGCGAAGCCGCGTTCTATAAAATTGCGAAGCAATTTGATAACTTGAACCTTTATTAAAAATGAACATCAAGATCTCGAACAGGCATATGAGAGGCCTTCTCTCCTACACGGCAATAGTTGTGCTGAGGTTAATACTGTCAACCTGTAAGGTACATTACATAAACAAGGAGTACATAGACGAGTATCTCGTGGGGGATAAAAAGGTCGTTATCACGACCTGGCATCGAGGTGCAATCTATTTCCTTCTTAAATACGGCCCTCTTCATCCCATGGTTCTCTTCTCTTCGAGCAGGGACGGGGATATTCTTGCCGATTTCGCACAGAAGGCCGGTGTCATTGCTGCCCGTGGCTCATCAACCAGAGGGGGAAAGGAAGGCTCTAAAAGGCTGATAGACTTTTTAACATCCGGGGGGAGTGTGGTAGCCACTGTTGCAGATGGTCCGCAAGGGCCAGCACTAAGGGCCAAGCCGGGGCTTGTCAGAATCGCACAGAAATCGGGCGCTTATCTGATGCCTCTCATATGGTCTGCAACCCGCGTATGGATCTTTTCGAGGGCATGGGATCGAACGATAATCCCCAAGCCCTTCTCGAGGATCGTGATCTCTGCATCAAGACCATACCTCATTCCCAAGACTGCTGATGGTGAGGAATTCAACGCCTACGTGAAGGACATGGAGCGAACCTTAAATTCCATGACAAGGGAGGTCGATGGAATGGTCGATCACCACGATCCCAACCTGGAACGAATCGTTCAAGAAGATGGCCTTTGATGTTTGTAGTTATCCGGTTCACTTAACCGCTGACCCACGCAGACAGATGTAGACATTTTGTTCGGCCGACCCGCCTGCCTCGCCTGAGCGAGAGCAATGGCGGGCAGGCTTGGCCGAACAAAAAATGCAATCGCTTCGCGAAAGAAACAAATCGCTGATGGATCTGAAGGCTGAGATTTGAAAGGATTGTTTTAGATCTGCCCGAAGGGCATGACGGTTATTGTGGCGACAGGTCGTCGCCACAATAGTCTGTGTATGTCTGTGGTTGGAATATTTCTTTAAGTTGATAACACATAGTTGGCTTTTGCTATTTTCTGTTTGTCAACGCAGTCTTAACGAGGGACATGAAAATGGAGCGAAAGATACAAAACCTTGCGAGCTTGACTGCAAAGAGCTTCACCGTTTACCTGGATGAGGTGAGCCTCAGGAATGGACAGGTTCGAAAGAGGATCCGTGTTGAGCATCCACAGGCCGCTGCTATGGTCCCCTTTATCTCGGATAACGAGATAATCATGGTGAGTCAGTACAGGTATGCCTTGGGCAGGGAAACGCTCGAAATCCCTGCCGGTAAGGTCGATGGCACCGAGAGCCCGGAGCAGTGTATCCTGAGGGAACTCGTGGAAGAGACTGGTTATAGGGCCGGGAACATCACATGGCTCTATACCTATGCACCGGCTGTTGGGTATTCCAATGAGCTCATCCACCTCTATGTGGGCAGGGATTTGGAAAAATTAGAAACAACGATAGACGGCAATGAGATATCAGCCGTGAAGATACTGACCGTCGAAGAGGTCATGGGGATGATCAGGGACCATACAATACTCGATAGCAAGACGATTCTCTCGCTTGCCTTTCTTCAGTACCTTGTTTAGCATTACTTCTTCTCTTCTTTTTTCTGACTCAAATCAGGGGGGTAAATATATTTGGTGTCTATTTCGTAGGTCCAGGGGAGGTTCCACCACTGCCACCCATAAAAACGTCGGTGATTGTAACCGGGGATCTTGTTTCTATTGGCTAACTGCCTATAAAACTTGTGCCTGTTCTCATCCTCAAAATAGGGGAACGGGGGGCCTTCAAATCCATCCTTGACGTTGTAGACACTCTTAAACCCGCTCTTCATAAGATCCCTGGCTGCAAGGATGCTTCTGGTTCCATCCCTGCATAATATGAGGAGGTTGTTGGTCTTTTGAAATCTCTTGCTTATCTCCTCTACAAAGTCTTTATTCTTTATATTGAACTGATATTCGTTGCTTTCATCTTTCTTTACGAGGTTGCCATTCCAGAAGCAGTAGGGAAACAGATATGCCGTTGGAGGGTGTCCAATGAATTGATACTCTGCCCGTGTTCTCACATCGATCAGGTAGGTATTGGGAACGGTATTGAGCATGTCGTAAGCCTCAATGGATAGAATTTCCTTGGGTTCCTCTGCCAGAGCAGGTATAAAGGCAAAAGTCCACACTACAAGAAAGGTTCCCAACAGTATACGAGGTGCCTTCTTCATCTTAATCAACGTTATCTCCTTGGCAGTTTGTTTTTGGTCCGTGAAAAAGTATCACTGACTTAACCAAAGTTGTAAATCTTTGTCAATAAAAAAAGGAAGGGAGATGACAGGGTAAAGGAACCAGGTAAGGTTCCCGAAATCAGGGCAATGAGGGAGGGGGAGCTTGAGAGAATCATCGAGATAGCCAACCTTGTCCTTCGCGAGCGGAGGCCCGATTGCTGGGAAGGAAAGATAGAGATATTTCAAAAAAATCGTCCATACCCTCTCTTGTGGCGGAAATGGGTGCTTCTTCAGCTTTCCGATGCCATGGGATGTAAAAGAGGCGACATGATCAAGTCCGAGGTCGGCATTGAAGATTGATCATCAATGCGACGCTGATACGCGAGATACTCTCGGCACTCTTCCTTGTGGAGGCACTTCTTCTCGCATATCCGGACATCGATTCTGGGGGTGTTCTTCTTTCTCATGCAGAATATATAATCAGCCATTTCATATCACCTCTTACATTAAACTTGATTGTTTAAGAGTTCCCTTTCTTACGTCCCGCTTGCGGGACATTATATAAAATCGCGAAGCGATTTTATAAGTTGTTTACAATTAGCTATCTTTTAATTATAATTTGTTTATTTAATATTATAAATAAAGTAATATGTCAATTATTTTTATTAAAATATAAAAATTTCATAGCACGTAATCATCCAGCCCTGCGAGGATCCTGCCGAGTGACGAGATAGGATAGTGAACCGGAAGATCAACAGATCGGGATGTAGGTTTCGATGGAGGAGGATATCTCTCGTCATTTTTTGCGCGTGGGTTCTTATGGCGAGCCTTTTTTTCTTATTTCGATCCCGTAGCGATGTCGTTGCCTTGGATACCCACGGCATCTCTCAGGTATCGAGTTGTGGTGATTTCTTTGAGGAAAGAAGAGATTGGATTTCAGGACATGAAAAGATAGAGCTCTCTATAACAAGAGGCAAGAGCTTCTATAAACTTTTAACTGACTACTCCGTTTCGCCCCAGGATATCATTCTACTGGATAAAACAATCAAGCCGTTCTATGATCTGACAAGGATCAAAGAGGGCCAAAGAATCGAAGCTTGGCTGAGCAGGAAAGACGGAATTCTGGATAAACTCTCCCTTGAACTCTCCTCAGATACGACACTCCACCTGACCAGAGACGGCCCTGACTTCCTCCCCAGTACGGTAACCCTCTCGAAAATATCGGTTCCAACCGTGATCAGCGGGGAGATCAGAAATTCATTCTATGAATCCGCTATCGAGGGAGGTATGCCCCCGAATATCATCATGGATATTGCCGATGTCTTCGCATGGGATATAGACTTTCTTGTTGATATTAGACCTGGAGACACTTTTCAGGTACTATTTGAACAACACTATAGAAAGGGTACATGCATAGGTCATGGAAAGGTGCTGGCGGCATGGTTCATGAATCAACAAAGGCCCTTCACCGCATTCTATTTCACCGACAGTAGGGGCAGATCATCCTTTTATGATAAGAGCGGTAAAGGCCTGATAAAGGCCTTTCTGAAGTCCCCCCTCCGTTACAGGAGAATCAGCTCCTATTTCTCTAAGAAGCGATTTCATCCGATATTAAAGATATACAGACCTCACTATGGCGTCGATTATGCCGCCCCAATTGGGACTCCGGTAGAATCCATAGGGGATGGCAGAATCGCGTTTATCGGATGGAGGGGGGGATACGGGCGGTATATCAAAGTACGACATAATCACACTTACGAAAGCGCATACGGGCATCTGAGCAGGTTTGCAAAGGGCCTCAAGAAGGGCTCAAAGATCAAGCAAGGGGATGTCATAGGGTTTGTGGGCTCATCCGGGCTTTCAACCGGGCCTCACCTAGACTTTAGTTTGACAAAAAATGGAAGCTACATAGATCCCTTAAAGATCAAATCCCCGCCTGCCCTCAGGGTAAGCACACAGGATAAAGAGAGGTTCACTGCGCTCATTGAACAGATGGAGAAATTATGGCAAGAGGACCAAGGTTCCTGAGAAGGCTGCTTATACTTGTATCGATTATTGTGCCGTCAATCGGACACTCCTATATCCTCCCCTCGACTCAGATCATAGAGTTTATGGTCAGGAAATACGCTTCAGTCAAAACATTACAGATAACACAACTCACGAAAGCTTTAGATCTTGGCAGGGGGATGGAAATGGTATTCGGGGAGTCAATCTCTCTGATGTCTCCTGACCGTTATAGATCAGAGGTTGCAGGGCAGCCGGGCAAGCGCATTATCGTCCATAATGGATCAAGAACACTCAGGATCATCGATGGGGAGGTCGCCTATGGAAAGGATAAGAGGGCTTTCCTTTTTCATTTTCTCATGATAGCCCAAGATCCACGGCAATTACTGAAAAGCCTGGAGAAGTTGGGTATCAACCTTGATATGGTCTCCCTTACGAGGTTAAACGGTAAAATCGCCTACCTGATCGGCAATAAGGAAGATGGAAGCTCACGGCTCCTCGTCGATAAGGATCTATTCATACCGCTCCTGCTACAGTACGGTAACGTTGCTTTTTTTGCATCAGAGTTCACGGAGCTGAAGCGGCAATTATGGTATCCTCGCTCCATGCTTTACTCATACACGGGAGCGAACATCGAGGACTACATTCAGGAGGAATACAGCATTAAGGACATCATGATAAACCCTTCCATAGATGCTTCTCTCTTTGATATATCCAGCATTACATCTCGGTTTGTGAAGAGCAGGTAATAAAATTGCCCCGCAATTTTATAGAACGCGGCTCCGCCTCTCTAACATAATGAATTTCCGTATCAATTTAGATTTATGAATAAATTACATTCTGTGAAATCAAAATCCCCCTTTATCCCCCTTTCTGAAAGGGGGATAATAGAATTCCCCTCCCTTTTCTAAAGGGAGGTGGGGAGGGATTTTAATTTTTCAAAGAACTAAAGCATTACGAATTTCCTTTACAATCAAGGTAAGAGCTTGAAATCTTTGTTCTCAAATACTAAACACTATCAAAGCCAAAGAATGATACGGCGATGAGTTATGGTGAAGAGAAAAAGTATCTCCAGGTAGCAGTCTGCCTTCCAGTCAGCGGAACGTTCACCTATTCCGTGAGCGGTGCTCTCGCCGAAAAGATAGAGGCGGGCAAAAGGGTCCTCGTTCCCTTTTCGAAACGAAGGGCGATCGGCTATATACTCAGGATTATACCCCCTGAGGACAGAGAAGGTATAAGGGATATACTATCGGTCATCGATCCGCATCCACTCTTCCCGCAGGATATGGTTGCATTCTTCGAATGGCTATCCAGCTACTACCGCTATCCGATAGGGCTGGTGATCAAAGCAGCCCTTCCTGCCGGACTGAATGTGGCTGCCCCGGTCGGTCAAGAGAAATGCGATACAGGCTGGCAGGACAGGGTTGGCCTGCTAAAAAGGGTGTTCGTTGGCGTAAAGAGGGGCTCGGTTATCGATGAATCTCTTTTCGACCGCAAAAAGGGGACCAGCCCGCCGGCTGTGCCGGTAGGAGAGACGAAGCCGGCCCACCAGCTCGCGCTTCACCGCGGTAAGCGCGCTAGAGATGAATCGTCGTTCCTTGAGCTCCTTCACGCCAAGGGCGAAATTCCCCTGCTTGAGATCACGAGGAATTTTCCCAATGGGCGGTATCTTGTTGATAAATGGGTTAAGAAGGGGATTCTCGAGAAATCGCTCAAGCCGGTGGTGAGGGATGCCGCAGGCGAGGACAGTTTTGTCTCGCCAAAACCACCGCCGCTTAATCCTACGCAAAAGGAGATCCTTGCGGTGATCAAGGGAACCATAAGGGAAGACCGCTATCAGGCCTTTCTGCTTCACGGTGTTACCGGCAGCGGAAAAACCGAGGTTTACTATCATGCGGTCAGGGCTGCGATCAAGCTTGGCAAGCAATCCATCATCATGGTGCCTGAGATCGCACTCACGGTTGCGCTGGCATCCCTGTTCAAGGCCAGGCTCAAGGAGAGGGTGGCCGTCCTGCACAGCGCCCTCTCACAGGGGCAACGCTACGATCAATGGATCAACATTGCGAGGGGAAAAGCAGATGTTGTCATCGGGGCAAGATCAGCGCTATTCGCCCCGTTGCCAAGGCTCGGGCTCGTTATCCTTGATGAGGAGCATGACGCATCCTACAAGCAGGAGGAACAATTCCGCTACCACGCGAGGGATGCCGCTGTTATGAGGTCGAAGCTCGTGAATGCCGTCGTGATATTAGGCTCTGGAACACCCTCCATCCAGTCCTATCGAAATGCAGTAAGTGGAAAATACAGGCTCCTCAGTATGCCTGAGAGGATCGGCAAGAAAATGCCCCCTGAAATCAGTATCATAGATATGACTGAATGCGAGGATTCAAAAAACAGGGGAGGCATTTTGAGCCGGCCGCTCCAAGAAGCTATCGGTGAGAACCTGGCAAAAGGAGAGCAAACGATCCTGTTTCTCAATAGGAGGGGATTCAGCGCCCTGTATCTGTGCAGGTTTTGCGGTACAACGGTCAGGTGTCCAAACTGCGACCTCAGCCTCACCTATCACAAAGACGGCGATACCCTTCTCTGCCATTACTGCGGCTTCAGCATTCAGCCTCCAAAGAGGTGCCCATCATGCGATAGAGAACAGTTAAAACCATACGGATTTGGCACGGAACGGGTAGTGGATACCTTGGTCGAGATCTTCCCGGAGGCAAGGGTGGAGAGAATGGATAGGGATACCATGAGGCATAAGGGTGAGGTCCAGCAGATATTAAAGCGTTTTCTTAATCGGGAAACCGACATCCTCGTCGGCACCCAGATGGTTACCAAGGGGCATGATTTTCCCAACGTGACCCTCGTTGGGGTGATCTCTGCAGACCTATCGCTTAATTGGCCTGATTTCAGAGCAGGGGAGACAACCTTTCAACTGATCTCCCAGGTAGCCGGCAGGACCGGGAGGGGGGCTTCCCCTGGAAGGGTTATCATCCAGACATACAACCCATCCCACTATGCGATTCGTGCAGCCAGGGACCATGATTATGAAGGATTCTTCTCCCACGAGATAGAGCTCAGGAGACAGCTCAACTACCCTCCTTTCTCCTCCATTGTGAATCTCCGGTTTCAGGGAAACAGCAAAAGCAAGACAGAACAGATCGCAGGGCACATGAAAATGAGGATCAGGGACACCCTAAAAAAGCACCTGAATAGCAAAAAGGATATTGAAGTCCTTGGTCCAGTAGAGGCACCTATCGCAAAGATAAAGGGCAAGTACCGCCAACAGATTCTTATCAAATCCCGGCGTCCCGGCTACCTCAATCAATTGCTAAACGAGATTGACAGGCTTTCTTCTCAAATCCTCGGGCCGAGCGGCGTGAGGTTAATCATCGATGTCGATCCCTATCAAATGGTGTGATATAGAGGGTTTTATTGGTTTGACTGGTTGATACGGTTTTACTGGTTTGATGGGGTGTATAAACCTGATTTTGGCTACCATAAAGACATTCGAGGATCTTGAGTGCTGGCAAGAAGCGAGGAAATTTGTGGGGCTCGTCTATAGATTGACGCAAAATGAATTTTTTAGAAAGGACTTTGAATTGGTCAAACAGGTAAGGGGAAGTGTGATTTCCTCAATGGCCAATATAGCGGAAGGTTTTCATCGAAACAGTACAAAGGATTTTTTGAAATTTTTGGATTATTCATGCGCATCCGTTGCTGAAACAGTAAGCCCCTGCTATATTGCATTAGACCAACAATACATAAGCAAATCAGAATTGGAAAGATTAAAAAAGCAGGCTGATATCGTTGGGAAAAAAGTGAATAACTTCATTGCCTATCTCAACCGTACCCTGCCACCAAAAAATCCAGTTCAACCCCTAAAACCAATGAAACCGGTCAAACCAGTAAAACAAGCCAATCCAATCAAACCAATCAAAAACGACGAATTGCAGCCATGATCATCGACTTCCACACTCACATCTTTCCGCAAGAAATCAGGGAGGCAAGGGATAAGTTCTTTGACCGTGAACCTGACTTTAGGAGCATCTACAGCCACCCCGGATCAAAGCTCTCCGGCACGGAAGAGCTCATAGCTACTATGGATGAAGAAGGGGTGGATAAATCGGTGGTATTCGGGTTTCCATGGCGCACCATGGATCATATCCAGAGGAATAACGACTATGTCATCGAGGCCGTTGAACGATACCGGGGAAGGCTCATAGGCTTCTGCACCTTTTACCTCCCTATCGAAGGCGCTGAAAGGGAGCTTGAACGATGCCTGAGGTCAGGCCTTTCAGGGGTGGGAGAACTCGCTTTTTACTCCTCAACCATAGGAGATACTGCCGTTCATGCCCTTAAGCCCATCGCCGAAATGGCCCAAAGCTATGACGTGCCCTTGCTCCTGCACACCAATGAGCCGGTGGGCCATTCCTACCCCGGCAAGGCGCCGATGACGGTAAAGGATATTTATAAGGTTCTCCAGTGCTTCCCAAACAATAAGATCGTACTCGCCCACTGGGGAGGAGGGATTTTGTTCTATCATTTGATGAAAAAAGAGGTGAAATCAGTCCTTCAGAACACCTGGTTTGACACCGCGGCATCCCCCTACCTTTACGACAGCAAGATTTACGCCATAGCCGCAGAAATCATAGGGCCGCACAAGATACTGTTCGGAAGCGATTTTCCCCTCCTCAAGCCGAGCCGCTACCTTAATGAGATGAGAGAAGCAGGCCTGCCCAACAAGACCATGAAGAAGATATGTGGGGAAAATGCGGCAGACCTGCTGAAAGAAAAGAGGGGGTGATGGGGAGAAAGTGGTCAAGAGATCTTTCCCGCTTCTCCCTTTCTCCCTTTCCAAGTTTCCCCCTTTCATTCTTTTTCACAGAGCTCAACCAGGACGCCGTGGGTCT
>Ga0315548_1002510_pt1 | contig 14208 bp, 17 predicted proteins | sample SalMarSW160110MG_2_FD_202540 | JGI IMG/M metagenome (GOLD analysis project Ga0315548, IMG submission 202540) | Salt marsh sediment microbial communities from the Plum Island Ecosystem LTER, Massachusetts, United States - Salt Marsh Sediment SW1601-110 ... | reverse complement strand
CCTTGTTAGCAAAGCAGTTACAAACACCAAATAATAGTGGTTGACTGAAAAAATTTTGCTGCCGGCCGCAACTGCGGCGAAATATTCCTGCATTCAGGAAAAATTTTCCGGATTAGTTTGGGCAAGCTGAATCAACCACCTGAAAGTGAAAGATATACAAAGGCGCTGCTATGTATAGAATCCTAACACCGCCCCGTCGGAGGAAGGCCGCCGCAGCCCGGTGTTACTGTTCGAATTAGGTAGTTATTTGCGTTTTGCTCTGTTTTTGGGGCAAAACAGTCCCTTATTAAATTGAAAAAGCATAGATTTGACTATTTGGCACGATAATTGCTATTTTCTTTATTGAATAGGACCGGTAGGACTGCCGTGCTCCGGCAGGCTCCGCCCTGACAAGTGGTTGATGAAGTCGTATTCACAAGATGGGAAACTGTTTTGCTCGGCCAAGTATGGAGCCGAAGATGTCCCAGATAAGCAACATAGTAGACTTTCTCGAAGCAGGCATAAAGGCTGAAAGCCTTCGCCAGAAGGCAATCGCCAATAATGTTGCTAATCTTGAGACGCCGGGATACCGCAGGATTGATGTCAAGTTCGAAGAACTACTTGCCAAGGCGTTGGATTCACATGGAGATGTTGACCTCAGCGATATCGAATCGCAGATTTATCAGCCTAAACAAACACCAGTAAAATCAAACGGCAATGACGTTAATCTCGAAGCCGAAGTAGGTGAGATGGTGAAAAATACTCTTCGCCACAAGACATATATCCGGCTGCTTTATAAGAAATACAAACAAATAGAAGCGGCAATGAACGTAAGGTGACAACTGATAATATGAAAAAATTGAGAGAAATAATCGATTAGCAGGGAAAGGGCTAAGTCCAGATGGAAGTTAACAATACCTTTGGCCCTATAGATATAGCAATCTCGGGGCTGCGAGCACAGGAGAAAAATATAAAGCTAATTTCGTCAAATGTAGCCAACGCCCAAACAACGGATAACGGCAAGGGTGAGCCTTACCGCAGACTCGAGGCGGTGTTTAAGACAGATGGAGAAGGTATCGGCGGTGTCAACTTGGAGGAGATAGCAGCTGATATGAGTGATTTTCAACAGGTTTTGAAACCTGGCCATCCTAATGCGGATGAACAGGGATATGTGATGATGCCCAATGTAAACTTGCCTATCGAGATGATGAATTTGACTATTGCAACACGAGTATATCAGGCTAATGCCGCTGTTTTGAAACGTTACCAGCGGATGGTAGAAACCACACTTGAACTTCTCAGATAAGAGGTCAAAAAAAATGGTTAATTTAAATCCTAATATAACATCGATACAGCCAAAGGCCTATCATGATTTCGCCGGAATAGGTAAACTAAACAACACCGATGCCAAGAAATCAGACTTCGGCGATGCCATTAAGGTCGTGGAGAAATATCTGTCCAAAGCTGACGACCTTCAACAATCCGCAAATACATCGATAAAAGAGCTGCTGGCCGGCAAAAATGAGGATATTAACTCGGTGGTCTCAGCGATGGCTAAGGCTGACATAAGTTTCAAACTTCTTGTCGGTGTCAGGAACAAATTAATCGAAGCCTACCAACAGACAATGAGAATGCCTCTGTAATTGATTATTGAAAAAAACATTAAAAAAGGCAATTAACGAAAGGGCTTAATGAACTTTTTCCAGAAATTAAACGCAATTTGGCAAAATGTGAGCCTGGTTCAGCGAGCTTTATTAATAGCGATAGGCCTTACATTTATTATCGCCGGTGGCTTGCTTATCCATTGGGCTCGCAGACCGGATATGGGGCTGCTTTATTCTAATCTTGACCGTGAAGAAGCAGCTAAGATTACAGAAAAGATTAGCGAAAAAGGGACCGTTTACAAATTAGCAAATGGAGGGACAACTATCTATGCTCCGAAAGAAAATATAGCGCAGCTTCGCCTGGACATGGCAAAAGAAGGCCTGCCTGAAGGTGGCCAGAAAGGCTACGGGATATTCGATAACGAGAAAATCGGAATCAGCCCGTTTGTGCAGAACGTTAATTTGAAACGGGCCCTTCAGGATGAGCTTGCCAAGAGTATACAAATGATAGACAGTGTAAGTCATGCGCGAGTTCATATAGTCAGTACCGAGCAAACGATTTTCACATCTGGAAGTTCGCAGACAAGTGCCTCTGTAGTTCTTCAGCTAAAACCCGGTTACAGACCGAGTGCCTTGAACATAGCGGCGATTACACATTTAGTGGCAAGCAGTGTCGAAGGACTCAGCTGTGAAAACGTAACCGTAGTGGACAGTCAGGGACATCTTCTCTCCAGTGAATCGGATCAAATTATGGCTGGTGGAGCAGGGACCGTTGCTGACTACCGGGAAAGGGTGGAGCAGAATTTAGCTGACAAAGTCGAAGGCATGCTCACCGCTGTCTTAGGTCCGGGGCGGGCAAAGGTAGAGGTAAGTGCCGAGATTGATATGACCAGCAGCAATATTGCCAAGGAAATCTATGACGAAGGCAAAAAGGTACCCAAGAAAGAAGAGATCAAAAGTGAATCTGAGACTGAAGCAGCCAAGGCGTCCGCTGAAAGTGGGGTGGCTACACCAGGGAGCACAAAAAAAGGTGAAACAATCGTTACTGAATACGCAGTTCCTAAAACTGTTCAACAAACAGTTGAACTGCCGGGCGAAATAAAATCTCTGACAGTAGCCGCATTTGTTGACTTGTCGCCACCGAAGAGAAATGAAACTGATGAGAGCAAAACAGAGCAAGCGGAAAGCGAAGCCGTAGCTGCAGCAATAATGACAATATCTGATGTGGAAGAAATTATTAAAAAAGCACTTGGGCCCAAGTTAAAGGAGGAGGACCTTAAAGTGGTTGATGTCAGATTCAATAATCCAGTGGAATCGTTAATTGGCAAGGAAGAACCTGGTGGACTTGATTTTGTAGCGATTGCCCGGCATAGTTCTTTGGGGGTTATGGCCATCTGTGCACTTGTTGCGCTTAAAATGTTCAGAAGAGCGAAGAGAAAAGCGGCTGTGACGGAGCAGTTGCCTGCAGCTGGTGGCCAAACCGCTGGTCTTCTACCGGCTGAGGCCCCTGACTCATCAGTGATGCGTAGACAAATAGCCAATATCCTGCGAAGTAATCCTGAGCAAGCTCAAAAATTGTTTTCAAGCTGGCTTGAGGAAAAAGGGAGTTAAATAAGTGGTATTGAGTGGTAAACAAAAAGCTGCAATGCTGCTGATGAACCTTGATGCTGTAACTGCTGCTGAATTACTTAAAGGTGTGGATGCTAAAGTGGTTCAGGAATTAGCAGTTGAATTGGCATATCTGGATGCAGCGGGTTTGCGGGACACCAAACACAGCGACGATATTGTCCGTCAGTTCTATGCTTCACTACAAGTTAAGGAGGGATTTCATATTAAGGGCTTTCTGGACACGATGCTAAAAAACGCAGTAGGTAACGAAAAGGCGGTGCAAATACAAACTGAGATTGAAAATTTACTACAGAAACGGGACCCCTTTATACCAATTCGTTCGGCGGATTCGCAGACTTTGGCATCAGTTTTAGAAAATGAGCACCCCCAAGCGGTTGCGGTGGTTTTATCAGAATTGCCGGCCAAAAAGAGTGCAGGGGTTCTTGGTCTTTTAAATGAAGGCGCCCGGCTTGGTGCTGCCAGCAGAATGACCGATTCTGATGCTGTTACCGCCGAAGCCAAGGCACGAATAGCAGAGATGATTTGCAAGCATCTTGAGACTTCTACAGCCGGCCAAGGCGGTGCTGTCCGGGATAGGAAGGGCCAATCTCTAAGAAAAGTGGCTGTTATTTTGCGAAACCTGGGCAAAGAACTTCGAGATGGCTTGCTCGGTGCGATACACGAAAAAGATAGCGAAGGTGGGAAGAAGGTAGCTAATCTGATGATACTCTGGGAGGATATTCCGCAAGTTACTGACAGGTCACTGCAAGAAATCCTGCGAGGAATTGATTCCAAAAAATTAGCATTAGCATTGGTAAAGGCCGATGAAGCAATCATTAAAAAAGTCAGGTCTAACATCTCCGAACGCGCAGCAGCTACAATAGACGAAGAAATATCGCTTATGTCAGCTCCCAAGAAAGATGATATTGAACAAGCCAGAGAAGAGATTGTTACGGCTTTGCGCGAAATGAATGAAAAAGGTGAACTCAACTTTATAGAAGAATAATACAATGCCAGGTACGTTTACGGTCAATCTTGCTAAACCGATTAAGTCGGCAAAAATATTAAATGATTACCACGATTATGTGGAATCGCCCATTACAGGTGTAACAAATCCAGCAGCTAACACCGAGCAAATTAAGTTGATAGAAGATTTGAAAGCTCAAAAAAGCTTGTATAGCGAGGTTTGCCGGACACTTCAAGGCACAGCTGCTAAACTTAACCAGTTTTACGATGAACTATTTGCCGGCCACAGGGAAGAAATTGCCAAACTCTCGGTGGAAATTGCCAGAAAGATATTAATGCAAAAAGTCGAAGATGGCGACTATGAGATTGAATCAATTGTCAGAGAGGCACTTAAGGGTGCTCCTACGCATAAGGATTTAGTCGTACATTTGAATCGCCAGGACCTGGCAGCCTACCAGAAAGCTCAGCAGGATGACGACAGTGGAACATTGGCCGGTATCAAACTTGTTGCGGACGACGATATTGGACGAGCAGAATGTGTGCTTGAGAGCCCAAAAGGAATAATTGAATTACTGATTAACGAACATCTTGAGCGAATCGGTAAAGCACTCAAAAAGGCGGAATGATTTATGGCCAAAGGTGAAATTAAAGGGCAAAAACTTCAAACACACCAAGATGTGTTTATGGGCCCCGGAAACAATTTAATTGATTTTAATAAATTTCACTCAGCCTTGCGTGCAGTGAACCTGTTAAATTGCCAGGGTTTCGTGATTCGTGTTTCGGGTTTGACGGTTGAATCCAGTGGTCCGAAGGTGGGCTTAGGTGAACTTTGCGGCATCAATATTCGTGACGGTCGGCGTGTATTGGCGGAGGTGGTAGGTTTCCATGAAGACCGGCTTATTCTGCTTCCGTTAGAATATATAGAGGGCATATCGCCGGGCGATACAGTAACCTCTCGAAGCACCCCGCGTTATATTATTTTAAGCGAGAGTGTGCTTGGTAGGGTAGTAAATGGGTTGGGAGAGCCTATCGATGGCAAAGGACCATTGGTGGCAGGAACTGATAAGAAAGCATTAGATGCCAATAGCCCACCGGCATTGAGCAGGGAAAGAATTACCGAGCCTTTGGCCTTAGGAATCAGGTCAATAGATAGCGTACTAACTTGCGGTAAAGGCCAGCGAGTAGGCATTTTTTCGGGAAGCGGCGTAGGCAAAAGTGTACTTCTCGGCGATATCGCCAATTCAAGCGATGCAGACGTCAATATTGTAGCATTGATAGGTGAGCGTGGCCGGGAGGTTCGAGAATTTCTCGAAGGAGACCTTGGTTCTGAGGGTCTGGCTCGCAGTGTGGTTGTGGTTGCTGCTTCGGATTCGCCTCCGATTCAGAGGGTCAAGGCCGCATTTGTAGCCGTAACAATTGCTGAATATTTCAGAGACAAAGGCAAAAATGTTTTGTTCATGATGGATTCGCTAACTCGCTTCGCACAGGCTCAACGCGAAATCGGACTTGCTGCCGGGGAGCCGCCAGCAACAAAAGGTTACTGTCCGAGCGTTTTTTCAGTTATGCCCAGGCTTGTAGAGCGTTTAGGATGCGCCGCAAACGGCAGCATTACAGGAATCTTGACAGTGCTTGTTGAAAATGATGATTTGACCGACCCTGTGGCTGATAGTGCCAGAAGCTTGTTGGATGGGCATATAGTTTTGTCAAGAAAGTTGGCTGAGAGGGGTCATTTTCCTGCTGTGGACATTTTGGCAAGCATAAGCAGGTTAATGCCTGCGGTGGTGAACGAAGAGCACAGGTTGGCAGCTCAGAAATTCAAGGAGATATGTGCCACCTACATTGATGCCGAAGATTTGATAAATATTGGCGCGTTTTCACCGGGCAGCAATCGTCGTATTGACGGAGCAATTGCTTTAATTGACAAAATAAGCAACTTTCTTATTCAACCTATTCGAGAAAGAACCGATTTCGATGAAACCATCAGGCGAATGACCGCAATTACTCAATCGTGGGACGAATTGCTTAATGTTGATGTTGAAAGAATCGGAAATAGGGCTAAATGAAGCGATTTGTATGGCGACTGCAGCGTGTTCTTGACATAAAGACAAAGGAAGAACAGACAAAGAAAGCTGAGTTAGTTAAGCTGACCCAAAAAATTGCCCAGACACGAAGTAAACTGCTTGCGCAGAAAAGGATATTAGATACTATAATCGATGATTTAACGGGACAACATCCTAAGAAACGAATCGGCAAACAAGAGTTTTTTTTGAGATGTTCGGTAACAAATAATGAGGTGATAAAAGAACTCAAAGAAAAGGTAAGCAAACTTGAATCAACCCAGAAACAAAAAATTGCTGACCTTTTAAAGGTCAGAAGGTTTAAGGAATGTCTGGAGAAATTACGAACTGAAGCAAAAACAAGATTTATAAAGGAGCAGGAAAGACTCGAGCAGAAAGAGTTAGATGAAGGGGCTACTGTTGATTTTGCTCGAAAACTGATTCGATAACCAAAATTGCGATAGCAGTAAAAAAGACAGGAGAAACAAACGTGGGTAAAAAACTGATAATAATAGTAGCGGCCGCCGGACTGATAAGCTTTGCGGGGATGTTCGCGTTTGCATGGCTCACTAAACCATCTGTAAAGAGTCCAAGCACCGAAGTGATTCAGCCAACACCTGCCGCAGAGAAACCTCCCCCAAAATTGCCACAACCACAAATAACTACAGCCGGTGCTGACGGCACAATCGACAGCAAAATGAAAAAAGCAATGACGGAAAATCAGCTCAAGATCCTTGTTTATGAGGTACGGGAGAAGGTTCAAGAATATGACGGTAAGCTGGAAGAAATTAAACTCCGTGAGCAGAGATTACAAGTGGTTCAGGATACATTAAAAAAGGACATCAAGCAGCTCGATAATCTGCGAATCGAACTTGCTTCAACCGTTGCCAGTCTCAAGGAAGAACGGGATAAACTGCTAAAGAGCAGGGTCGAAATTGCGAAAAAAGAGAAAAGCAACCTGATGTCGATTGCAGCTGCTTATGACAAGATGGACCCTGAAGCGGCTGGCAAAATATTGACTAATATGAACCAGGCGCAGAATAACAATAACGATGACGCCGTGAAGATTTTATATTATATGACCGACAGGACCAGAGCTAAATTATTAGCCCAGCTGGTTTCTTCTGAGCCCGAACTTGCAGCACATTTTTGTAAGGGATTAAAAGAAATAGTCGAGAGAGAGTGAATTTATGGATATTGCAACAATAATTGGAGCGCTTTTGGGTTTTATAGTTGTTGTTGGCGCCATTGTTGCCGGCGGTGGTGCCGGAATGTTTCTCCATATTCCTTCATTGTCAATAACCATGGGAGGGATGCTGTGTGCTACGCTCATACATTTTTCGCTGCCTCAGTTTTTAAGTATATTTTCGATAATCAAGAAAACTATAGTCGCAAAAATACCGGTGCAGTCTGAACTAATTCAGAAAATGGTTAACTATGCCGCTATCAACAGGCGGGATGGGGCATTGGCCCTGGAGCAGGAGATTCACAAGGTAAACAATTTGTTTTTCGTAAAGGCCCTGCAGATGCTCGTGGATGGTCAGGGGGCCGAGGAAATTCGGGAAATTATGTCTTTGGAGATTCAATACCTTCAGGACCGGCACTCGAATGGTAAAAAGATTTTGGAGTTTATGGGAGCAGCAGCACCAGCCTTTGGGATGATAGGTACACTTATTGGTCTGGTCCAGATGCTCAGGAGTCTGGAGTCCCCTGAAAGCATTGGTGCAGGGATGGCAGTGGCCTTACTTACCACTTTTTACGGTGCCTTTGCTGCCAATTTGTTTTTTATCCCGCTGGCAGGCAAACTGGGGATTTATTCCAAGGCCGAAATGACCGCGATGGAAATGATTACAGAAGGCATCTGTTCAATTGCGCGAGGTGATAATCCAAGAGCTGTTCGGGAAAAGATGCAGGCATTTGTTTCTCAGAGCAAACGCGAAGAAGTAAAGGCGACTATTTAATGCGGCGAGGAAGAAAAGATCCAGAGCCTGAAGGGGCCCAGGGGGCACCTGAATGGATGGTCACCTTTAGCGATTGTATGACACTGCTGCTAACGTTTTTTGTGCTGCTTCTGAGTTTCTCATCTTTCAGCGATAAGGTTTTTCGGAAATTGAAGGTGATTTTCACCGGCTCTTTGCCTTCGGTCAGCGTGAAAAACAAGAGGGATACAAATGCGTTTTTGGATGTGAAACAAATCGAACATACACAGGAAATTGACAAAGGAAGTGAGAAACCCACGTTGGAAAAAGGTGAAAAAGACCACCTAAAAAAAGACACAGAACCCACAAATTTTCATAACCGGAAGGTATTTTTAATTTCATCAGACAACATATTTTGGGGCGGTGGGACAATCATTTCGCTTCATGGCCAAAGAACTCTGACTGCTATGGCATCATTTCTAAAAGAGGTGCCAAACCGTGTAGTTATCAGCGAAAACGGCCAGGATGATGAAAATGATGAGTCTGGCCTGCGACGGGCGTGGTCTGTAACGGAGTATCTTACGATAAAACAAGGCCTCGACAAAGAGCGATTCAGCATCACAGCAAGTTCTCTTCAAGAAAAGCAAAGCATCGGACAGGCCTATTCAGGAACAAAAACCGAACGTATGCTTGAAGTCGTTTTACTGGAACCGAGTATTTACCAATGATACGCCGGCGGTTGACAACTGAGGCAGAAGGCTCTAAAGTGCCTGCATATATTGTTACCTTCTCGGATATGGTGACGCTTTTGCTGACATTCTTTGTGATGCTGCTGACTTTAGCTCAGGTACAAGACCCGGAGCTTTACCATATAGGTCGGGATTCTTTTATAAAATCAATGCGGCATTTCGGACTTGGAATGCTCCTCGGCAAAAATATGGCTTTGGACCTCGGCGGGTACAAGGTGAAATATTTCATAAGCAGCCCCGACGAGTCGTTAGAAGTCAGGAGTATAGATGCGAGAGAAGAAAATGCCCGTCGTCTTTTTAAAGAAGTTAGCCGGTCTATGACAACCATGCCTTCGCAGATTGTCGCAAAACAGACAAACTTTTCCGTTGCCGATATTAGTTTTCCGGCCGGCGGAGCAGGCTTGAATGAACCAGCCAAAAAGTTTTTAACGCACTTCTCCCTGGATTTACAGACGAACGACCGTCTAAAGACGGTCAAGCTTTACGTACTTGGTCTGGCCAGAGATGTAAATGGTGAGAAAGAGCAGTGGATACTGTCGGCCAAACGAGCCCAGGCAGTCTCGGATTTTCTGCGCGGTATCTTACCGACAGAGCCCCAATGGCCTATTTACTCGTGGGGAGCTGGGCCCGGAGGTCTGTGGGTGAGTGAAAACAGCTTGATTTCCGAGCGGTCACAAATCTTGATTGCTGTCCTGAGGAAGAACGATTAGATTTACAGGGTTCCATTCTTCGGGGGACAAACGTAAGAAAATGTCAACATCACAGCAAAAGGCAGATATCAATACCGCCCGCCGTAAGGGCAATAGTGTTAAGACGCCGGCGCCAATTCAAGTACGCAACTTAGCAGGCAAAACTATAACAATAGAAGATGTCAAACAAGACCTGATTGATTTTACCCAGTTGACAAATGAGACTGTATGCCGATTACTTAAACGTGTTGACTACGACGCCAGAGACGAGTTTACCGATTGCACCAAAAGAGAAGATTCAGATCACTGGTTTTATATGGGGTCCAGGTATTTTATTTTTGAGAACGCAATACATGGAACTCAACTGGAAAAAGCCATCGCGGATATACTTCCGCCAAGGGCGAAGATATGGGACTTCGGCGGCGGCGTAGGCAATCTGAGCCTGACTCTGGCGTTTCAGGGGTATGACGTAAGTTTTACGGAGATAAATAGTCTGCAAAAGGACTTCCTGAAGTTCAGAGCTGATAAGTACGGCCTTAAAATAAACATAATTGACCCATGGCAGCAAAAGCCAAAGAACGCTTTTGATATTGTCACTGCACTTGATGTTTTGGAGCATATACCTGATTATCGTGTTATTTTGAAAGAATTATGTGATTCAGTCAAAGCGGGCGGAATAATATGGGAAATCAGCCCATTTCTGATGCATGACAATGTAACTCATAGAATGCCAGACTGTTATGACTATAAAAAAATTCTGACGGACGAAGGATTCACTCGAGTATACGGCGCAAAGGCGGGGAGAATATGGCAAAAGACCGGCGCTTGTTTCGGAAAATATAATGAAACATCGCAAGAGTCACAAATACTCAACCCGGATTTTGAAAATTTTGAAATCGCTTTTTCTGGTTCCGATTCCAACATGAAAGCTCCGGTTAAATGGAATATAACCAGGGCTTTTGAAGAGCTGACCAACGCAAATTACCCATTAGCTTTGGATTATCTTGATGAGGCATATTCTTTATGTGCTAACGTCACAAAAAAACAATGTGTTCATGCTGTAAAACTTCTCTCAAAGAATAACGCAGAACAACTTGCGGCAGTGGTGCAGAATATTTTGGGAAAAGAACCTGACCATGGAGCAGTCAGGATGTTAGCGGCGGGTTTGAACCTGGAGTTGTATTTTGAAAAGGCCATGACAAGTTTACGCTCCGGCAAATCTTTAGAAGCTCTTAATAATCTTGCATTGATAGAAAGTTTTGATCCCGCATTCCCTAATATTCATTTTGCAGCATCAGTGGCCTATACACAGCTTGATAATTTGTATCCAGCCAAGAAGGCCTGCGAAACAGAGCTCAGGTTACATCCTGACCATAAAGACGCCAAAGAATTTCTTAGGCGAATAAAAGAAATGGCAAACAAATCTAATGTACTTCATCAGCCTGATATATGCAGCTGATGGCGGTTATGATACAAACGAGGATATAGTTGGCAATAGCCGTTACGATGATTCTAACACATCCAACACAGGCACGGGCGATCCCAATTATGTTGATATGGGTGCCTATGAGTACCAAGGCTGATAGTAGTAGTTAGTATTTGGTATTAAAGGAAAGGGCGGCCGGCATTTCGTTGTCCATCCCTTTTATTCGTCGTATTTTTTTACAGGTTTGCCGGCTCGCATAGCAAATCTTTGTGTCGGGTGGACATTTTGCTGGATTGTTCAGTAACCATCCCCATATCTGATAATTATACGAATCTCACGTTAGAAACCCACCAATCAGGCCAAAAAACGCTGTTTATATGTTTGGCACGCTATTTGCTTTCCTAAGAGTTAGCAGGTAAAGATTATATGCGGCTGTATTAACATGGCAACACGTAATAAAAGGATTATCGTGCTTCTAATAATTGCCGGACTCAGTGGTAGTATAATTTCGGCACGTTACGCTCAATCTGCCACGGATGAGTCGATCAAATCGCTATCTGATAATTCTGCTTCTTCCTTGTTTACAAATGACCCAAATTTTGGGTCTGGCTCAGGCGGTCTTAGTACGCGAGAACTGTTCTACAAAATGATGCTCGCAGTTTTGCTCGTTGTTATTCTGGGAACAGCAGCGATTTATATCTCGAAAAAGCTTGTGCCAAGAATCACCAGCCTTTCCGGCAAAAAGATTCAGGTTTTCGAAACAGTACACCTTGGGCCGCGTAAAGCGGTACATCTGATTAAAATAGGCAATCTTCAACTTCTTATAGGCAGCACCAATGAAAGCATTACAAAACTGGCTGATGTAACGGATACTTTTCCCGTAAGGGATGGCCAAGCCCAGGCCGAAACAAATTTATCCGCCAGAATTACGGCGGATTTATCACCGAAAGAGAGAACTGGCGAGTAACGACATAAATGACCGGCAATATTAGAACACTTTTTTTAGCATTTATTATTTTGCTGCCAACTGGTATATCTTTCCCGGCTACGGCACGCTCCGCCGTGACGAGCACAACGAATACACAAACCAAATCTATTCCGAGTATTGGCGATTTGATAACAGTTATAGATAAAGCAACGACACCGGAGACCAAGGGCAGAGACTGGTCAACTCCCATCAAACTTGCAATCATCTTTACCGGGCTGGCAATGCTGCCAAGCCTTTTGGTAATGATGACATCCTTTACTCGAATAGTTATTGTTTTATCCTTCGTTCGTCGGGCTTTGACTACGCAAACAATACCGCCCACCATAGCTATTATAGGTTTAGCATTGTTCCTGACCCTATATACGATGTCCCCTACATTTTCCAAGATAAATGAACTCAGTGTTCAGCCCTACCTTGCAGACGAGATAGATTTTCAAACTGCCGGCACCAGAGCCAACGACTGTATCAAGGAGTTTATGCTTCGACAAACCCGAGAATCTGATTTGGCTGCTTTCGTACAGATAGCCAATATAAAACCACCTATGGCTGCGATGGATATCGGGATACACATAGTAGTTCCCGCATTCATTATTAGTGAATTTCGAACTGCGTTCGAAATAGGCTGCCTTTTATTCATACCGTTTTTGCTGGTAGATATGGTTATTGCAAGTGTCTTGCTCAGTGCGGGCATGATGATGCTTCCGCCTGTTATGATTTCTCTGCCTTTTAAGCTGATATTATTCATCCTTGTCGACGGATGGGGGCTGTTGGCAAGAAGTCTTAGTCTGGGCTTTAAATGAGCGATTACTTTTTCAGGAACCTGTCAGATGGATAGCGGTTTCATACTTTATCTTGGCAGACACACTCTCGAGACAACTTTGCTTTTGTCTGCTCCAATTTTACTGACGTGTATAATAGTGGGAATAACTGTGACACTGTTACAGGCGGTTACTTCAATACGTGATATGACCATAACAATAGTACCTAAGCTTCTGGCTGTTGTGCTGGTCACATTGCTTTTCGGCAACTGGATGTTAGGGGTTCTACTTAGATTTACTAACGAAATTTTCGGTCATATCCAGAATATTGGGCGATGATTTATGGAATTGGTGACCGAAAAGCTTCTCGGTTTTGTAATGGTGCTGACAAGGACTTCAGCATTTTTTATGGTAGCACCTGTCTTTAGCTGGAATACCATACCGCTCAGAGTCAAAATTGCTTTTGTCATGCCAATAACGATTTTTTTCTTCATGATAAAACCTACAGGTGTCAGCTCCAATGGTGTTTGCATGTTAGAGGCAATACTATTGATAAGCAATGAAGCCATTTATGGTTTAGCTCTGGGGTTAATCGTCGTTCTTGTATTTACCGCGGTCAAATTCGGCGGTCTGATTATCGAACAGCAGATGGGTTTGACGATGGCCAGTATTTTGGACCCCATGACGAACGAAATGGGTGGACCACTTTGCGAGCTTATGGAGATAATATTTATAATTTTGTTTTTTAGCGCCAATGGCCACCATTTGCTCCTGTCAATTATCTCGCGAAGCTACGACGCATTTCCAGCAGGTACTATGCCAAGCATACCAATCCTGACCGGCGGCATAATTAAAGCTGGTTCAACTCTGTTAATCGCTGGTTTAAGATTGGCCGGGCCGATGTTAGCAGCGTTTCTGCTGTTAATGGTTGTTTTAGCGGTGTTGGCGCGTATCACGCCGGAAATGAATATTTTATTTATCAGTTTACCGCTACGAGTAGGTCTGGGATTGTTAATGGCGGGAATATTTTTGCCAATAATTTCCGACTTTGTGGCTGAATTTGCCGACTGGATGGGCAAATTGCTTCCCTTATAAGGCAGTGAGCTAAAGTTTGAAGTGTCTAAAGTGCCTAAAGTTATGGATTACTTTTTCACTTTAGTTCGCTTTAGGCACTTTAGCTCATTCCCTCGACTGCGCTCGGGACAGGTTTAGGCACTAATAAAATGGCAGAGCAACCGGCAGCTGAAAAGACAGAGCAGCCAACACCAAAAAAATTGGTCAAGGCCAAAGAAAAAGGACAAGCGCCTCAGAGTCAGGAATTGATGTCTTTTATATCGATTCTTGTTCTGGTAGCAGCAATAGTTTTTTCGGCACCATCCTTAATGCAATGGTTCACCGAACTAATGAGAGAAGGATTGTCCGGCCAAATTCAGCCTTTTACTGGTACAGGCAATTTTATCAACTT
>Ga0315548_1002503_pt1 | contig 14240 bp, 8 predicted proteins | sample SalMarSW160110MG_2_FD_202540 | JGI IMG/M metagenome (GOLD analysis project Ga0315548, IMG submission 202540) | Salt marsh sediment microbial communities from the Plum Island Ecosystem LTER, Massachusetts, United States - Salt Marsh Sediment SW1601-110 ... | reverse complement strand
TCACTGCCCTTTGCCACGTCGAGCTTCACCGGCATCTGTACGGCTTCCAGATCGTGACCCGCCGTCAACAGCAGATTCTTGAGCTCGGCCATAAACATGGCTTCCACGAGTGCTGCCACCCGAGGAAGCGATTTGCCCTTAAAGACGACTGACTCAAGCTGAAGCTGGACATGATAGGTCTTCTTGTAGCGCTTGTAGTAATCGTTGTATGCCTGGATAGTAGGGAGGGCCTTCAGCGCAGCTCTATCGTAGTCGGAAAACCGGGCTTGCAACTGACCCTCCAATTCCTCTTTGCGTTTGTCAAGCGCAGCGTGACCCTCTGGATTGACCACATTGCGCATGGCCAGCACTCCTACTGCTGCCCCAGGATAGGCTATCTTCCACGCCTCGGATACTATGAACACCTTGTTGACTCCTTTCCTGGTACTCTCCTGATCGTTCGACGATCCGTGGGCGTTCAACTTTACGGTTGGACTTCCACCCGGCGATAAGGCGGCGTCTCACCGGCTTGCTTTTTCCGTATCTGTTCACCTTGTGCTCGCAGCGGACCCTAGTCCGCTGCCCCGAGCGCGCAGTCGGGCGCCGAAACCTGCTGGACCTACCTGAGCAGAGTCATAACGTGCTGCCGAGGCCGCTGGACTAGGGTCCAGCGGGAGCAGGTGAACAGTTACCTTTTTCCGTCATCAGGGGCGATTCCCTGAGTCTGGTGCAGAGAAGCAGGCTTAGAACCATAAGCCCGATGAGCACAACCAAAGGCGAGGTCATCGAACCTGTTTGCGGGGATTTGAAGCTGTCCATTCCGAAGATGAACACGATCCCTGAGATTTGCCCGATGAGCAACAGCAGGCCGTTTGACGTGCCCTCCGGTGCTGGATAGGCCACTTCGGCGCCATACTGGAATCCGATCGGGCCTGCGCTCAACAAGAAGAAGCCCAGGACAAAGGCTGCGGCGAGCAGGAGCCAGTAGCCTGTGGCGTAGGTGATGCCGACGAGTCCCAGAGTCGCACCAGCCAGGGCCAGGATCATGAACGGAGTTCGCTTCCGATAGCGGTCGGAGAGCAATGGCATGACCAGGGCGCCGATAATGCCGCCCACGATCATCAACCCGCCGATGATTCCGGCCTGGGTGATCGAGAACCCTCTGGGCCTGACGATGTTTTCGATCCACGTCGTCACCCCATTGAATATCCCCAGGCCCACGAAGAAGATCATCATCAGGAGGGCAAAGTCCCTCTGGCGCAGGGTGTGCTTGAGGCCATCGAGAACCAGGGAGCGCTCTTCCTGGTCCGGGGGGCAGGGAGGCGTCGGAGGACGCTCCCTGGCGACTCCGAAAAAGACCACGGCGGCAATCACGGACACGATCCCGTAGGCAACCAGCGTGCTGCCGATGCCAGAGCGGATCGTAAGGTACGGGGTGAGTGCCAGACCCACCACGATGCCCAGGTACATAGCCAGCGACCCCAGGCCGGACGCGGTCGCCCGCTCCTGAATTGGAAACCAGCGAGCGGCCACCTTGGTGATGGCATTGAGGATGAACGGCTGCCCGACGGCAATTCCGATCTGGGAAATGAGCACCAGCGTGTAATCTGCCGCCCACAGGCCCCGCAGCAAGCCAAAGATGCCTGTCAGCGCGGCGCCTATTCCCACGGCGACACGGATGCCATAGGTATCAATGGCCCACGAGGCGGGGATGGAGATGACGATGTAGACGATCATGAAGCTCATGGACAACAGGCCGATGCTGAGGTCCGAGACCCCATAATATTGGGCCGCGCTGCTGGTGATCGGGGCAAAGGTGATCCACAGAAGCTGGTTGACGACGACGACACACATAAACGCCAGCAGCACCACCCATCGGTAACCATAGACCTTGAAGCTAGTTTGTTCCATCGTACAAGACCTCCTTTAAGTTGATTTGGGTAAGGGGATTATGCTTTCGCCTTGGGGATCGTAATGAGCGGTTGGTCTACTCATAGGTTCACCGTTCCTGCTGACCTCTAAAAGCAGCCTTGTGGTTGCTACCATCGCGGTACGACTGTCAGTTACCCAACAGCCTTCGTCGTTCGACGATCCGTGGGCGTTCTACTTCATGGTTGGGCTTTGCAAGACCGTAATAATGCCAATATCGCCAGTATCATGCTAATAATTTCGGCAATCCCCACAACGACCGTCAGAAGGTAAGTGGTCTGCATGCTCCGAAAAGTCAAGTATCGTGAGAACCAGTCATTGATGAACTTAACGTGTTTCTTGAGCAATTCCATCCTAAATGCAGTAAATTCGAGCAAGGCGTCCCTGAGTTCTTTCGGCTCCTCCCCGTCAGTACTTTGAACGAGTCCCTCTATCTCTCGCATCTTATGACGAATCCATGCCTGCTCCTGTTCGAACTCTGTTAAGATGCGATCAAGCAGCATGGATGCCTGCAGCATGGTATTGTTGAGTTTAATGTATGCTCTGAGTCCAATAATGGGAAGCCACCTTGACTTAATGCCTCCGAAGACATCCTTAGCTTCTCAATGTTTCTCTGCGAGAATTCAAGAAATTCAGAAACGGCAATGATTGGGAGCATTGCCGTGAGTTTATACTCCGTGTGATGCGCTACCGCTCCTTCGTCTCGACCAAAACCTTCCGTGCTTATTGACGCCAGGTACGGCTTCCACAGCACGACAAGACGATGAGCCGACTTGCTAAGTCCATCATCAAGGTCTGTATCCTGTGTGACAAACAGAATTTTGCCATCGGAATACGTATTGTAACCATAGAAACTGAAGCCCAATGATTCCCACCAACCCCTTGCAGTTTTCATCCAGGCGTTAAGAGGCTCTTTTCCTTCGGGTATTCCTCTGAGCGCGTATACCTCAATGACAGGGAGTCGCGCTATCTTGTCAGAAGACTGCTGCATAAAATATCCGCTCACAAATGGCTTAATACATGCCTCAACCTTGCCACGCAGACGTTTTAGCCAGCCGAGGATCTCTTGCCTCATCACTACTTCGGCCGGAATCGCCGAATATCCAAATCCAGTAGTACCCCACGGGACGAGTTTCTTGAATCTAATCTTGGGAAGATAGTACCTGTTCTGCAACTCCAGTAGGCGCTGAGTGGCTCCATCGGTCAAGTGAACATCAAGAGTAACAACAAACACAGAGGGTAGAATCTTATGCAGCCAAACACCAATATAATCAACTTCGGCAGGAAGTTCACTCATCTCCCGGTACGACCCGGCGAAGAGTCTCCCCTCTCGCTCTCGTACAATATGCCCAAGATTCAAATATGCACTTCTAGAGATACGTCCAGCTTGATGCCTAAAGAAAGAGAGAAAATATCTGTGCTCAATACGCCAATCCTCATTGAGGCTGGGAAACAAATGGAGAAGCCCCTCCATAAGCTGATCACAATCTTCAATATGGAACATCTCGATTAGACGGAAATAGAGATACTCTATCTCAGTGTTCTGGGGAGGTCTGCTTCTAGTATAAGCATCCTCTGATTGCTTTCTTTGGTCCTCCCGGGTTTGCTGGAGCATAGCAATAACACCACCGCCGAATTTGGGTAGCTTCTCAGCCCAGTCGAGATATTTCCTTCCGAGCGTGTTCCGGAGTTTCTCGGGAATCCGAATCTTCACTTCTTAGCCTACCCCGAAATCTTGGAGATAGTGCAAAACAATCTCCCTATTCAATGTCACTGAGACGCGATCCCAACTTCGCCACGACCCGATGAGCGGAGCTGAGAGGACTCGAACCCCTGACCTCACACCCCCGCCCAGACCTGTACTGAGCCTGCCAAGGTATCCCGGCATGCAGTTTCCTCGCACTGGGCTCTTCAGAAATACTCGCTCCCGCAGTGTCTTCGCTATGGATGGTTGGTGTAGTAGGGCTAGCTTCAGAACGAACGTTGCTGAGTGCCCAAAAGACATGACATTCATAAAAACGCATCAGCCAAATAGAAGCTTCAGGTTTTTCATCCACGCGATTGAATCGATATTCAAATATGCCCGGCCACTTGCGTGATCCAAAATGTAGTTCAGGTACGATATTCTCTATCAGTGACATATCTAATGGTCGCTGTACGAAAGTACAGATTACCTCAGCAGCGGCTGGAAGAGCCTCCTCGTACTCGTGGTAGTAAAGGCCCTGAACGATTTTACTGACTACTTTTTCGAGTCTTTCGTTTTCCAATCTTACTCCCAGACCACGCCCGATATACAATCCGCTTGGAGTGACTATTTCTACATCATGTAAGGAATTGGCGATTCGCCTTCTGAGCCCTTTGTTCTTTCTATACATTCGATGTAGTTTCTCATCCCATAGCCTTTTGCCAGCAGGAGATACACCCGCTTCACCGAACATAAAGGTAGCAAGAAAGAGTTCCTCATCTTTACCAGCCTCTTTGTTGCATGAATCACAAGCAGGGACGGTTATCAAGTCTGAGGGTCTGGGCTTTGGGAAAAAGGATTTAGGCGGCACATGATCCCGTGTGATGCCGGGTCTCAAGCCACAGTAAACGCAATAAGGTTCTTCAGACATAGCATATCTCTCCCCCCACATAACCCAGCGTACAGTTTTCTCGGGCTAGGCTTCTGAATTGGCAATGGGGCAAGCGGCCGTCCCACCGACCGCAAGTAGTCGCCGCTTGGCTTTAAGATCTTAGACAGGATTTGCCTGAAAGTAGTCAATTAGACCATAGACTCGCTTACAGTATTGGGAAAACAGTAGTAGGTTGCCATGAGCAACATCCCGATCGACTGTTTGCCCCGTTGGGTGGCCAGCGTTATTCCGGCTATAGCGGATTAGAGTGAAAATCCCCGACAGTTGAATGTCCAGTGCGTCCGCTAGCTCCGCTGGGAGAGTGAGTGCTAGAAGTTCATCCCGCAAAGCGTCGAAACGGCGTTTGACGCTACGCCCTGCCCTTTTCACTTTTCTTTCGAATGTCACTTTTTGACTTGCATTTGCAATAGCGTTCAGATAGGCTTCGATAAGTAAGTCCACACACCGTTCTGAAGCAACGCCCAACATCACTGTTGCAGCTAGATAATGGCCAGCTAGAAAGGCCAGTAAACTCTCTTCAACATAGGTCAATACAATGTTGTCTAGTGGTTTCCCTACTTGTTGCTGAAGCCGTTTCAAATATCCATCGGGGTCATGAGGGAGGATAGCATTCGCATCAAGGCATCGCTCTCCGTATTCTGTCACGTGAATGAAAGGAAAATCAGGATTCGCAAAGTCCTGGCCGGGAGCCAAGACTCCCTGCACAAGCAACTCCCAGATGATCTCATGCAACTTCAACAGATCGCGATGCTGAAAGTCGGGTGTGAGACTTCTAACCTGGTGTTCTACGCTCCCAAACCCAGTTTGTGGCGATTGGCGTAGTGCCTCAAGAACTAGAGCTCGTAGGTCTGCCTTATCCATTTGTAATTTCTCCATCTGCGCTGTAGCGCCTGACTTTTAATCGTGCCAAATGACAGTGCTCCCCATTTAGGGGTACATGCCATTTGGCGCTACCATAAATTGTGTCCATCTGTTGGGCATGATGTTCGTAGTATATCAACCGATTAGTGAAGCCGGAGTGATTCAAATCCTCGACCTTCTCAATGCCATTGAGACGCGATCCTAATCAGCTAGAGTTTGGAGCTAGAGTTCTGAGTTCCCTTGATCCCTCTTGCTCTAGCTCAAAACTCTTGCTCTTCCAGTGGAGCTGAGGGGACTCGAACCCCTGACCTCACACCCCCGCCCAGATCTGTACTGAGCCTGTCGAAGTATCCCGGCGTGTGGCTTCGTCAGTCAAGAGGCGCGGCCAATGCATCTCAGACCTCCGCATCTCCAAATAACGGGCCCAGGTCACTATCCTCAAACAAGATATGCACAGCGGCAAAGTCGTCTCGGGTATCGTAGCTGCGCCAGGCGGGGTTTCGAGAAAGCTCGGCAAAGTCGGTGGCGGAGACGATGAAGGATTCCAGGGTGACGTTCGGGTTGCCGAGGGCGGTTTCGATCTCTTTGACGCGCTGGCGGAGTTGTACTTTTTCGTCATCAGGGCCACTGTTCAGGCGCATGCCGTGGGGGTCAATGAAGATCAGGCGTTGTTGCTGGTCTTGCTTGATCCACAGGAGGAAATCGGGGTAGAATCCGGCGTCCTCAAAGAAGCCCACACCGCGCCCTCTGGATTGGTTGCGCAGCAGGAAAACGTCCTTGTCTGCAATGGCTTCGGGGTTGTTTCGCAGCCAGTCCCGTAGCTGGGTTACAAATGCGACCTCGCTCTCCTGGAGACCAGGTGGGGAAGCACTAACGTCATCCAGATGGGATAGGAGTGGCAGGTAGAGATGGCGGTCAAAGTAGACGCGGGGTAGGCCAGCGTTTTCTTCCCGACGAAGTCGCTCGACGTCGGTGAGTAATTGTTGGATTTGTTCAATCAGGGCGCGTTGCTCGACAGGGATGGTGAGCCGGTAGTGGCCAAAGTTCAGGTTATCGTCCGTTTGATCGAGCGGGCAATACTCCATCTGCCTGCTTTCCCAACGACGGCGTTCGTGGTGGTAGTAGGCTTCGGTGTACTTTTCCAGCACAGCCAGGGCGGTGGCCTGGACTCGTTGCAGGCCCGCATAGCTTTGGGGCTGTACGTCTGCATCTGTGGCGTACAAGGTGTATTGGTGAGTATCGAGGATGGCGTGCACAGTCTGGCGCGGGATCGCCAGGTTATGCCAGCCACGCCGATTCTTGAAGGCCAGCAGGTCAAGGTAAAGCCGATCCCAATCCAGCAGTGCCAGAACCTCAGGGGCAAGCCGTTGCGATTTGCCTCCCCCCCAGGGTTGGGGGGGATTGAGGGGGGGCGCACCAGCAGCGTTATCTTGCCCGGTTAGCACCGTCAACTGGGGGCGCAGGTCAAGTTTGGGCGCTGGGGAAAAGTCTGGGGGCAGGGTGATGCAGTGGGTCTTGAAGTCTGTTCCTCGTTTGAGCCGGGGGACGAGTAATCCTTCTCGCAGAAACTCCTCGTTGGTGCGGATGGGGATTTCCACTTCTTCGTAGCCACCGGAAGATACCCCTTCCCGCTCCAGGTAGTCCCGGAACTGGCTCATGTAGTTGGCCCGCACGCCGAAGACGTTGAGCGTTTCCAGGTATTCAAGGTGCTGAGGGTGCTGGCCGGGCAAGAAGGCGCTCCGCTTGAGCCTGCGGCCCTGGCCCAACAGACGCACGCCACGGCCGAAGAGCTGGATGATCTGGGTGCCTTCGGCGCGGCCAACGTTGAGCAGGCCCATCGTGGAGACGCGCCAGGAACTCCAACCCTCGATGAATTTCTTGGAACCGATCAGCACGTTGATGGTTGAACCAGAGTGGTTAATGGCATCAAACAGTGAATCGCTGAACGAGTCGTCTTCATGGGGCAAAGACGTTTCGGCCTCCACGAGTTTGAAAAACGCCGACGTGTCGCCGATGTTGATCAGGCCAAAGTAGGTCTCGGCGTTCCCCGCCTTCAGGCCGATCTCGCCTTCTGCGCTCTTGACGTTGAACAAGCGTAGCCCGCCGGCAGCCTGGGTGTGGAAGAACACCCGCAGCACATCGCGGTAGATTTGGCCCGCGCTCAGGCCCAATTCCCGCAGGTAGCCAAACCGTCCTCCAAACAGGTCGCGGCTGTGTTCGCCTTGCAGTTCGGCGCGCCCCGCGAGGATGGCCGCGATGGTGCTGACTGTCCAGTTGTCTCGATTGCGCAAGGCGCGATCCAGGAACAGTGCCACCCGCAGCACGTCCGACCGCTTTTGCTTGTTGAGAATGTAGACCGCGTTGACGCTACTGCCGATGAAAATCCACAGCGGCGACTCCAGGTTGTAGGGCTTGATCTGGGCGGCGCGGTCCTGGAACAGACGGGCCTGTTCGTAAAAGGCCAGTAGATTGGCGGTCAGCAAAGTATCGGTCAGGTCGTCGGCCCGGTCTTCGCGCAGGTTGATCACCTGGTATTCTTTGCCGTAACCGTCGCCGTGAAAATACTTGTAGGAATAGTCGATGATGATGGCCTTGCTGTACTCGGCCAGCAAATCTCGGTCTCGGGCGGTATTGATGGCCTGACCAAAAGTAGCGCTGTATTCAAAGGTGAAGCCGTTCACACCCAGTTTGTCGCGCAACCGTTTCCAGGCCTCCCCACCGCTGCCCTTGTGGCCCTCGTCCACGAAGAGCAGGTTGCGGCCCTCGAACGCCTCTACGTCCACGCTCACCCCTTCCCCGGCCTTTTCTTCAGTGATCTTGGTGATCTCGATCACGCGCAGGGTGTGGGGTTGGCCGATGGGTGGGTCTCCGGCCAGAAAGGGTCGGGCGGGCACGCTGCTCAGGCGCAGTTCCTCCAGGTGTTGGGCAGACAGGCCCTCGTTGGGGGTGATGAGCAGCAGGTTGTCGCCAGGGTCGCGCTGGTATCGCAGGAACTGGTGATAGTTGATGTGCAGCAGGAGTGTCTTGCCAGAGCCGGTGGCCATCCAGTAGGCAATCTTGTTGAGGTCGTCAGGAGTGAAGCGGGGATACTGGGCAGCATAGGGCAATAGAGCGTTTTGATCGGCGACGAAGCGATTCAGATTCCACAAAAAGACGCTTTGATCGTTCGCTCGCCGGTCGAGGAAGATCTCGGTGTACAGGGCGGCCAGGTATTGAAAGTATTTGAGCTGGATGGGGTGGGGGCGAGTGGCGTTGATGGCGGCCACGTCGTCCCGCAGGTTGGCGTCGTAGCGGGCCAGCCTGTCTTCGGGGATACGGCTGCGGCCTTTGAGCACGTTGAAGAAGTGGCTGCGCCCCTCGGCATCGTAACCGGTAGGCTGCCCGCGCAGTGCGGCTTGCAGTTCCCTGAAGGTTTCCGCGCCGAACAGGTGGTTGAAATAGCGAAACAGGATCAGGCGGTCGCCCAGGGGCGTGGGGGGCGGTGACATGGTTAGTTCCCTCCCCTGCGCACGGTGGCGGCGCCCCGCATGGCGTTCATAAACACCGCCTCGATGGGCTGCGCGTTGGGCACGTGCGAATCGCCGTTGACGTACACCCGATCGGGCTCCCAGACTTCCGAAGTCTCTGCAGACTTCGGAAGTCTTAGTTGGCGAATAAAGGCAGCTTCGGCCTCCAAATCCAACCCGGCGGTATCGCGCCAGATCACGACGACGGATTGATCGCCCGCCGTTCCAAACATGGCTCGGTAAGTGCGCCCCTGGTGCTCGTGCACCTGGCGGGTCTGCACAGTCAGGCCCAGCAGGAAGTTGGCCGTCTCCACCAGGTCAACGCCCACGCGGATTTCCACCCCGTTGCGGCGGACGCGCAACTGGTAGTCGAAGGGCGTGGCGAATTTCTCCACGTTCAGGCGACTCTGGCGGGTTTCGTGATCCAGGAAGTAACGCAGCAGATAATCGTCCCGCTCCGGCGGAAACAGCACGGCGGGGGTGGCCTCCGTATCCAGATCGAGGTTGTTCAGCGTGTCTTCGTAACTCTCCAGGCGGATGTACTGGAAAGCGTGGCTGGAGCCTTCTGAACCCTCCACCGGCTGGCCGTTTTTCCAATCAGCGGCATAAATCACCTTCTGTATGCGTGGCTTGAGCGCGGTGTCGAAGTAGCCGCCCTGCTCTACCAGGATGTATTTGCGCTCGCCGCCGTCCTCTCGATTGAGATTGATGACAGCGTGGGCAGTGGTACCGGAGCCGGCAAAGAAGTCCAGTATGGTGTCACTTGAGCGATGATCTGATGACAATATGATCACCCGCTTCAACAGACGTGATGGCTTAGGTGATGGGAAACCACCTTGGGGAAAGAATGCCAAGAACTCGCTTGTCGCCTCTTGAGTATGGCCAACTTCCGAATATGGCCAAATGGACCTTGGTACTACTCTCCCCGCATCGGACAGGAACTTCTTGAACCGGGGGTACCTGGCTTTTCCTGTTTTACCCCAATAGAGCAGATTCTGTTCCACGTGCTGTGCGTGAAGTTCGCGCGAGTATGCCCAGACCGCTGTCTCCTTTGGCCATACTTCCTCTCCAGTGTTGGGATTCACAATCGGATAGTAGAGATTCGGCCGTTCCTGTCTTGATTTGTTGCAGGTGTAAGCGACAGAGTTCCAGTCCCCCCTTGGATCGTTGTCAGGATTCCTGTAGTAGCCTCTCTGTGTTTTGGTCCGTTTCAGTCGTTTGGGTCGCCAAACACACTTAGATTTTGCATAGACCATCAAGTAGTCATGGTCGCTACTGAACCACTTGGCATCGTTTGATGGAGAAACCTTCTTTTGCCAGACGAGGTTGTCAACGAAATTCTCATCGGCAAACAGGACACCCATGAGTTCTTTGAGTTGTGCCTGTTGGTTATCATCGCAGCTTACGAAGATAACTCCATCATCTGCCAGCACTTCCCGTGCCAAGCGGAGACGATCCTGCATCATGGCCAGCCACGAAGAGTGTTGAAGCTTATCCTTGTAAACAAACTCATCACTTCCTGTGTTATACGGCGGGTCAATGTAAATGCACTTCACCTTGCCCAGATATGCAGACTGCAAAAGCCTGAGGGCCTGGAAGTTCTCGCCGTGGATCAGCAGGCCGTCGCGCTGGGCGTCAAGGCCGCCTTCCCGGTTGGAAAGGTCAGCCAGCAGTGCGTCCTTGAAAGCTACGTTGTACAGAGCGGTGTCCACCGTCAGCGTGGGGTGCTCAGCCAGGAACGCCAGCCGTTCGGGTTCGCCGCCTTCCGGCTTCTGCACGCCAAACAGACACTCCCACTCGGCCCATTGCGCCTCGTTGGTGGCAACCTGCGGCAACGAGCCTTCCGGCACCCGGTCGAGGGTGACGCACCACTCGGAAGATAGCACAAACTTGGGCTTTTCAAACAGAGCCTTCTCAAAATCCTCGATCTGGGCCAGGAAGGCGATGATCTTGCGGGCGAGTCGCTTGATGACCACCAGCCTGGTCAGGTACTGCTCGGCGCGGGCGGCGTTTTCGGTGTCCAGGTCGTCCAACCGCATGATCTCGTTCTTGAGGTAGAAGTCCAACTCGCGCTCCAGGAATCCTTGCAGGTCTTTATGGATGAAATAGTCGGAGGTGGCTTTGCGCGTCCAACGGGTCAGGTGGAGGTCGAGCAGGGAGACTTCTTTGCCGGCAGGTGGGGTCGCCAGCAGGCCGCGCAGGGTGACGTCGGGAACTGCGTCCAGCAGGCGGCCGCGCGTGGTCTCGATGATCTTCTCCTGGATGCGCGCCCGTCCGTAAGTCGTTTCCTCAGCGTCATTCAGCGGGCGGTACTCGAAGAACAGGGTCAGTTCGCGTCCGTCTTCGTCGTAGTGGGCTATGTCCTCCGCAACGGGGAAGAAGTAACGCTTGTCGCCTTTGACGTTGCCTTGCTCGGTGTCGGCGGCAGCCAGTTTGAAACGCACCCGATAGCCGCCGTGGGAAGCGATGACGAAAGCGTAATCGGTGAGAGTGTCAGCGGTCTTGACGTAGTACTGGTCGCGGTTGGCCCAGTGCAGTAGCACTTCCTCGCCATTGTAGGGGATAGCGTACTTGTGGGTGCGAGAGTAACGACGCTTGGTCACGAAGTCGCCCTGGTCGTAGTAGCGGGAAAAGAAAGTGTAGAGAGCGTTGAAAATCTCGGCTTCGGCCTCGGTGGAGACAGTGGCTCGCTTGACCTCGATCTGAAGGCGCACGTACGTCACAGGCAATTCAGCCTGCATGAATTGCTCTGGCAAGGTGAGATTGCCCTGCTCGTCAATCACCCCAGGGTAGTACGCTTCCCGTATTCTACGAGCAACGCGGTCCAGTTCTTCGCGTTTTTCTTCGACGATCCCTTCTCGTAGCAGAGCAAACTCCTGGGCCACGGCATCCAGCAGACCCTTTTCGACGAAGTCATCAATCTCCGCCCGCCGCTGGTTCATAATGCGGTAAATGCCAAAGTCCAGGTCGGCAGCGTCGAACTGAAAGAGTTCGCGCAGCAGGGTTTTGAGTTTTGTGCGGTGCTCAGTCATGGTATTCTCTCCTGGTAAGTTTGGGTCAGGCTTCAGGGTGGCCGACCCCGATATATATTCCAACGGCGGCGATTGCACAAACGAATGCTGGCCCAAATCAGGCAGTTGCGCCATTCGGGGGGGGCGCTAAACAGGTCGAGGGTTGTCTGGTGCTCTCGTTCATCGTTTCAACGGTTTGGAAGCTGAGATAGATTGCTGCTATCATTCATCCAGCGTTTCGCTCAATTTGAGAAACCCGTCCCTAATGACTTTTGCGATTCCTTCACGCCGGGCTTCGAGGAATTCGGGATACTCCATCTCTTCCCACCCTTCCGGGAGCGCATGCCAGTATATCATCTCATCCAGTTCTTGTTGGGTGAAGCGAGCAGTATATTGGGGGAGATACTCCGAAGGCGGTTTGTCAGAGATGTCTATGTTGTCAGACCATTCCACCAAAGCGAAGTTGGCAATCTGGTTTGTATCCCGTGTGCTGGTGACACCAAGCGTTCTGAGGTAACCGCGCGGGAACAGGTGGTGGCGTTCTATGGCTGCCTTTGGGCCTCTCAATGCCGGATCAAGCAGCTCGGACACCTTCATCTTGGAAAAGAGGACTCTTGCCCCCAGCAGATTGAGAGCGGCATAGTAGGCAAAGAGGGATGGGCTGCGGGCCGAAGAAGTCGCCAGGGCATTGGGTAGATTAATATTCCAGTAATCTTCCGTGAATGTATCCGCAATGATGTGGTCTACCAATTGGACAAACTCTTGACCGCTCTCTACGCCTCGGAGAAGCGCCAGGTCTTGTTCCATCCTCGTCTCAGGTGAGCCGGTGTAGCGACCTGTCAGCGAAGCCATAAAGAACCAGCGGGCCATCGTGTTCCGAAGCGTGTAACCATCAATCCCGTAGTCACGCTTGCCGATCAAGAAGAGGGCGTAGGCATAGAGTAGTGCGTTCTGCGAGGATATCGTTTTCTCACTGCGGAAACCCGCCCGCATGAGAACCTTGAGGAATTCATGCCAGTGCTGCAAGTTCAGTGCATACTCCTGGGATTCCTGCAAGACGGCGAATTGTTGTTCGCGTCGTTCATCAGAGAACTCTTCCGTTTCCAAATCCTTGCCACGCAGGATGGAATAAACATGCCGCAGACGTGCCCTACGAAACCCCAGACCAATACTTACCCGCAGCAGTTGGTCTGGATCGGGTTGGATGAAGTAATTGAATGGGGAACTTGCGCCTATGGAAGGTTGACGGGTGTCTCGACAGAACTGCTCTAGCTCTTTGCGGCCGTCATCCCAGAACACTGACATCAGGGTAAGAATAAAGTCAGCCTGGTTAAGTGTGGTGCCTGTACTGTTAATTCGGACGAAAACCTCGGCTACATCTTCCTCATCAACGGTAGTGGAAAGTTCTAAGGCTCTAAATGGATAGTTCTTTAGGTCGTACAAGCGATCAATGCTCTCATACAATTCACCCTTTTCGTCTTCGTCAAGAGGGCGATGATCGCCTAGTTGCCTGAGGAAACTCTGGACGAACTGATGGCGTGACAAGCTGCCTGACCATAGCTGACCGATGTCGGGGATGAATTCGGGGTCTCGACTAATAGCAGCATCAGCGACCTCGAATTTTTGATCCCTGGGCCGGAAGGCTATTTGAATCCGTTCGTGGCTGTAATCCTTGCGAAGCACGGGGATGCCTTTCATGACGGCATATAGGGATGTAAGTCGCTGCTGTCCATCCACAATGAGCAAACGAGGCACCTTCTGTTTCACATTCGCCCCAATTTGACGATGCACCTCACTGAATCCGTTTACCCAGAAGAGCAGGTAGCCGACTGGAAACCCTCGGTACATGGAGTCGAAGAGATCCCGCACCTTGCTGTTTGGCCAGACAAAGGGGCGCTGGATTTCAGGTAAACCAATTTCGCCCATTTCGATGTTTTCGATGAGTAGAGATAGCGGGTAGCCAACCTCTTTGAATAGTGTCGTCATTGATTTTCCTCCTTGAAGTCCTGCATCAGGGATTCCGACAATCTTCCTGGGCCGTTCAGGAGTAGGTATTGGAATTACCGGAGACACGACGCTGTAATCCCTCTCCTATTTGGCTAAGCATAGTATATCAGATTTCGCCTCGTTTGGCAACACAAAAAGCCACCTGTGCGGTTGATGCGGGGCGAAGGTCGCGTCAATTGACCTGGCTGATTTTCTATGCTATAATCAGTGCTGATGAACACATCCGGAAAGGTGAACGAAAAATGAGCACAGGACAAGCTATCAAGCAAAGAGTGTACCAGGGTCTTGAAGGGTTGCCCTCCGAAAGCTTT
>Ga0315548_1002501_pt1 | contig 14251 bp, 7 predicted proteins | sample SalMarSW160110MG_2_FD_202540 | JGI IMG/M metagenome (GOLD analysis project Ga0315548, IMG submission 202540) | Salt marsh sediment microbial communities from the Plum Island Ecosystem LTER, Massachusetts, United States - Salt Marsh Sediment SW1601-110 ... | reverse complement strand
GTCGCGTACATGTATCATGCCTTCTACAAGCAAATCTGTAAGCTCCACAAAAATACCGAAATGCGTAACACCTGAAATCACTGCGTGGAATTCGTCGCCTATATGACGTTTCATATATTCCACTTGCATTACTTTCACAGCAGCTCGCTCAGCTTCCATCGCCGAACGCTCCATTTCGGACGATTGTTTTGCTATAGACGGCAAGCGTTGGCGAAGTATATCCAGTTCTCTCATTGAAATCCCTCCGTCATATTGCTTCAGCATCCGATGAACAATTAAATCCGGATAACGGCGAATGGGAGAAGTAAAGTGAGAATAATAATCGAACGCCAGACCATAGTGCCCGATATTCCTGTCGGAATATATCGCTTTTGCCATTGAACGCAGTGCAACTTCGTTTATTACGTTTTCAACTTCCGTGCCTTTTATCTGCTCCAGCAGCCGCTGTAATGATTTAGACGTAACGCCGCCGTCAATGTTCAGCTTAAATCCAAGCTTCTCTACAAACACCGCAAGTTCACCGATCCGTTCCGGATTGGGCGAATCGTGCACGCGATAAAGAAACGGCCTGGCTTTCTCGTCTTTCTTTACAAATCCGATATGACGCGCAACAATACGGTTTGCTAAAAGCATAAATTCTTCGACCAATCGATGGCTTTCCAAACGCACTTTCTTTGTAATAGCTACCGGCCGCCCATTTTCGTCCAGATCGAATTTCGCTTCGGCAGAATCAAAATCGATACTGCCTTCTTTCAGCCGTTTCTTCGTCAATACAGTGCTCAACCGGTACATATTCCTCAGCACATCGGTGAACAGCCGGTCTTTCGGCGGAATTGCTGCATCCTGCTCCAGTTTTTCAAGTAATTCCTGTACACGCTCGTAACTGAATCTCTGCTTGCTGCGAATAACACTCTCAACAATTTTATACTCTTTGACACTCCCCCGGGAAGAGATATCGATAAAAACAGAAAACGCTAACCGATCTTCATCCGGACGAAGACTGCACAATCCGTTTGAAAGTTTTTCGGGCAGCATGGGAATAACACCATTAGGGAAGTATACACTCGTACTGCGTTTCAGCGCCTCTTTATCCAGCGCGCTTCCGGCCTGCACATAATAAGATACATCTGCAATGTGCACGCCAAGACGGTATTGGCCGTCCGATAGCGGCTCCAAAGAGACAGCATCGTCGAAATCCTTTGCATCTTCCGGATCGATGGTAAAACAAAGAAGCGTGCGAAGATCAGTCCTGCAGGCAATTTCAGACTGCGGAATGTCGGCCGGTATGACATCAGTCTCATTTAATACTTCGGCAGGAAATGATGTAGGCAAATGATACTCGCGCACGACCGATTGGATCTCCGCCGATAACTCTCCGGATTTGCCGAGTACTTCCAACACACGTCCTTCCGGATTCTGATGGCGCTTCCCCCAATCAGTCATTTCTACAACAATTTTATCGCCCTCCTTTGCCCCGTGCAGTTGTTTCTCGGCAATTAAGATTTCACGCACTATTCGCCGGTTATCCGGTACAACAAAGAATTGCTTTCGTATACGTTCAAGAGTTCCGACGAACGTACGAAGTCCCCGATTGACGATCCGTACTACTTCTCCCTCAAGCCGCGCACCACGTTCCCGCTGTTTTGTACTTTGCGCTAAAATCGAAACTTCAACCTTGTCTCCATGCAATGCGTCTCCAAGATTGTCCTGCCGGATAAAGAGCTCCTCGCCGCTTTCTTCCACAGTTACTATCCCAAAACCACGCGATGTCATTTCCAGCTCCCCGAGTAAATACTGTGTTTTATGAAGATGTGTGTACCTCTTCCCATGAATGCGTAAAATCTTATTGTCATCCTGCAACAAACGAAGGGCTTTTTTGAAAAGCTGTTCGTCTTTTGCATTGCGTATACCTATGCGCCGTGATAATTCCTTTGATTTGAAAGATTCATTCGGAAATCGTGCAAGAAATTCAAGAATGCGGTCTTGAAGCAATTCAGGATTCTCACCGGTAAATTTAGTCGACACTGGCAACTCCAAAGGAAATAAAAAAACCTTAAAATGTAAATCGATAGAATAATCGAACTCCGTTTGAGGCCCGGCGCTGTTCTTCGATACTCTGAATGCCTTCCACACGCCGTTCCAGCGTAAGAATAAGGTTACGCAGCCTGTCAACTCCGATCACATAACTCATAGGCAATTCTACACTGTAGTTGATATTACCAATATCACCAGTAAACACATATCCACCGGCGCGAATTACGGCTTCTCCTACTTGCCCCGTCACCCGAAGGTTTGCTGACTGGTCGAACTGTCCGCCGTAGTATAAGACATCGATCGATTGGAATCCTCCCCAGAAATTTTTACGAATCGCATCACTTACGGGACCGGTGAATATTCCGGAGGCGAGGGCCAAGCCAAGACTGGAACCCACATTCGCACCGATTGCCTCTGTACGCTGCTGATCGGTAAGTTCATTTCGATATTGACCCGTAAAAATAAAAGCCATCGCATTTCCTTCTTCATCTCCGCACTGCCAATCAGTCCAATCCCTCGAAGGAGGAACCTTGGTTTGTAAAGTAATTTTTGTCTTGGGCTCATTCCGTGTTCCCGTGATCAGCAAAGTCACTAGTACCTGATGAGCTTTTTCAGGTCCTGCACATCCTCCAAATACCTGTGATTGGTTGACAGTATCATGTCTACCTTCGTATGTTGCAGTAATATCGAGTTCAGGATCCAGAACATCTCCTGTAAAAAGTATTTTTCCCGTTGCTTCAAACCTCTTGATGAAGTTATAGTAGGATCGACTGCCGGCATCGACCTGACCCGTGAGGCGGGACATTTCCGGAGTTTTGTTAAAATAAAGGCGTCCCTCAAGATCAGCGAAAAGTTCTTCACTAGTCTGTGTGTTGAATACGAATCGCAGTGTTGTCGGTCCCTTTGTTTCAATATTGACATCGTAGCTGATACCGTCAAGAAATGAACTCTGTCTGGACTTGAACGATGAAGAAGAAAATCTCCTGCCAATTGCCGTTTTACCGTTAGTTAGTGAGATTTTCGTTTTACCATTATTCGATATAGATTCTTTAGAGGTTCGATCGATTGCCCGCGAGGTATCATCGAGAAACTTTATGTCAACAAAACTATCGCGCACAAACTCAACTTCACGTTCCGGCGGCAATATTAACTGCGCATCTTTTATAAATACATCCCCGCGCACTATAGATTTGTAAAGATCTCCCTCCCAATGAAGTCCTTCCGGACCTGTAGCCGCAAATAAATCACCATAGATTTTTTGCCCGGCTTTCCGTTTATCCTGTCTCATTACCTTGAGATCACCCTGCGCTAAAATATCAAAATACTTAAGGTTCAATCCAAGAAGAGTAAAACTACCGGAGATTTTCATAGTTCCGGCGTGCTGGAGTTCTCTCGGATCATTTTGAACAGTGAAATTCTCAAATTGAATCCTGTCACTCGCGGGAATCAGGTTGCCATTCAAAATGTATCGAATGCCGAGCGGATCGAATATCAAGCTTGCTTGTTGAATGGACATCGATCCTTCATACTCCGGAGCATCGAATGGACCTTTCATCTTCATATCGCATGCCATCCGCCCGTTGAGATTAGAAATTTCTGGAATAAACGGATCAAGAAGCCTCAAATCCAGTCCGGCGGTTTTCAGTACAAGATCCACTTCACCTTCAAGATCGTGCGGTTCCTTTCGCGCAAGCACAAATTCATACGGTAATGATCCTGAAAAAAGCAGATCCGGAGGTACCTGAAGGTCGTCAGGATGACTCATAAGTTTTATCAGCAGCGTCAGGATATATTCCGAATATGCGATGTGCGATTCAATCTTGCCGAATTCCTGGCTTCTATTCTGCAGTGCATCTTCTGTACGAACTCCGTAAGCATTTAGGTCTATGACAATACTGGGACTTTCAAAACTTCCACTGAAGGAAGCAGTAGCATCAATCCTCCCGTCAAACTGTACCGGAGACTTTGCGTACGGCCCGCGATATAGTACTTGTTTCAAATTAGAAAGGAGAAATTTATTAAGTAAGATATTTAAATCCGAAACTCCTGTCGGACTAAAATATCCCGAGAATAATACCTCTTCGGATTCATGAACCATGACGAGCGATTGAATACGAAATCCATCCCGGCCGAAGGCAAGCCTGACTCGGTCTGCATTTCTTGCGATGTACTGCCCTAATTCGATTTGTAATTCCGGAATATCAAATTCCATCAGGCGTGCATTGACTCGAGACGCGCCTCTGATTCTCATCCGTGCCGTTGAATCGATCAATGCCGAAAACTGAAAATTACTCGAATCGGATTCCACATTGAATCGGCCGGATAATTTGTTGAAGAGAAAACCATTAATCGAAAAATTATGCAAGTCCGTTTCTATCGATGCGTTGAAGTTTTGAAATATCGTTTGAGCATTAATTCCCCCAAACAAATATTGAATCGCTGCCGTGTCCGCGGTAAGCGTGTCTGTTCCTGCACAAAGTTCGAATCGTTCAAGGTCTATATTGCCTATAAATTGAAGAGCCGTCGAATCTCCAATAATACTGCCCTGTATAATACCCTGCCCGTTCAGCGGCACATTTATGAAAAGTCCGATCGGCCTGAAATCGCTTACATTCAATCGAAATTGCGATTCTATGGAGACGTTCTTCTTTATGCGGAAAGGCTGAAATTCCTGTTCTTCTGCAATTGAGTCATTATTAGAACGAAGAGAATCCAGTGTCTGAAACCGATGAGTGACCGCATCTGTAATAAGCTGATATGAATTTTCCCAGGCAGAAATGAATGAGGCGGGAGAAAAACGACCGTTCACTTCCAGATCGCCTATCGTCGACGTTACAAGTAAATTACTCCGAAGGCTGTCTCTCAAAGTGAATATTGCATTCGCTTCTCCCGTTTCAAATTCCTCTTTACCGAATGAAGAGTGATAGAAATTCAATTCTGCCGTGTCTGATCGTGCGGCGTTACCGACAGCGCCGGAAGCTGTAAGATCGAACGATAAAGCACTCGCATATTTATTATCCAAGAGCAGCTCGGCAAGATTGAGCGATCTAATTTTAGCAGCAATGTTGTAATTCGACGAATCCTGCCGAAGAAACCGAAAGGAGCTTGAAAGATCATAGATACCGTTTCCAACAGAAGCCGCAATCTGCGACCGAAGCAGCCCGCCTGCAATATCGAATACAAAGACCGAACTTTGCACGGATAAGCTGTGAAACGATGAGGAATCCATTTCCAACTTTAATAGTCCTGTCATCGTACGAGGATCAAAGCCCTTTCCATCAATTGTCATCCGGGCGTTGATGTTGCTGCTCATTTTCTCGTTCCGGAAAATAGTATCCAATGCCAGCGATTTTAATTCTACCGTTCCGGAATACACAGTATTTTCCGGAGCAATATTCATTTTCCCGTCGACATTAATATTCCCCGCGGCGGTACTGCAAGAGACGCGCGCTTTGAAGTCCAGTGGCCGACCTTTATAAACCAAAGAATATTTAACAGGACCGAGAAAATTAAGATCCGGCAGTTTCAAGCCCGGCAGACAAACGATGAGATCCCGCGGCGTAATCATATTATCATCCGCCTGTACTGCCATTTCTAAATTTTCCGGAGAATGCAAATTCCGCAGATGTCCTTGAAGTTGAACAGACGAATGAGGCATTTGGATAGCAAGCTTTTCAATTCTCAAATCGCCGAATGTACCGTCCGCTTTCAAACGAAGCTTCAGTTCATTATCAAGAAAGTCTACAGACGGATATAGAAATTGCTTCAATTCTTTTGTATCGACATCTTCCGCCGAGAGTGTAAGATTAACCGGCTTCGACTTCAGTTCTTCTAAACTCGATAAAGATGTGATATCAATATCTTTTATCCCAGCATCAAGCCGTATACTGGATCTTAAAGTCTCGATATTCAAATTCTTTGCGCTTACTTCATTCTCTGTCAGCAGGAATTCTCCTTCGAAATGCTGCAGTACAAACGACGGTTCTCTTGAGGCAAACTCGAGATTACTCAGTTTAATTTCATAATTACCATCCTGAATTTTTGCAGAGGTTGCCAACGAAAGTGTAGTGAGATGAATCCGGGCATAATCAATCACATTATCCGGAGGCAGTTCGGATATGCCGGCTTGCCGCTGAAAAAGAAGAAGAGAATCCGTAAAAAACAATTCTGCATCCTGCAATTCCAATTTTTTAATATCGATTGTCCATACAAACGGAGTTGTATCCGCCGATGCCGGCTTGATAAGACGCGAAACGTTCCACGTTCCATCGACAGAACGATAGATGTTGATGTGTGGTTTTACTATAACGATATTGTTAACTGCGACCCGTTTGAAGAAAAAACCCAATAAATCGTATTTGAAATCGATGTGGTCGGATGAAAGTAATTCATCGTTATATCCGCGGACGGATATGCTGTCCACTGAGAAACCGGTCAGGAGATTGCCTTCAATTTCCCCGAACCGAAGCTCGCCGTTCAAAGCGTTGCGCGACTCTTTCAGAATTGTATTACGAAGATATGTTTTAAACGTGCGGGTCTGCGTGTACCCTATAACGGCAATAAGAATAAATACAAATACACCGCCTACATAATATATAATTCGAAAGAACCTGCGCACGATTTCTTTCTCACTCAGCCGTTACGATAAAAACGCACTTCAATGAATTCGCCGGTTTTCCGGTATACCGCAGAGTGCATACTCATTTTGCCCCGCCGGCAGCAATCTTCTGTATAATGTTTGTCGTGGAGCGATTCGGTACAAAATCGATCGTCTGCACCTTCCCTCCCGCCGCTTCAACGATATCTTTTCCGACAATTTCATTTATTGACCAATCGGAACCTTTCACCAGAACATCCGGCACAACCGCTTTGATGAGATTGTACGGTGTATCTTCATCGAATAAGCAGACATAATCCACTACGCGAAGAGCGGCAAGCACAAAGGCGCGGTCATCCTGAGAAACGATCGGCCGCTCCGGCCCTTTCAAACGCTGGACTGAAGCGTCGGTATTTATGCCGACCAGAAGCACATCGCCGAGCGCCCTTGCCTTGGTTAAATATTCCACATGGCCGCGATGTACAATATCAAAGACACCGTTTGTGAAAACGATCTTCTTTTTCTCGCTTTTCAACCGCTCCCTAATCTTCAGCAACTTTGTATAAGTAACCGCTTCACCCATTATCTTTTTCCCCTGCTGCCGTTATCTTTCAGGATTGTCTGGATAAGAATATCCTTTTCAATCGGGACAATGCCGACCTCACCGCACACAATTCCTCCGGCATAATTTGCAAGCGAGGCGGATTCCTGGATTGTTGCACTGGCCGCCATCGCCATCGTCAAAGTTGCAATCACTGTATCACCTGCACCCGAGACGTCTGCAACATGCCTTGCTCTCGTTTTCACATGCACCGGAGAACCGTTTCTTTCAAGAAGTATCATTCCCGTTTCACCCAGCGTTAGTAAAATATTATCAGCCGCCAGTTTATTCAGAAGATCGTATACAGCTCCTTCCATATCACTCATCGAATGCAGCTTATGACCCAGTGCCTCTTCAGCTTCTTTGCGGTTCGGCTTAAAAACTGATACGCCCTGATACTCAAAAAAATTATTTGATTTCGGATCAACGGTTATTGTTTTTTTATGATCCCTCGCCAATCGAATAACCGATTTTATCAATTCCTTTGTTAATACACCTTTATTATAGTCTTCCAGAATTATTCCATCCAATGATTTTATTTGACTTTCCAACACACTGAAAACTTTGACTCGTGTGCTTGCATCCAGATCCATTTTTTCTTCCTGATCGATACGAACAACATGCTGTGCATGTGCAATTACGCGTGTTTTAATTGTGGTCGGGCGCAAGTTATCGACAACGATCCCATTTACAGGAAAACCCTTTGCAGCCACCAGCGTCCGCAGTGATTCTGCACCTGCATCCTTGCCGACGACACCGATCATAACCGGTATGCCGCCAAGCGAGGCAATATTATTCGCTACATTAGCCGCCCCGCCAAGCCGTGTAGACTCTTCATCTATCTCGACTACCGGAACAGGAGCTTCCGGCGAAATGCGTGCAACTCTGCCCCAGAAATACCTATCGAGCATCAGATCGCCGACCACAGCAATGCGTTTGCCTGTAAAACCCTTTTGAATTTGAGACAACCTATCTGCAGTAAGATGAACCATTGAAAATTCCAAATTTATAGTGCATTTCTCTTAAATATAGAGAGAAATGGATGTACAAGCAAGAAACGCTTGTGTATACTGGCTTGTCTCTATATATACGAATTTATTAGAACTTCGGTTCCAATAATGCCTGCTACTTTCGGAAGGTAACCGCGATTTCTACTTGAAGACTTTAAGTAACTTTCGGAAAGTAATCGCGGTTTCGATTTAAGGACTTTTCGAAAGTCCTGTGGGGACATATCGTTCACCCGCCGAAAGTGTCTTTACTGCAGGCGGGCTATGCGCCCCTGCGAGGAACCCAACGACGAGGAACCTGCGAAACTTAACAGCTTCTTGCAACTGATAAAAAAACTTTCTACTATCTCAATAATGATTCTCACCTGCTCCCGGCGGTCTTAGTTTTCACAGGCTGAAAATCAATATCTTTAAATTAAGTATCAAAAGGCCTTCTTATGAGCAAAAATGTATCAGACCAACTGGTGGAAACATTAGTTGAAGCAGGCATCCAAAGGATCTATGCTGTAACAGGGGATAGTCTCAATCATGTAAACGACGCTGTACACCGCAACGGTAAAATCAAATGGATCCATGTACGACACGAAGAGACCGCCGCATACGCAGCCGGAACAGAGGCCCAGCTGAACGGCTTGGCATGTTGTGCCGGCAGCAGCGGCCCCGGACATGTTCACCTGATAAATGGCTTGTATGATGCGCACCGTTCGTCGGCTTCCGTATTGGCTATCGCGTCTACGATCTCTACTAAAGAATTTGGAACAAGTTTTTTTCAGGAAACAAACACATTAAAACTTTTTGACGATTGCAGCTGCTACAACCAATTGGCCGCTACACCTGCACAATTGCCGCGTATGTTGCAGGCCGCACTTCAGCATGCAGTGCATAAAAAAGGCGTAGCTGTCCTTGGATTACCGGGTGATATTACCAACCTTCCTGCAGCAGCGGCTGAAACTACTACTATGCTTTTCCGGAACCATCCTGTAGTCAGGCCATCGGAAGGTGAGCTGTCACAATTAGCTGAACTGTTAAACTCGCACAAGAAGGTCACTATTTTCTGCGGACTGGGCGCTGCGGAGGCACATAAAGAAGTTGTTCAGCTTGCCGGAAAACTCAAAGCACCTGTGGCTTATTCTTATAAAGGAAAGATGGCGATCCAGTATGACAATCCTTATGAAGTGGGACTCACAGGATTGCTGGGAATTCCATCGGCTTACCATAGTATGCGTGAAAGTGAATTGCTTGTATTATTAGGGACAGATTTCCCTTATACACCCTTTATGTCCTTTCAAAATAAAATCGTACAAATTGACATTAAGCCTGAAAGCCTCGGGCGAAGAGCTAAACTCGATCTGGGACTTTGCGGAGACGTGAAAGATACTTTGCAGGCGCTCATGCCTATGATAGAAATGAAGGAAGATGACACTTTCCTCGCTCAACAATTGGAGTTTTATAAAGAAGTTAAAAAGAAATTACTGATCTATGTAAATGATCCGGGGAAACTCAATGCTATTCATCCTGAATTTGTCGCCTCTGTAATTAATGAACTCGCCGCAAAAGATGCAATATTCACGGTAGATACCGGAATGTGTTGTGTGTGGGCAGCACGCTATATTGTTGGAACAGGCGAGCGAAAAATGCTGGGTTCATTCAATCATGGTTCTATGGCAAATGCTATGCCTCAAGCCATTGGTGCAGCGCTTGCCTGTCCCGGCAGACAAGTGATTGCATTCTGCGGTGACGGAGGCCTGTGTATGACGATGGGTGACCTAATGACAATCGTCCAATATAAATTACCCGTAAAGATCATTGTTTTCAACAACCGTTCATTGGGAATGGTGAAATTAGAAATGCAAGTAGCAGGGCTTCCTGATCAGGAGACGGACTTGCTGAATCCGGACTTCGCAAAATTAGCGGAAGCAATGGGAATGCCCGGTATTACCATTCACGATCCCGGTGAAGTGAAATCAGGATTAGAAAAGGCTTTTCTAAAAGAAGGCCCTGTACTGATTGCGATTCAAACTGATCCGAATGCACTTGCCATGCCTCCCAAATTGGAGTTTAACCAGATGAAAGGCTTTGCTTTATATATGGGGAAGATGATGCTAAGCGGGCGTATGGATGAGGTATTTAAAATTATTTCGTCCAATTATAAGCATTTGGGTGAAGTATTATGATTTGAAAACTTTTCGAGAAGAAGCATTGAGCAGAGTATCGATTTCATCAACCCAAGAGACTACTCCTTTAATCCCCTCCTTGCTTCTTTTCTTCAAATCCTATACATTTTAATCAAGTGGTTCCCATCTTTCCAGCTTCATAGGGGATTCGCTTTATCGCTACTCATGGGGACTGCAAAAAGACTTACAAATTAAAAGGTCAGAGAAAACGACACTTGTTATAATTTAGATAGTCTTATTTGATGCTAAAAAACCAACAGGAAATTGAAAAGTATTGCACATAATATCAGCTTGGCAAAAATATTGGCTGAAGTGGTTAATCCAACGTTTGTGCTTCTATGAAGCTTTAGTACTGAATTAAACGTTTGTATTTTTAATCCGACACTTCGCCAGACCGTGTAGACTCTTCATCTATCTCAACTACAAGAATTGAGATACTATGCGTCTTGCTTTTTCATCGAGCGAAAGATACATTGAAGCAAAAAATGAAGTGTATAGAAGAGTATTAATAGTTAAATTCAGACATAAAACCATTGAGAATTCATGATTTCCATAGAAGCTTATATATAAAGAAATGGCAGACAAAACCTACATAACACCTAAAGTATTTAAATGGGCAAGAGAAACAGCAAGAATGTCTGAAGAGACTGCCTCGGCGAAGGTCTCTGTCTCTGTCGAAAAGCTGAGAGAATGGGAAGAAAACATAAGTCAGCCCACTATTAGGCAGGCTGAAATTTTAGCTAAAGCATACAGAAGACCTTTTGCACTTTTTTTTCTACCTGATGTGCCAAGTGACTTTCAACCTTTACAGGACTTTCGCAAAAAAACTGCTAGACCACTTAGTACAGCTTCTATTTTTATAATTCGTGAAATACAACAAAAGCAATCATGGATAAAAGATGTTTATGCAGAGAATAATGAGCAACCTTTATCTTTTACGGGCAAATTTTCCATTCAGAGTAATCCACAGTTAGTTGCAAAGGATATACTGGAGACATTTCAAATTGATCCACAAAATTATCTAACCGATAGCCCAATTAAAGAATGGATTGACAAAGCGGAATCAAGGGGTGTCTTTATTTCAAGAACCAGTTTTATCCATTCAAGATTAAAGTTGGATAGTGAAGAAATACAAGGTTTTACTATCGCTGATAAATACGCACCTTTTATATTTATTAATTCTGACGATTGGGATGCTCCTCAATTATTTACTCTTGTACACGAACTTGCCCACATTTGGATCGCAGAATCTGGAATTTCTAATGAGATTGTACCAGAAATACAACATAAGGACAAGCTTCATCCAGTTGAATTATTTTGTAGTGAAGTTGCTGCAAACGCTTTAATGCCAATCGAAATAATGAAGAGTGTAGAAAAGTCAGTTTTTGATTCTGGCGTTGATGTTTTTAAAGTATCAAAAAATATGGGAATAAGTTCTTTTGCTTTTTTAGTGAGAGCTTTCAATCTGCAATTGATTCCATTAGATAAATATCGAAAGCTAAAAAGCAATGCAAACAATGAATATGAGAAATTTTTAAAAAGAGAAGAAGAAAAAAGAGCCCTACTAAAAGCAAAACAAAAAGAGAAAAAAGGTGGCCCTAATTACTTCATGCTGCTTGTTAACAAAAACGGCCATCTATTTACCAAAGTTGTAATGGATGCATTTCGTGGAGGATCTATTCAACCTACCCATGCAAGCGGTTTGTTAAATACTCAGGTTAATAATTTTTCAAAACTGGAAGCTTTTCTACATAAATGAGTACGGAATCACAAAAATACTGCTTGGATGCTAACGCACTCATTCAGGCTTGGCAATTTTATTATTCACCGAAGTTCTGTCCAGATTATTGGACTTTGCTGAATGAACTAGGTCTCAAAAAAAGGATCTTTCTTCCACAATTAGTATTCGAAGAAATTACCCATGCTGAAGATGATTTGGCAGATTGGCTCAAGAGAAGCAATATCCGAGTACATAAAATTGATGAGTCTGTCACTCAATGCCTAAAAAAGATATACGATGCTAATCCAGTGCATAAATTTCTTGTTGATAATACAAAACAGCGTTCTTTGGCCGATCCATGGGTAGTTGCACACGCTCTAACCGAAAACAATGTCTGTGTTGTTACTAAAGAAGAAAAGGTTACAGCTAAAAACACCACCAGAATTAAAATACCGAACGTTTGCGACAATATGGGTGTAAGATGGGTAAATGATTTTCAACTTATTGAGGAATTGAACATTCATTTTTCTTGCAATTTTAGATAACAACTTCCTCATCATAGTACTCTCGTTCAGTTCCATTGTCTGGGCTCAACAGAAACAAGCCTGTTTTTCCATCAATGATCTGCAAGTTATCAGTCTTGACATGAACGATACCGGCTTCCTGAAGAATATTACTGAAAGACCATGAATCTACTCACCCATATTGCAAACAATCGCGTTACCATTGCAGACGGAGCTATGGGCACGGAGCTTTTCAAAGCCGGCCTGACCGGTGTAGAACAAAATAATCTTACCAATCCGGAATCTGTACTGAAAATCCATCGAAGCTACATTGAAGCCGGCGCAGCGCTAATTATAACCAACACTCTCACAATGAACCGCATTTTTATTGAATCTCATTCATTAGATATTGATGTTGTCAGAGTTAACGAAGCAGGCGCAAAACTTGCACGTCAGACAGCCGGCAGCGATCACTTTGTCCTTGGAGATATCAGTTCCAGCGGTCAGATGCTTGAACCGTATGGAGAATTCAGCGAAGAAACATTCATCCGAAATTTTCAGGAACAAGCCAGAATCCTGTCAGAGAACAGCGTTGATGCATTTATCATTGAGACCATGACGGATGTACGCGAGGCGGTTTGTGCATTACGCGCCTGCAAAAGCATATCCTCTCTGCCGGTATTTGTGACTATGAGTTATTCAACAGCCGAAAATGGCGGCAGAACAATAATGGGAAATTCCGCTAAGGATTGTGCAATTTCATTAACACAGGAAGGCGCAGATGCGATCGGGTCAAATTGCGGAAGTATCGGTCCGGAAGATTTTTCCATAATTGTTTCTGAAATGAAAAAACACAGTCCTCTTCCTCTTATCGCCAAACCGAATGCCGGAAAACCAAAATTACTCAACAACGTAACAAGTTTTAATATGCCTCCAAATATTTTTGCCGATTGCATGGCAAAATGTATTAAAAACGGAGCAAGCATTATCGGCGGCTGCTGCGGAACAACTCCGGACCATATTAAAGTAATTTCAGCATTCCTTGATAAACAACCTTAATAATTAATTCTGAAAAATCTTTACTATATTATGCACCAACACGCGCAATTAAGTTCTTATCACTTCATCAAAACTAAAAATGGCAGCAACGAATATCATAGAAGTTCAAAATCTTGCAAAGATTTTTACCAAGCGGAAGGACTCCCCTGTTCACGCTTTGAACGGCATTTCTTTCAATGTAAAGAAAGGACAGATTTTCGGGCTGCTCGGCCCGAACGGCGCAGGGAAATCGACCGCGATTAAAATTCTTACTACACTGCTTTCCCCAACATCCGGCACTGCGACTGTCAGCGGGTACGATGTTTCTTCTCAAGGACACGAAGTACGGAAACATATTTGTGCTGTAGTTCAGGAAAACGCGATCGAATTATACCTCTCGGTAAGAAATAATTTCCGCTCATTCGGCAGATTCCACGGCCTTTCAGCGCCGGAGATCGAGAACCGAATGGGCCGGATCTGTGAATTATTCGGTTTACGTGAATATTTGAATGAATCCGGAGTTGACTTGAGCGGGGGCATGAGGCGGCGCGTGCAAGTGGCAAAGATGTTCCTCATC
>Ga0315548_1002500_pt1 | contig 14255 bp, 8 predicted proteins | sample SalMarSW160110MG_2_FD_202540 | JGI IMG/M metagenome (GOLD analysis project Ga0315548, IMG submission 202540) | Salt marsh sediment microbial communities from the Plum Island Ecosystem LTER, Massachusetts, United States - Salt Marsh Sediment SW1601-110 ... | reverse complement strand
GTCCTAATAGTGAGGACTGCAGATGGTGGAGAAATCAGGGAATTTCAAACAAGGGCCTGCCCCCCTACCGAGCCGGCATTGTTCCTCGCGACTACCTCGTAGGTAAGGCACTCTTTGTCTATTGGCCGAGTGGATTCAGGCCGTTCAGTCGGTTTCCGTTCGGTATTATCCCGAATGTCGGCCAGATGCGTTTTATCAACGGCGGCTCAAATGACTTTCGGTAACTGATAAGTTAATAGCTTATATTACAGAGAATATCCTCACATTTTATCGAGACGTCCGGCAAAACCAAAAGCCAAAGAAAGGAAATGCTATGTACATGATAAAACGCGTAACAGCCGTTGCGGTTATTCTCTTGTTTATGATCTTCGGTTGCATGGAAGAAATCACGATGTTTAATCAAAGCACTGATGCCTCCCAAATTGCGGTGAAGTATTTACGCTGTGAATATAAGATTAATCCGGTGGGTATTGATGTGACCGAGCCGCGATTAAGCTGGATATTGGAATCTCAGCGGCGAGCTGAAGTACAAACCGCTTACCAGATATTAGTCGGCGACAACGAAGTAAAGCTGCGACAGGACAGAGGTACACTCTGGAACAGCGGCAAGGTCGAATCTGATAAAAGCAATCAGGTAGTATATAAAGGCAAGCCTCTAAAGTCGCAAATGCGATGTTACTGGAAAGTGCGTGTATGGGATCGGGATGGCAAGGTGTCCGAGTGGAGCGAACCGGCAGTATGGACCGTCGGTCTGCTGGATTCGCAAGACTGGCAGGCTCAATGGATTGGTTATGACCAGGAGCCGTCCGGTTCGCAAATGGACAAAGCAAAGGCAATTAGTCTTAACGACTGTAAGTGGGTGTGGTTCGGCCAGGGTGACCCGCAGAAAAGCGACCAGATCGGCAGGCGGTTTTTCCGGCGTGCAATTGAAACAGACCCGAATGAAACAATTAAACAAGCACACTTCCGGCTGGCTGCGAATAATGAAGTCATACTTTTTCTTGACGGCCGGGAAATACACCGCATACCGGGATTGAAACCTGCCCGGACAATTGATTTGAGTGATAAAATCCCGGCGGGCAATCATACTCTGGCCATTGAAAGTACGGATGAAAATGGCGCCGCCAATCATGCAGTACTTACGGGCAAGCTCCTGATTGAATTCGAAAACGGCGAGCCGATGACTGTTGTGATTGATAGTTCATGGAAGGCCTCCGATACGAGGCAGGAGAACTGGCAGGAGCCGGATTTCGATGATTCGAGCTGGCAGAATGCTCAGGAAATTGCCGATGTCGGTGACCAGCCTTGGGGCAGACCTTCGGAGGACGAACTGGTTTTACCCCCGCCGCCTTATTTGAGAAAATGTTTTTCGGTTGATAAGCCCGTTAAAAACGCCACTGTTTATGTTTCGGCGCTGGGTCTCTATGAGCTGCATATCAACGGCGAGCGTATTGGTCAGGATTACTTCACCCCCGGCTGGACCGATTATCACACGCGGGTGTACTACCAGAGCTACGATGTGACCGATATGATTAAGGATGGTGGTAACGCCATAGGTGCAATCCTTGCGGACGGCTGGTACGCCGGGTATATAGGTTTCGGGCGACGCAGAGAAAACTACGGCAGCCAGCCGCGATTGTTTGTGCAGCTTGAGGTCGAATATACCGACGGCGGCAGAGAAAAGATTGTCACCGACAAGTCATGGAAAGCTTCCTACGGCCCGCTTCTTGAAGCGGACTTTCTGATGGGTGAAACATACGATGCATGTAAAGATATGCCCGGCTGGAACACTTTCGGCTTCGATGATTCAGGTTGGGATAAAGCGGAAGTTACAAATAAGATTAAAGGCAAACTCCAGTCTTATCCGAACGTGACAGTGCAGAAGATGCTGGAAGTAAATCCTAAAAAAATCGCCGAGCCGAAACCGGGCGTTTATGTTTTCGATATGGGTCAGAACTTTGCCGGGTGGGTTCGACTAAAAGCAACCGGAGAGGCGGGGACAAAAATCGTCCTGCGATTTGCCGAGATGCTAAATCCGGATGGGACAATTTATACCGAGAACCTCCGCGTAGCTCGATGTACGGATACTTATATCCTCAAAGGTACGAGTCAGGAAATTTGGGAGCCTCGATTCACATTTCACGGTTTTCGTTATGTCGAGCTGACAGGGTATCCCGGTGAGCCGGCACCGGAAACGATTACCGGTATCGTCGTATATTCGGCGATGCCGACGGCGGGGTCTTTCGAATGTTCCATACCTATGGTCAATCAACTATACAGCAACATTGTATGGAGCCAGCGGAGCAATTTTATCGAGATTCCAACGGACTGCCCGCAGCGTGACGAACGCCTGGGCTGGACCGGAGATGCGCAGATATTCATCCGGACCTCAACTTACAATATGGACACGGCGGCGTTTTTCACCAAGTGGCTGGTTGACCTCGAAGATGCCCAGAGCGCTGACGGTGCGTTTCCCGATGTGGCTCCGCGAAAAATAGCCGTAGGTGACGGCACGGCGGCCTGGGGCGATGCCGGTGTGATTTGCCCGTGGACGATTTACGAAGTTTATGGCGATACGCGAGTAGTCGAAAGACACTACGAATCTATGAAGAAATGGATAGCATATCTGAAAAAAAACAGCGAGAACCTGCTGCGGCCGGCAGAAGGGTATGGTGACTGGGTCTCCATCGCCTCCGATACGCCCAAGGATGTCATCGCCACGGCTTATTTCGCCTACAGCACGCAATTACTGTCGAAAATGGCCGCTGCTATCGGTAAAGATGAGGACGCCGTTAAGTATAAGGAACTCTTCGAGCAAATAAAGAACACTTTCAACAAGGCTTACGTCTCCGACGATGCCCGAATAAAGGGAGAGACCCAGACCTGTTATGTCCTGGGGCTGTATTTTGATTTATTACCGGCTGATAAGCGGCCGCTTGCTGTGCAGCATCTGGTTGAGGCTATCCGGAAAAAAGACTGGCATCTTTCGACCGGATTCGTCGGGCTTAGTTATCTGCTCCCGACACTCACGCAGGCCGGACACCTGGATGTTGCTTATCGTCTGCTGACCAACGAGACGTTCCCCAGTTGGGGATACAGCATTAAGAACGGCGCTACGACTATCTGGGAGCGGTGGGACGGCTGGACCGAGGACAGGGGATTCCAGGACCCGGGCATGAACTCCTTTAACCACTATTCTTTCGGTGCGGTCGGACGCTGGCTTTTCGGCACTGTCGCCGGTATAGATACCGATGGTCCGGGCTACAAAAAGATTATTATTCGACCGAGGCCGGGCGGGATAACCGGCGCAAAGGCAAACTTCGATTCGGTCAACGGCACGATAGCGACCGACTGGAAACTCGAAGACAAAGTATTTACGTTGAATGTCACTATACCGGTAAATACTACTGCCACTATTTATGTCCCGGCCGATAGTGCCGAGTCGGTGACGGAAAGCGGGCGAAAAATAACCAAAGCAGAGGCGGTACGGTTCCTCCGAATGGACAATGGCAGCGCCGTCTTTGCCGTAGGTTCGGGACAATATCAGTTTATATCAACGCTATCACGGCAAGGCGAAGGCGATCCGAGTGAAAACAACTAATTGGATGTTTCCAGAACGGCAGATTCTTCGTCGGCTTTGGCGACAACGGTTGTGTCACTGGATTTCCGTTTTGTTTTTAGCTCGTCGTATTCCAATAGTTTGGCCAATATTTCCCTGTTATCCGCTGTTATAACTTGATAGATTTTGCCGCCGTTATTCAGGTATTCGCTGCAGTATTCTTTATAGGATTCCAGATAATTCTCATAGTAGAATATTCTGCTGTTCTTCTGTCGCTTTAAGGCTAATATTTCCTCGGGATTCCAGTATTTTATAATGATGTTTTGATCGGTGAGTATAAAGTCGATACTTATGAGCTTATGCTCTATACTAAGAATCCTGCTGGTTCTGAAGTTGATTTTGTTGAGATTCAGATAAGCAGTAATTAAGTCCTTGCCGTTTAATTCCCGTTGTTTGACTTGATGACTTTTTTGATATTGTTTCAGATTTTCTGTTCTTGCTTTGCGAACGGCTTTATTTGCCAGATAATTATTTTTAGCATTTTGATAAATGTTCGGGCCTCTTTTAACGGACGGACTCAAAGACTGGCTTGAACTTTGATAAACAACGGTACAGGGGCCGGTGCTCCGATAGGGACGGGCATAGTAATAATCGTAAGATTTGCCCCATGGGTCGGCAATCAGGCCCGATTTTTTGTAACCGAAGGCGTAAGGAGAATAACGAACGTTATCGTAAACAAGGCCTTTGGCGTAAGGCGAGTAGCGAAGGCGATTGTAAACCATGCCTGAGCCGCCGCGTTTATAAGCATAGGGGGAATATTTGATGTCACCGTAAACCAAACCGTGGGTATAGGGTGACCAGCGAACACGATATCGATTGTTGTAGTGACAATTTGATGCCTGGGTTGTGACGGTGACGATTGCCGAAATCGTAATGACGAGCACTAAAGTCCTTTTCATTTTAATCTCCTTTCAATATATAGTTCTTTCTGCTTCACCTCCTCTCGAAAAGGTTGATATTATTAAAGGCCGTGCGCACGTTCAGTTAATGCGCAGCCCGACCACTGTTGATTCGGTAACACGTAAGCCTGTACGATTGATTTGGAGATACGGGTAAGTTTCTCGGGCGCGAAAGAAGTTTGCCGACTCGCAGCAGCGGAGTTCACCCCTGCCAGAGATTGTTATTCCTTCGGACTTCACCGCTTTTCTCCATAAAAACGGGTACATATTATCCCTGATTACACAGGACAACTATTGTTGTAGTCTGTACGGATGGGAAGACTTGAATGGTAGAATGGTCCTCCACACCCTCACTGTCTTTTCATGCCCTCCATTTCGTATGATACAATCAAAGTACAGACAAGGCCCGATAAAGTCAAGGGTATTTATATTATTTTCGATGATTAATATTATTCGACTACAAGAATAGGGCAAATTAAGATGAGTATTGCTTTGTTCCGAGCAGCTCTTTCCAGTGGTTTATATGGCCGAATTCGTCCGCCTGGTCTTTTTCGATGATTTTGCGGGTATCCTCATCCCATTCGATTTCCTCCAGGAGCTGGTTGTAATGGTGGACGGCTTTTGTTTCGACCCAGATACCGACTTTGAGAATCGCTTTTGGTCCTGTCAGCCGTGAGAGATAGCCGAATACGAAGCCGACAATCCAATACGCCCACCTGAAAATGCTCGGTGTGAAACCGTATTCGAGTAGTTTGACCTGAAAATCCTGGTAGTGCGTCATCTCATTGCACATTGCAGCAATCAAACTGCGATTGAGCTCGCCGGGTTCTTTCATAATTTGAAATTTGTAGATAGTTTGAGCCATAAGTTCGAGTGTGTGCAGGGTTCGCAGGCCCTTTTTAATGCCGGCGAGCCTTCTTTCTGCGAATCCCTCGCCTCGCAGTTTTATATCCTCATTGATGATTTGTGGACGGATGATGGAAATATTAAAACTATCCTGTGATTGTCCTGGATTTCGGTTATCTTCCATAATTACCGGCACCTTTTTTCATAATACTCTCACTGAAAAGTTCAGTCAAATGCATGAGTACTTACGAACATGAATAAAAATATAACTCGCTTTATTATAGAAGCTTATCGCTGGAGCCGCCAAGAAAAAAACAGAAGGTAGAAGAAAGTCGCTTAATCAAATCTTTTATATTTCAATAAAATGTCAGGCACCGCCGAATCCCGGCGATTCCAATTAATGGAAAGTTTCATGGCGCAATATGTTAACTTCTTGTTCGTTTATTCGTTGGATTAGTTACCTGCGAATCTGGTTATTGTAATAGTTGTTTCTCCATAGAAAGTCCGGCCTGAGATGAATTTGCCTTCGAATTTCAATTTGACAAGACCATATCCGGGAATAACTTCCATTAACCGGGTCTTATCGAACACGGAAATAATAACTGTTCTGCCATCTGTTTCAGTCACAACCGGACTATCATTTGCCGGGATTTTAATTTCATCTTGATCAACCGGAAAAAGTACGAGAAGTTCATTTGCATCGACGTTTTCTTCTATACCTTCGGGTAACGTTAAGACAGCTATTATACCTGTGAGAGTACCATTGCGCCTGATAGTATCGGGGACTATCTGTAGCTCACCCATTATCGGTGAAGCTTTGCTGGTAACAAGGCTTATATTCGCTGTCGTCGGTGGAGTTTCGTTACTGTTAATAGTAACGAAATTTGTTACCGTAGTACCAATGGCTACATCTTGATTCACTTTTACAGTTAAATCATGGGTAATGACTGATTCTGGAGACAACGCCGGATAATACCATGCACAAGTATGGGTTTCAGGATTATACTCGCCGGGAAATTCGTTACTGTCGGCCGAGATAAAGCTTACTTCATCAGGCAGAATATCAACGACAGTAACATCCGTCACGTCTTGAATAAGATTATTGCTATCAAAGCAAATTCTATAGGTAATGATATCGTATGGACCTATTATTTCTATTTCATCTGTATTCACAATACTCTTACTCAGATTCAGATTAAGGTCACTTGTAATTACAGTCAGTCCTTCCCAATCACCGGGATTGGTAAAAACGAAGTAACCACTATAATCGTCCCAAGGATTATTTTCGCCGACTATTGCACATCGACCATCCGGCGACCCAAGCATATTATCTTCGTCATATATATTATTTCGTTCATTATAGGATTCAAATGAAGAGTAATAGGATCCATCCGAGCCCTGAATACTATCGAGAAGAAATTCTCCTATTGTAGCAATAAGATAATACTCGTACTGGCCTGAGAATGTTGCGGTTTGGCCATCTGATTCACCAAGCTTAACATATCCATTCGCTTCCAGATCGGCAATGTTCCCGTAGCTTCCATCTCGCCAATCGATCCATGTGTCACCGCCCCAGACCTCATACATGGTCCAGGGGCTTCCTTCTAATATTAATTTATACTTACTTTTGCTATGGCTCCCTATGTCAATCATTATGCCGTCGTTATTCATAAAATATGGTATCCATTGTTGAAAGGTAACCTCAACTTCCCAAATTCCATCCGGCATATAAACAGGTCCCCAGCCTGTCTCACTGACATTAAAACCGCCCAATTTATCTCCGAGCCCAGCAGTTCCGAGTTCATCCGCATCTATATCAATATATGTAGTGTTTTGGTCTGTGCAGGGCTCCCAGTTAAAGGTAACAGGGGATTCTATAGTTTGATGATGTGAGGGAAAAATTAAGACCGGTTCCTGTGTTGGCTGTGGAGTTGGCTCATTTGTGTCTGGATTACCAAACCAAACTTTCGTTTGACTCTGGCCGCTATTATTATAATGTAATATTATAGTATATTCTCCATCACCATAGTTTTGTAAATCGACTATGTCCTCAAATCGAGCCCTGTATTCCCATCTGGTCAACACCCACCAATCCTCAGAAGAATATTCATATGATGTCCAGATACTGTCCAACCATTGACCGGGCTGTTTGGGAATCTGGAAGGTATGACCTGCCGGTGTAAGGACCTCTATGCTACTGACATCGGCATCCATATTAATTGACGTATCATCATAGGCATAGATTTCCAGGTAGAATTCGTACATTAAGTCGGAACTATCTGTCGGGTCACCATAATCCCAGATATGTTCAATATAGATACCGGAAATATAGTCTGAAATATCTTCAGTTCCTGTTATTTGTGTAGTTGTAAAACTCCAGATATCACCTGTCGTAGTTCCCTGAGCATTCCTGGCATCTATGCGCCAATAGTATGTTGTGCCATACAATAAAATACCAGGATCATATGTCATTCCAGATTGGTTGCCCATAAATTCACTCTCATTCAGATTGGGATCGGTGCCGAAATAGACATCAAAACTTGTTTCACTTCCACCGCCTGACCAACACAGTATTAAATTAGTAGATTGTTCAGTTACTTCATTGGCCGGATATGGACTTGATGCTTTTTCGGTTAGATCAATACGTTGCATAAACCATAGGCCGCTATAGGATGAAGGCCAACCCGGGGTATCAAAATTAATGACGTAATAGCCTGAAGCACTATCGTAGCTGTCGAGCCAGCCATTGATAGTTAAAGTGTAGTTAGACGATAATCCCTCTTGGTTTTCAATGGCTGTGCCACTATACTCGGCCTGATAGTTGTTAGGCGATGTGTATGTGTAAGTGCCATTTGCACAACCGCTGGCAGTAGTAATAAAACCGTAATACGAATACGGCATACTCCAGCACAATTCAGAATTACCATCTGAGGAATTGATGCAGCTACTAATTGTCCCTCCCATACCCATAGAGCCGCTCCACGAACCAGAGGGATTGCCCCCGGAAGCCGGAGGTGGTATCTCAATGTCAGAATTTTTAGTTATATTAACGGGAAAGCCATTCATTACCTGTCCAAAACCGTTATACGATACATCAGATATTTCAATATGATAAGTGTTTGCTGATATCGGATAGTGTCTTAGCTCTTTGAATCCAGTTGCTTGTCCCAGAGAATTATATGTTCCATCATACACATGTGTCTCATAAGGATATCCATTGCCGCCGTATGCATAAAACTCAAGAACCTGATTCAAACCATTGTAATGTATATCATTTAGTTGAATGTAGGAAGAGCCTGCAATAAAGTATAAAGGTCCATTATTACTTATAGAAAACCAACACGAAGGACTTTCATCAGTAATACAAACTCCAGGGCCATCACTACCGGAAACACGTTCCCACTGTTGAGCCTGAGCAGATTGAAAGAGACTCAGGACTAAAAGAATAGCTAATATTTTCAGTATATTACTAAATGTCTCATACTTCTTTTTAATATCTCCTTGGACTGCCATTGTAATTTCTCCTTCAAATAGCTTTTTTCACTTTCAGAATCTAATATCTGCTTCTTTGAAAGACACCTATAAACTTAAAGTGCAAAAAAGCCATTTTTTTAATATCTTGCTTTAATTGTTCTATTTTAGAGAACGAAATCTTCGACGAAGACAAGATTCGACATCCTCTAAATCTGTGATGTGTTTCGGTCAATGTGGTGATAAATTTTGAGCGTTAAAACTCTGTACGAATAGAAAAATGTCGAAATCGCCACACTCCTTAAAATATCATGAATTTAAATGTATCAAATTAAGGGAGACATGTCAATAAAATTACTACAGCTTTGTGATATATCCAGTTGTCAGGCATGGTATTAAGGCTCTTTATGAGAAGAAAATTATTGTTACTATGTTAGTTGAGTGTCACGATAAAAAGTGTTTTCGAAACAGGAAGGATTAGACCTTCAAATTATATCCCTCTCGTTGGCGACATTGGTTCTAAACAGTTTTTGTTCTATTCTAAGATTCGTGAATACGAATACATTGAAGCCCTGTTTTCATGACGATGTTCCGAAGCCAGGGATTGTAAATAAACTGGGATTTGAGATTTTTGACAAGCAGGTTCGCCCTGAGAATCCTGGTATCCCGACGATATCTCCGCTCGAAATCGTTGAGCGATTCGTTCAACACATCCGCCAGAGCAATAGCACTTTTAAATGCGTAGCTTAAACCTTCGGCCGAACTCGGACTGATAAAACCGCCAGCCTCGCCGATTAAGACGATGCCATTTGTGCCGGTGGAAATCTGCCGGGGTGATACAGGTCGTAGGATAAAGGCTGATTCTTTGCGAACAATTTTACCGAAACTAAAACCGCAGACTTTTAGTTTCTTTTTGAGTAACTCGAACTTCTCTGTTACTTCCGGTCCCGGCTCAAGAGCGGCGCCGATAATTAAGTGCTCTTGCTTGGGGATTGTCCAGCAGTAATAGTCGGTGATTTCATGGTCGAACAAGGTGGAAAAATAGGGCAACTGTTGCTCGGTTTCTACCCATTGCTGGATTGCGATATATGCTTTTGGCGAAATCCTGTTGGTCAGGGCGAGCTTTCGAACTCTTGACGAAGCCCCGTCGGCGCCGACTAAAATACCGGCGTGCTCTTGGCGAATCCGGCCATCTTTGATAAGCCCGATTACGAAGCGGTCTTTATGCCTCCGGTAAGATTTGAACCGCCAACCGAGTCGCAGTTCTACGTTAGGAGCGACCATCGATAATAACCATCGGTCAAATTTGCCCCGGTCCATGTTGATATAATAACGCTGATAGTATCTTTCCAAACGCGTTCGGATATCGATGGCGCGGACAACAAAAAGCTGCGGTCCAACAAGTATGCTTTTTGGCAGACCAAGCCCCATCTTCGAGAGCATCGCCTGTGCATCAGGTGCAAGCAGGCCGCCGCAACACTTGGCAGGTGAACATTTGTCCGGATCGCGCTCAAGCGGCCTTTTATCCACGAGCAAAACACTGTAGTGCCCTGCAAGTAGTCTGGCTAAGGTCGAGCCGGCGGGACCGGCGCCAATGATAGCAATATCATACATCGCGTTCAATCTTGGTTAAAACGTCTATATTACCTCCAACAGGAGATTTATTATCCGCAGAATATAAGGACATGTCAAAGAATAAGCCAATTTGAGCGTTAAAACAGGGGTTCGATACATGATTGATAAAAAAACTTGCGAAAACGGGGGAGAATCGTTACTTTATCAGCCTTGTTTTTACATAAATGTCATTATGAAACTTTGATAACGGGAAATATGTGATGAGTAAAACAAAGAAGAATCCGGGACTTTCAGAACTTGACGAACTTTGTATTCAAACGATTCGTTTTTTATCGATGGAGGGCGTGCAGGAAGCGAAATCGGGCCATCCGGGCATGCCGATGGGCATGGCACCGGCGGCGTATATACTCTGGACCAAATATATGAAATATAATCCGGCCAATCCGCGATGGCATAATCGGGACCGGTTTGTCTTATCGGCCGGCCACGGCAGTATGCTGTTGTATTCGATGCTGAATTTGACCGGATTCGATATCAGCATGGATGAATTGAAAACATTCCGGCAATGGGGCAGCAAGACGCCCGGCCACCCGGAATATGAGCTTGACCACGGCATCGAAGTGACGACCGGGCCGTTGGGGCAGGGAATTTCCAACGCCGTAGGCATGGCAATCGCCCGGAAATATCTGGCTGATTATTTCAATCGGGAAGGTTTTCCCATTATCGATTATAACATCTACGTTATCGCAAGCGACGGCGATTTGCAGGAAGGCGTTGCGTCAGAGGCCTGCTCATTAGCGGGACATTTGGGCCTTGATAATATTATAGTCGTTTACGATGATAACCATATCAGTATCGACGGGGTGACTGAGCTTTCATTTACCGAGGACAGGGCCAAGCGTTTCGAGGCCTACGGATGGCACGTCCAGGAAGTCGGCGGCGATGGGAATGATACGGCCGCCTTCGAGAAGTCGCTGGAAAAGGCACAGGGTGAGAGTTCCGGGCCGTCGATAATCAAACTTCGCACGCATATTGCCTTCGGCAGCCCGAACATGCAGGATACGGCCAAAGCGCACGGCGCTCCTTTGGGCGATGATGAAATTCGCCTGATTAAGGAAAAATACGGCTGGGACCCGGACAAAAAATTCTATGTCCCTGCAGAAGTGAAAACTCACATGGGCAAAGTCCTCGATAAAGGCAAAGAATCGGAAGCGATATGGAACAAAATGTTTGACAGCTATGCCGATAAATACCCTGAATTGGCCGAACAGTTTCAGGATGCGGCGGCAGGCAGGCTGCCGATTAATCTCGAAGAGGTTCTGCCTAAGTTCAAGGCCGGCGAATCGATGGCGACACGCAAGGCCTCCGGCAATGTGCTCGCGGCGGTCATGCCGAAACTGCCGATGTTAATGGGAGGCTCGGCGGACCTGACGCCTTCGAACAATACAATCTGGCCGGATGCGAAAAACTTCCAGAAAGATGCTCGTGACGGCAGGTACCTCCGCTTTGGAATTCGCGAGCATGCAATGGGCTCGATTCTTAACGGCATTTCCGTCAGCGGCCTTATGCGGGCATACGGCGGGACATTTCTTGTCTTCTCCGACTATATGCGCGGCGCCGTACGGGTAGCGGCGATTTCGAATTATCCCAGCATTTTCATCTGGACGCACGATAGTATCGGAGTCGGCGAGGACGGCCCGACCCATCAGCCTGTCGAACACTTGGCGTCGCTGCGGGCGATACCGAACTTGATAGTGTTCCGCCCCGCCGATGCAAACGAGACCGCACAAGCCTGGAAGTACATACTCGAGCACAGGGATAATCCAGCCGCCCTGCTTCTCACACGACAGGGATTGCCCGTGCTGGATCAGGACAAATACGGCTCGGCAAAGAATACGAGCAAAGGTGCTTACGTCTTGGTTAAAGCCGATAAGCCCGATGTGCTGCTGTTGGCCAGCGGTTCGGAAGTCTCGGTTGCGCTTTGTGCCGCTGAAGGTCTTGCCGGCGGCGGTATAAAGGCACAGGTCGTAAGTATGCCGAGCTGGGAATTGTTCGAGAAACAGGATAAGACGTACAGGGATTCGGTTCTTCCGCCTGCCGTAAAGGCAAGAGTTGCCGTCGAAGCGGGCATTGAGTTAGGCTGGCATAAATACATCGGCGATAACGGCATTTTCATCGGCATGTCGAGCTTCGGCGCTTCGGCGCCGGCGAAGGTCTGCTTCGAGAAGTTCGGCATCACCGCCGAAGCCGTCGTCAAAGCAGCAAAAAAATCAATTGCAAAAAGCAAATAAAATTATTTAGCCCCTCATTTTAATGAAGGGTTCAAAGATACTACCCGTTCCCGGAATCACGAACAGACGGAGCGACACGCTTTTTCCTTTAATATTTTTCAGCCTTTGACTGCCCGAACGAATGCGGTTACAATCATATCGAACAAACAGCGGGTCGGATTTGTTGTGGTTGAGGCAATTTAGGAGAACCAGGCTTTATGAACGATGTTCGAATCTTTACGACGCCGATTCTGGACGGCATAAAAATCAAAGAGTACAAAGGTTTTGTCATTGTACGGAACGTTCGGGCGGTCAATATCATCCGCGATTTCTTTACTTCCTTTCGTGACGTATTCGGCGGACGCTCGGAATCGTATCAGGAAGTGATGAAGCTGATGCAGGAAGACGTTATCGCCGAAGCCAGGGCCGAAGCGACCAGATTAGGCGCAAACGCCATCGTCGGATTTAATCTGGACTACGATAACGTCGGCTCCAAGAACAAATCCCTTTTGATGGCATCCGCCAAAGGTACGGCGGTTGTGATAGAGTAACACAACGGCATGAATTATTTATACTAAAAGTGTTCGGCGGGACTTTAATTGAGAAAGGCAGGTGAGAATTATGGATAAGCTTTATGAAAATTCGGAGACGGGCTGCTGCCCGAAATTTAATCCCGAGCCGTGGGACGAAAAGGAAGTCACTTTCCATGATAAATTGTTTGTCAAAGACCATGTCAGGAGTTTTTTCCATATCCCGTTGAACTTCGGCAAAGTGACGGTCCGGAATATGGAGAAGATCCAGGCCGCCGATGCCCTTGAGCCGGAGCCGGTGCTGCTCTCGGATGAGAAATCGCTTTGGGGGGCGGATATTTATATCGCCGTGGCCAAAGATGTCCCGGGGGCGGAGATGGCAAAAATATCCGGGACGTTTCTCACGAAGGTCTTCGAAGGGCCGTATAAAAACATGGGCCAATGGATCAAACAAATGAAGGCCTGGCTCGAATCCAGGGCCAAAGAAATGAAGAAGGTGTACTTTTTCTATACGACCTGCCCGAAATGCGCCAAGTACTACGGCAAAAATTACGTCGTAATACTGGCACAAGTTTAAGTTGGCCCCTCACTATATTTGAAAGGAGAACCCCCCAATAAATTGGGGGGCTAAATAAATATTATGTTTGGTGAATACGCCACGGCTATAACGATTATTTTTATTATTTTTACCGCCGGTGTGGCGGCTTTTGTAAGAAAAAGGAGCAGGGACAAGTGCCTGCGGGATTTTGGAAAAAACATGGTGACAATGGAGGATAAAAACGGTAAGACTATCTGGGGCTCGCTGCGGGTGGAAAATACAGGGCTGGAATTTGTCTATTCTCAAAAACACAAAGACGAAGACGGGCACGAGGAGGCCAGTTATATCCTCTATAAATACGAGTATCCGGATATTCAGGCAGTGATACGTTTTCACGACGACCTGAGCGACAAGAACAAGAAGGCAAGGGAAGAAGAATTAGAGAGGACATATCATCCCGAATGGGGCCGCAGGCTTAAAAGGAAGACTTTGAACGTTTTTCGTACC
>Ga0315548_1002497_pt1 | contig 14267 bp, 7 predicted proteins | sample SalMarSW160110MG_2_FD_202540 | JGI IMG/M metagenome (GOLD analysis project Ga0315548, IMG submission 202540) | Salt marsh sediment microbial communities from the Plum Island Ecosystem LTER, Massachusetts, United States - Salt Marsh Sediment SW1601-110 ... | reverse complement strand
CCATGATAGCTATAGCTGGTAAAGGGACTGGTCCAAACATGATTTGGATTCTCCCTCATCGACCTAATCCCATCCAAATCAAAGGTCTGTCCATCAAGAATGGCACCGGTTAAACCTTCCTCTAATAACTCCACCAAATACTTGGTGCTTCCCCCCCTCACCCATCCCGCTTTAACTCCTGCCTCCTTCATCATTTCTTTCAAATAGACTACAAACGCCAATGATGTCCCACCTGCCCCGGCCTGAAAGGAAAAGCCGTCCCTCATAATCCCGGTTTCCTTGATAAAACGAGCAGTTAGCTCTGCAATCAAGAGCCGGGCAGGGCTCCTGGTTATCTTTGTCGTCCCAGAGATGATCTTGGATGGGTCACCTATCTCATCCATTACCACCACCCAATCTACATAATTCCCTTGAATCTGCCAGGGTATACAGGGGAAGCGAACCAAATTATCTGTTACAATAATGACTTTGTCAGCATACTGAGAGTCTGCCAAGGCAAACATCAGCGATCCACAGACCGACTTCCCATATAAAGCATTGGCATTACCAAATGGGTCAGCAGTGGGAGCTGCAATAACGGCTATGTCTATATGGACATCTCCATCCTGTACAGCTCGGTATCTACCACCATGCGAGCGGAGAACACCTTGCCCCTTCATCTTACCTCTTGTGCAGAATTCTCCCAGAGGGCCATTCATACTTCCTTCAATATGATGCACAACTCCCCTCTCCAGATGTTTGATAATAGGAGCGTGACAGGGAAAGGAGGCGCTGGGAAACCATCTTATATCCCTTATTCCCATATCCGCAATCGTATCAAAGAGTATATTGCCCACCTTGTCCCCATCCCGGAAATGGTGGTGAGTGGAGATGGTCATCCCATCCCTGATGCCAGCTCGCTCTAATGCCTGGCGTAAATTGGAGACAACCTTATTGCCATCCTGAGGATAATTGGCACAGCTAACAACTGGAGGGGCTGCCCTCCTCCCAGCAGGTATATACTGGCCAACCCCTTGATAAGGCAGAACAGGATGGCCATTTATCTCATCAGGAACCCATCTGCCTAGAGCGTTGATCTTCCCCTTCATCCTTATTTACCTCCTTATGGCTTCTCCAGAATCCTGCAGATCTCCCCTCAAGGATTCCTTCCAATTCTTTGGAAGCTGACCATTTAGGATGGCAAGCCTTAATATCCTCTCTGCTCGTTTTACTACCGGGGGATCTATCATCTTACTCCCCAGTGCCACAACACCAGCGCCTTTCCTTTGGGCCTCCTCAAGTGCCAGGCTTATTCGTTTCGCCCGCTCAATTTCCTGCTCAGTGAGGGCAAATTTTTCGTGTATTATCTTGATCTGGTTAGGATGAATACACCCCTTTCCCTCAAAACCAAGTTTTTTTGCCTCCAACACGCTCTCCCTTAGACCCTCCTCATCTGCCACATCAGAAAATACACTGTCAATGGGTTGAATGCCCGCTGCTCGGGCGGCAAGAACTACCGACTCTCGGGCAAGTAGACTCTCGATCCCCTCCATTGTGCGCTCAGCCCCAATGTCAGCAGCAAAATCTTCAAGACCGATCGTCAAAGCCACAATATTTGGGGAGGCAGTAGCGATTTTGTAAGCATTAATCGTCCCTAATGCACCTTCTATTATCGGCATCAGGTAGACTTCCTCCTCTATCCCATACCCTCTCCGCAGCTCTTGAACCTTGGCATCAACCTCTTTGACCGTCTCATCATCCTCACATTTGGGAATCAGGATGGTATGGACTCCGTGAGGGACTGCAAAAGCCAGATCAGTTAGACCCATTGGTAACTGGTTTATACGCACCATCCGCTCTGCACCAAAGAAATCCACCTCACGCAGGCCGTTGCGCACTATGAATCGGGCAGATTCCTTCTCGCTGGACGCCACGCTATCCTCCAGATCCAGAATAACACCATCGGGTTTGTATAGGCCGGCGTTAATTATTAACCTCGGCTGGTCTCCTGGCACATAAAGTCTGCTCCTGCGGAAACGGTCACGATCAACTCGATAAAGATTTTGGGGTGTGATTTCAGCAAGAAATTCCTTCTTTGTAGCCGGCAAGCACCTCTTGACTGCGGATTCAATTCTTGCTTTCAAAACAAAGGGCAGTGTGCCACCATCCTCAATATAAAGGGAAGCATTCTCAATACCAAAGAATTTCATCATCTCCTTTGCCAGATCTCTTATTGACTCTCCATACATTGACTTAACCTTGCTCTTCAAGCCAATTTCGATACCTCCTCTTTCACCAATCTCCAGCCTTACCCAACAATCTGATGCCCTCTCCTTTCTTCCCACCTCAGCTATAGTGGCCATAATTACCTCCTCTATACTACAATTTTGCCAGATCTTGTTTTTTTGACGAAGTTTTTAACCGCAGAGCTCACCAAGTAAGCGCAGAGAAGGCAAAGGTTTGAATGTAGACGGTGGACGAGCCTTCTCCCACTGAGTGCCATTTCGCTCGGGCCGTGCGCTAAAGCCGCACGGTGCGATAAAGGCAATAAAGGATTTTTCTCAGCGGCCTTGGCGTTTTCTTTAGGCTCTTTGCGGTTAGAGCGGAGAACCCACTATGTAATTCCGTGAGATCCTGTGGTAAGTTGTTGTGATCTCCTTATCTATTCGTGTAGATTCGTTTATTCGTGTCATTCGTGTTCCAGAGATTCAGTAAAATCCGTGTAATCCGCGGCCCTTGTTCTCTAAGGCAATTCTGCCCCTGAGCTTTTCTTTCTACCTTAGAAGTCCTCCACGATAATAGATGTCAAGCTGAACCTCAGAAAAGGGATTACCTGTGATACTCTGCTTAGTCCCCAACTTCTGAATTTGACCACTGAGAAAATCAACCTTAACCTCATCCCCGGAATGTAGATTTAAGCTTTTTATCCTATGTGCAATCATAACTGGAAAACCGACATTTGTAGCATTTCTTTCATAAATAGCACCAAAGGATTCCGCAATTATCATACCTATCCCCAGTGCTCTGAAGCAATCCACGGCCTGTTGCCTGCTTGACCCACAGCCGAAATTCCTACCTGTGATGATGATGTCACCAGGTTTTGCCCTTTGAGGGAAATCTTGCCACCCCTGCAGATTGCTGAAGGTATATTGCCCCATCTGGTTAAGGTCAGTAATAGCAAGGTATCGGTTATGGTAGATCATATCCGTATCGATGTTATCTTGGTCAATAACCCATACCTTACCTTTAATCTTTGTTGGCCTCTTACCTTTTTGGGGGGCGATCCCGATCTTACAGGGACGTATAGTTTTACCTTTAGATACTGCAGGTATGACAAAAATAGTGGGCCTGTCCGGTATCTTATCTGCTGTGGTTATATGCCCAGCAATGGCAGAGGCGGCAGCAGTAGCAGGCGAGGCAAGATAGACATCTCCCATACCTTGTTTGCCAGGAAAGTTACGGTTGCCTGTGCTAATTGTTATCTCACCAGGACCATTTTGACCTATCTGTCCGGCGGCACAGCCAGCACACCCAGCATTACCCACCAGGGCACCCGCCTCCTTAAATATGGAAATCAACCCCTTCCTCAAGCAGAGTTGCCATATCCTGTCAGTTGAGGGAACTATCTTTAAGACTACACCAGGGGCCACCTTCCTGTTTTTTAGAATATCCGCAACAACAAGTAGATCCTCGAACCTGCCATTTGTGCAAGAACCGATGAATACCGAATCGATCTTCTGGCCGGCCACCGCTGATACCGGCACCACATCTTCTGGATGACCAGGCCGAGAAATGAGAGGGTCCAATCCGTCAATCTTGATCTCTACGACCTGGGCATAATCTGCATCCTTATCGGCATAAATTGGCATGCAATTCTTAGTTCTTACCTTTCGACAATGCTCTATCATCTCCTCACTTGGCGGGAAAAGGCTACAAATACCTCCCATCTCAGTGGCCATTGAGGCGATAGTGATTCTCCCAGAGAGGTGGAGTCTATCCATAAAATCTCCATAGAGTTCGGAAGCAAAACCCAGCATACCAGAGGCACCTAACTCCCTCAGCATAGTAAGCACAATATCCTTAGGCGTTGCCGTCAGGGAGGGTTCACCTTCAAAGACAATCTTCATAGTACGTGGAACCTTAAACCAGATCTTTCCCTTGGCAAAGGCATAGGCAATATCCCGGTCTCCCATCCCCTGCCCAAAAGCGGCAACAGCTCCCACTATATTGGCATGGGAATCCGTACTCACCAATGTCTCCCCCGGGCAAATCAGCCCTTCATCTATGGCTAAATGGGTTCCAATGCCCGCATTAATGTCATAAACCCTGATCCCGTTTTTTCTGGCGAAGTTACGGCATGTCTGCTGGTTGCTCGCATACCTTTGGTCGGACCCCCCAGGATTGCAATCAAAGGTGAAGAAGGTCCTTGCCGGGTCTTGAATGGAGAGATTGTGCTCCTCCAAGTTCTTTACCACATTAGCACCACCGAAATCGCGAGCAATCCTGGTATCGATGAACATATCCACCACATCACCAGGGGCCACTGGCTTATCTGTATGGCTTCCGATGATCTTTTCAATTATAGTCTTCCCCATATCCCTCCCCAAAAGATTGAAAATAGAAATTGGAAAATTGAAGTTCCTCAGCCGTCAAGCGCCCTCATCTGAGGGCGGTTGATGGCAGAAGAGGCCTTCTGCCATCTCATGTTGATAGGGCCTTGAACACGAATTCCACGAATGGACGAATAGCACAAATCCTAATTGACTCGGCTTTCAGCCATCAGCACTCAGCTATTTTCTATTTTCCTAATTTCCATTTTCCGCCTTTCCGATCTACGACACACGAGTCTCCCATTCGAGTAGATTCGTTTATTCGTGTCATTCGTGTTCCATCTTCAAGGAGTTGTGGGAGATGTCTCCCACATCCCAGTTTGCAGTGGTTATAACAGGGGATTTCCTATACTATCAAGTGATCAGGAGCCCTTTTTCTAACATAACCATTGGATCAAAAGTGGCAAAATCAGCCTGGTGAATCAAGATAGTTTCCACCCTTTTGGGCCTACCTTCCCCCTCTTTTGCATGGCAGGCTACTATATTGACAATCTCCTCTGGCAATCCAGCCTCAGCCACCATAATGGCGCCAGATATAGGATGTCGGGCACATTTGCCACTGTAACTTTTTCTATATCCATCCTCCCTCTTCTCAATCTCAAGTAGCTTTCCCACATCATGTAACAATCCGCCGGCAACAAGCCAGTCAAAATCGATTTCAAAGGGCATCCCCCTGTAGCTCTCCTTCATCGAATTTGCCAATCCCAGTGCACCATCCGTAACGGCAATCGTATGCTCAATCAGGCTTATACCTTTTGTATCAGTAAGCAAGGTGAAAGGTATCCTTTCCAACTCATCGGCTTTCCATCCCCCTCTCTGGGCTCCGTTCACCCAGATGTCGACAACCTTTGCTCTTAGATTAGAGTTCTCGATCTTCTTCAGTTGTCGACCAAATAATTCTTCAATCTTATCTCTCAATGTTGCCCCCTCCCTTAAATAACCCAGCAACTATCTTCCCTGGACAATCAACCGTGGAGACACCCTGTAGGCCTTTGATCTTCACCTGCACAAACCTAAACTAATGGTTCGCTTATCTTTTACAGTTTTCTCAAATTGGAGGCTAATGCCACTAAGCTGTCACCAGAGTGGATTCATCCGAAGTTGTCATTTGGCTAAAACTGTGTGAAGTGTCCATTGAAGCGGATTTGTTGCTACCGAGCATATATACAAATGATTGCGAGCAATTTATGAATCCCCTTTAAAAATGGCCGAATCTTGGGAACCATCATCAGATCCCAAAATAGCTTTGTTTACCTACGATGTCAACCCCAAACTTATATCAAGGTGGAGACTGGAATGCAGAGGAGTCTATGGGAGATAGCAACCTCCCGCAAGTTTGAAACCTGCGGGAGGTTTAAGACCTACATGGAGACCCCTTTGGAAGGAACCTGCGGGAGTATATTCCCTCAGGTTTTTATCCTACCCCTCAATTCTCCAACGCACCACTCTCCAGCCCCACCGCCACGTTGAAACAATGGCCTTTTGGAAATTTATTCGTGTGTCAAAACAGCCACTTAGAAAACTATATGCTTTGTTGGAAACGATTGACTCCCGCATTGTTTCGGCTCCCTTTCAAATTACCAGATGGACGGGTTATCAGATTTCCATGACTAAACGCCGCGAACAACACGAAAGCCAACGATGTCGCCGCGGTTGTGTGGATCGTTCTTGACGCGATTGGAACAGCGCAGATCGGGCCGATCGACGACGAACGCGCCCCCACGAACCACGCGGCTTTGCTTCTCCTTATCATACCAATCAGCGCACCACTCCCAGACATTACCAGCCATATCGAACAGACCTTCAGATGTCATTCCCAGAGGATAGGAGCCAACTGGCGTAGTCTTACCGATCTTCGACTTGTAATAATTGGCACGTTCGGGAGTGGGCTCTCCATTTCCCCAGGGATATTGGCGCTTGCCACCACCGCTGGCTGCAAATTCCCATTCTGCTTCCGTAGGTAATCTGTAATTATCGCCCATCTTCTCATTGAGCCACCGGCAATATTTGACCGCCTCATCCCAAGAAACGTACACTACCGGTTGGTCCTTCTGGTCAGAATACTCATTACGCTTCTCTCGATGTGAGGGGTCAAATTCCTCATATTCCCCATTGGTCACCGGGTAGATGGACATCTCAAAGGGTTTTATATCAACAGTCTTCTTCATTTTAAACTTCTTCCCTTTCAAGCGGCCAAATAACTCAATCTCTCCTAAACTAAACCTCCCTCCTTCAAAGCGAACAAAACGATTAGGTAAACCCAATGATTTCCCATTTAGTCCTTCCCATAAAAAACGCTTCACCGGTTCAGTCCAGCGAACAGGGGGCATTTTTATGTCCTCTTCCTCATGAGCAAGGATTCTTTGGGCAAATAAGAACTCCAAAATCGAACGATGAGCGAATTTATAATTCCCCTCGGCATCCCGGTTGAGCAGGGATCGACCTGTCAACTGCCAGGTAGCCAATTTAATGTCAAACTCTCTGGCAAGGGGTTCAATTTCATGGTAGGGGATGCGCTCGCCGCCTCGCTTTTCACGATTGACGAACAAATCCACCGCCAACTTATTGGAAAAGTCACGCAAGGCTTCTTTGTCGGCTACTTTCTTGCGTTCCCGCTCCAGCCAGGCATCTACCATTTCGGCATAGATTTGATAGGAATTTTCAAAGGACTTGCCAGAACCAATCAGATCATCCACATAGGCCAGTAACATAGGGCGCACCGCCAGATTCGGGATCTTATCTACAATGACTCGTGCCTGCCGACGACGCTTTTTCCGCCAGATGGGAAAGCGGCGTTTCAGATAGGCTTGTATCTGTTTGTCACTAAAGGGAGAGAGGTAGAGCTTGTATAAGGTGAACTGGGGGCCTTCTCCTGCTGGACGTGGCCCAGCTTTGATGATTCCAGTTTCAACAGGTATTTCTTCATCTCGCGGGAAGAATTGGGTCCGGCAGGTAATGACCACACGCTCGAAACCCTGTGTCCAGTCCATGATCTCACTGAGACGTCGGGTATGATCCTGGATGGCTTCGACGTCTTCGTCAAAAGCATCCAACAGCAGCACTGCACTTTCAGGTTCAGCAATATCTTCGAGCCGACCCTCTAACCCTGGCACACCCAAGGGAATGAGCTCCATATTGAACGGCCTGCGCCAGCGGCGTAGATGGCGGGCAAAATAATTCAACAAAAATGATGTTTTGCCCATGCCTGTATCCGCCAGAACAATAAAGTGCTTATGAACAGTTTCCTGAGTGAGCATCCTGTCCACGGTGGTGCAAAGATCGTTGCGCACGGCCACCGTGTGCCGGACCTCGTCGCTCTGCGCCGGGTCCACGCTTTGACACTCGGGCCAGATATAATATCTGATGCCTCTTTCAATTTCCTGGAAGGTGAAGTCTGGCAGTCTTTTTCGTAACGTGCGCTTGGCGCGAAACCGATTAATTATACGACTGATTCTTCGCCGCGAAAGCCATGAAAGTAATGCCGACAGGATAGCGATTGTTTCACCGAGATGTTTGTCAAATAGCCACGGCAAGATCGCCTGCACCTCCTGCGGTAGTTGATGCCATAGTTTGATAATCCATTCCATTTATACGTTTCTCCCAAATTGAATCTTTCTCAAAAGGTTACGCCGTAGCGCATACGTATGGGCTTGTTTAACATGACCCAACCAACTTTGCAGGGACTGCCTGATTTGTGCCAATGGCATCTCGCCGGCAGCGTACAGGTGTTGAAACCCTTTCATTCGCCGCATGAAGCGACGTATGTTAGTTTTCGGCAGCAGACGACGGTCAGGATAGATGATTTGCCCCAGAAATCGGAACCCACTGGTAACAGGACGAACGTGACGTTTGTGAGGATGCACTCGCAGCCTTAAACTCTCCAAGTAACGTTCCATGTCCCCACAGATTTCCCATAGATAATCCTTATCAGAATCCACTACGACAATGTCGTCAACATATCGGGCGTAAAAGCGGCACCGCAATTTCTCTTTAACAAAATGATCCAATCCACTCAAATAGACATTGGCAAAAAACTGGGAAGTGAGATTGCCAATGGGTAGGCCTTTGCGACGCTCAAGAGGTGTGAAGAGATCATCGCCAGGAAAGTAGTCGATTACCCGCTCTTGTGGATTGCCGCTGTCGATGATAAGCTCTATCAGCCATAATACATGGGGATCTTTGATCTTCCGATAAATCAATGCCTTAAGGATTTCGTGATCAATGGAAGGAAAATATTTGCGTATATCGCAATGTAAGACGTAGCGATGCAAGCGCATGGCATTTTGCACATCACGAATCGCTCTATGTGTTCCTTTGCCAATTTGGTTGGCATAAGACTGTTGAATAAATGTTGACTCAAAAATAGGTCCAATCACGTTAATCAGACAATGATGCACAATACGATCAATAAATGGCGCTGCGGATATCATCCGCTTTTTAGGTTCATAAATAAAGAAGGCTCGGTATGCCCCTGGCTTGTAGCTTTTAGTTATCAATGCATCTTGCAGTTCCAGAAGATTATGCTCCAATTTCTGGATAGATTGAAGCACGCAGGGTTTATAGCCTTTGCCCTTTGCTGCTTTGCGAAAAGCGAGCAATATGTTCTCAAAAGAGACGAGTTGTTCCCAGAGATTGCCGAGTCGTTTCATATGCCCTCTCTCATGGTATATTTGGAGTTCAGGCTGAACTCCAAACATATATACGGTGACGGCATCCCGTTCGAACCGTTGGAGACCTACCAGGGCTGCCGTCACCTCGTTTGTTTGAGCTTCATCCCTCAATATGCAGGGAATCGCTGCCGGAGGAAGCCTGTCATGATACGTAATTGTCCAGCAGTCCGTGAACGGCTGGCATCAACTGAATCATGATCATGATTAAACGCCGCGAACAACACGAAAGCCAACGTTGTTGTTGCGGTTGTGTGGATTGTTCTTGTTGCGATTGGAACAGCGCAGATTGTGCTGATTGTTGTTGAACGCGCCCCCACGAACCACGCGGCCATTCCGGCTTCACCCCGTTGTGGCGCAAGACGGCATTTTGCGCTACAAAGCAGTCTGGCTTTTAATCCAGCCACCCAGCATCTTACCTACTTCTTCCAGTTGTTTGATCGCATATTCATACGATAATGTGGAAATAAACCTTAGATCGTGGCTCAACCGCAAGAAAATTCGCAATGACAGAAGTTCCTCATCCGCTGCTCGCAGCAGAGGCAACTTCTGTTTACGATGGTTGGCCACGGTGATCTGGCGCAGAAAATTTAATATCCCATTTTCCAACCGCACAGCCACGCTGAAACGATGGCTTTTGGGAAATTTATTCGTGTGTTGGAGCAACCATTTGGAAAAATCGTACGCCTTCTTGAATATGATTAACTCCTGCACTGTTTTTACCTCCTTTCAGATTATCAGATAGACAGATTATCAGATTCCCATGATTAAACGCCGCGAACAACACGAAAGCCAACGTTGACGTCGCGGTCGAGTGGATAGCCCTCGCCGCGATCGGAACAGCGCAGAATGTGCCGATTGCTGTCGAACGCGCCCCCACGAACCACGCGGCCACTGCCCTTCTCCGGCCCATGCGGATCTTTAACACCGCCCTGCCGGGCACAAAGCTGATAGTATTTGGTGCTATACCAATCCCAACACCAATCCCAGACGTTTCCCGCCAGGTCGATCACTCCTTCAGGTGAGCAACTCCCAGGAAAGATGCCCACTGGTGTTACATGGCCTATATTGCTTTTAACAAAATTAGCAGTCTCACCCGTGGGTTCCTCATCGCCCCAGGGATACTTCCGATATTTCTCTCCGGGCCCACGGGCAGTGCGCTCCCATTCGGCCTCGGTGGGCAACCGGCCACCGGCCCATCGGGCGTAGGCTGCAGCCTCGTACCAACTGACATACACTACAGGCCGGGAGGGATACTGCAGTTGATCCTCCCAATTATCTGGCTCTTTGAACTCACCAAATCCACCAGCCTCCCAGTAGTGCTCCTCTTCATAGCCGCCATCTTCGATAAATCGCCGGTATTGTCCCACACTAATGGGATACTTGCTGATGTAAAAGGGACACAATTTCACCTCGTGTACCGGTGATTCATTGAAATCCTCTTCCCAGGCATCTGGATCAAAGTTACGCTCCTTGCGGTTACGCTTCTGGGCGCCCATCCAGAATCTGCCACCCGGGATATGGACCATCGGATGGTCCTCCAGCCTCGGGTCGCCAACCTGGCCCAAGGCATCGGCGGCCTCTATGCGCACCTGCACCGGTATATCCCCGAATGTGGCTCTGTCAAAAATACCCATAACCTTGCGTACGATCTCTGGATATGTGAGATTTGCCGGTTGAAAATCGAAGGGTGAGAGGTCATGCACTATACCGCCCAAAAGCCCCACTTTTCTTGCAAGTGCTGGGAGGGTCTTGGGGGTCGCCCGTTTCGGCCCCCGTTCAACGATAGAGTCGATCAGGTGGTTGATTTTATCCTCGCCCTGTTTGTAAAGCACGCCACCCAACAACAGCACCAGTTCGCGCCATTCACTGCTGTAGAGCCGTTCCCTTTCAAACAGCAAGTCCAATTGTTCCGTCTCTAACAATCCGGCGATCTCAAAGGCAGCTAAGTACTCCTGGAAGCTCAGGTGCCAGAATTCCAATCGGTGGCCCCGCTCTATGGTGATCCCGCTGTCCACCATTTCATCCCGCAGGAAATTTTCGGCCAGTTCCACCGCGGTGTATTCCCGGGTGGGAACGAACTCACCAGCCACTCCCTCCGCCGCCCAGTGAAGCTCCACCTGGCGCTGGCGACCCTCGTCGGGATCATGGGCGAACATCGCCAGGGCCAGCTTCTGCAGCAGCTTGCGACAGCGGTCAGTTTTGAGCCTACCAGGACGTTGAGCACGTGAGCGAAAAAGCCAAGTGAGGATTGACTCGTAGAGCTCGGCTCGCTGTTCCGGTAGGCGGTTCTCGTTCCAGTGGACCACGGCCAAAGCCGTGAGCATGACCGGGGTACGTGCCATACGCCGGATCTCCCGCCGTGCTCGGAGTGCCACGCTGAGTTCTCTCTGGTGTTCGCGTGCTTTATCCGGAGCTTCTGGATAAAGAGCCTTGCTCCATTGGGAGAGAAATGTCTCCATGGCTTGTTCGTCGAGATGGGAGATCTCCGCTGAGGAAAAACCTGTGGGCATGGCCGGGCCTACCAGGGCGGCCGGCCGACTGGTGAGTACCACTCGGCAATCGGGAAATGCCTTAAGCAAGTTATCCGCTAAGGAACTTACCTTCTCCCGCGTGACCGGATCGGGCGCCTCGTCCAACCCATCGAGCAAGATCAAACAACGACCGGATTCCATCTCGTGACGAAAATCATCGGCCGTAAGCTGCCAATTGTATTCGTGGCTCTGCCCCTCGAGAAAATGTAAAAGCCACTCCGGACTGTCTTCATGCGTCGGAGATTGAGCCCAGTCTTTTTGTTTCCAGATGCGGATGTGTTCCGTCAATCTACCCAGCCGCACGTAGATGGGCAAGGGGGATGGCTCAGGATAGACAATGTGCTTTTTCCCAGCAACCGATTCTTCGCCTAACCATCTTCGGCACAGGGTAAAGCCAACTAACCGTAAAAAGGTGGTTTTACCGGCGCCGGGGGCGCCTTTGATGAGTAGCCTGGGTTCCTGCAAAGCTTCCTGCAGTGGCACCTCACGGGGTATCATCTCCTCAGGGCGCTGCTTGGCCCTCCTTCTGGCCTTTTCATGCGGCAAACCAGCCCCGCTCGTCTTCAAGGGAATGTATAGTTGGTCGATGGGAAATCGATGTGCCTTGACCTCCCCGGTCACCAGACCGCGAATGTCGATATACATCGTCTCATCTTTGAGATAGTTGAGGTAGCGGGTGAAATCAGCCACCGGTGAAGCTTTGCCTTTTGACGGAAACCACTCTTGCAAGACTTTGGCCAAGTGCTCAAGAAACGAATCGGCGAACTCCTCGGGCAATTGATATTCCCAGATCAAACCTTTCTTCTGCAATTTTTCTTTGAAAGCCAGAACCTTTGCCAATTGGGCCACTTCATCGCTGTTTTTGGGCAAATGAGGTACTTGGCTAAAATAGAACAGAATGCGCGGTCGTCCGAAGCTTTCCCAGTTGGCATAAGCAATGTTGAACTCTTCTTCGGTGCCGGATTCAGCCACACCCGTTGGTGTACCGAACCGCTTCCACATGATGCCCAGGAAGATGTCATAGTCCCCAATCTGGCGATTGATCACCTCCTGGGGCCGGCCCATGTCGGGCTTTACATGGGTTTTCCAATCGAGTACCTCGAGATGAAAACCAAGAGAATCTCCCAGTATGCGATTGAGTTGTGCCGCTACTGCGGAGACCTTCTGGCGTTCTTTATCTACATCTCCAGGCGAGGAGAGAAAAAGGCGAATCTTCTGCATGGTAGACATTCCTTAATCTGTTTAGCAATATGGACTCGATCTGTAAATCAACAACAAATCTGTAACTCCACAGCCTATCCTTCAGACAACAGAATAGACCTGCTATAGATGGCTGAAATGTCTTGCTTAGATACTCCAATTGGAATGCGGAAAATAGTAAGTGAATGCTTCAGTGGAAGCGGCATGTAACCACTCTCTCTTGGTACCACGGTAAATCCCGGTTTCATCACTGGGGGGAATATTGAATACTTGACGTTTCTCGATATCTATTACCGCTAAGGAGGATAAATCCTTTCCGCAGCACGAACAGACACTCACCTTACGGAGGACGACATGATCTGGATTAGAAACAGCTAGCAACGTGTTTCCTGGATGACCCTTTTTGCCTCCAGACTTTTTGCCCGTTCTATTTCTTCGTAAGCTGACTGCTCTTCTTTCTTGATATAGCCCTACCTTGGTCAGTAGATGGTGGCTTACTGCTGTTATGGCTATCCAGCTTGAGTTGATCCTGTGGACAAAAGGATACAAAATTGGAAAATGCTGCCAGGTAATGATGTGTTTACTTGTTGCCCCGTAATCAAACACCAAAAAGATCTGGCTTTAATGTTGACTGAATCATCAGATGGAATTTACACTCCCTGCCCTTGGAATCAATCCTAAATTTGTGGGGTTATACAATCAATTTCCTTATCTCCCCTTTCTTGCCAAAACCCCCCAAGTGGTGTAGGGGAAAGGATTATGCTCAAAGAAATTATCTCCGCGTTCCATATAGGTAATGACCTGTTCAGTTAAGCTTATAAGTTCCCATTTTTTGAAGAGGTCCCGTATACCTGCTTCATCGAAGTAATGATGTGGAACTCCTTTATCCGGCCCTCCATCCAGGACGAAGGTATCTGGCTCTATTTCCTGCCCATTGCCATACAGATCCGCTTTAGTGGACTTAAGTGTGCCCATAAATAGACCACCAGGAACGAGCCGACTGTAAATCTCATTTATGGCCCTATGGATATTATCCAATGTGTTATGATGCAGGGCATCCCAACTTATCACCCCATGAAATTTGACTTCCGGCCAAGGGCAAATTGTCATATCGGCCAGTTTAACCTCTGCGTGTAAATCCATTTCGGTAAGCCATTCACGCGTTTGCTCTATAGCATTCGGGGCGTTATCACTGGCATAGACCTGGTGGCCCAAACTGGCCAGCAAAACCGTGTGTCTCCCCACTCCACAGCAAACATCCCAGAGACACAAAGGAC
>Ga0315548_1002490_pt1 | contig 14291 bp, 10 predicted proteins | sample SalMarSW160110MG_2_FD_202540 | JGI IMG/M metagenome (GOLD analysis project Ga0315548, IMG submission 202540) | Salt marsh sediment microbial communities from the Plum Island Ecosystem LTER, Massachusetts, United States - Salt Marsh Sediment SW1601-110 ... | reverse complement strand
TAAGGTGAATTATTATATAACTCCACCCATTCCTGTTCATCACCTATCGGCGCATACATGATTTCATTAATAAGCAAATCGCCTTTCATGCATTGAATATCGGCTGCCGTGCTTACGGTATCATTCGTTCTATTCTCATCCAGGGAGAATTCAATAACAGCGATGCAGCATAATTCACCTGCTTTCATCGGCGGATGGAAGGTTGTGCAAGTTAAAGAATCACCGGCGTTAAGTATAAGTCCGCTTACGACCGAAAATTGTTCATTCGATTCCGCAATTCCATCGCGATCAATATCAATGAAAAAATAAACTGAAAAGTCGGATGCTGTGAGAGATCCATAATTCTTGACTCCAACGGTGAAAATTAGCGTATCTTTTCGCGTTGCATTTTCAGGAGCAATTGTCATCAATGTCAAACCGATATCCAATCCGGCATAAACAGTCAACGACACGTCATCTATCCGTAAGACTCCGGTTGTGTTGGTGCCGTCTCCCAGTAAGTGCCATTGGAGCCGGACATTCGGCTGATTTTGTAATCCGCTGCCTTTAAGTTCAATATTTCTCTGAATATAGCCTGATGTTGAAGATATGGTATCGAATCGGGCAATGAGAATGCCGAATATTATTCCATCTATTGAAGCACGAATTTCAAGTCGATAAGCCGCAGCGGTGCCTGAACGTCTCTCCCAAAAGATCAGCTTTTCCGGGAATCGATTTGTGAAGTCAAATGAATGAGAAGTGATGGATTTATCCGCTTTATTCCCGGTTATTGAAATGCAATGAGGAGCCGACCGAAATCCGGACGTATTCACAGCAAATCCATCGGCAATCCATCCAACGGGCAATGCAGGCGCCGTAACACTGTCGAAAGATTCAAAATACGGAAATGATAAGGACTGTGCTTTCAGGGACAGAGAAACATATAAAAGTATAGTTATCGAAAATAAAATATGAAATTTCACCGGTGGCGCGTCCGATTTTTATATAATCCTTAAAATAATAAAAACAATTGTCAATTAGTGCAAGGGAGTATAGTGTTTTAATTTAAATAGTCTGTTGGTGGTGTCAGTAATTTTTTATCCTCCATGTCTCACCTTTTGACGAACTTCCAAATACTCAGCAATAATATCAACATACTTATTGTGACATCCCCTTGGGACTTGTCCCGTCTGAAGGACTCCTACAGAGAAGGGACCCCTTCTCACGAAGTGACGGCTTCGCCAGGGTAACTGCCGGTTAGGGCGTGTTAGCAATAATACTCACCAATCATTGTCGCCAATATATGTTTTTCGATTGTGTGAAATGTTAAACAAAGAAACTTTTGCTGATTCTCTAATCTTCAAATCCGGTGAGTTGATTAGCAATTTATAAATAGCGACAGCCTTTGATTGAAATTTGATTGCATCCTCAGCGAAAAACCCATCTAGCTTGTTATCTTTATACTTACGTTCAATACATTCCGATGCAATTCTATAAAGCCGGGCTATTTCGAGTCTAATCACGTCAGAAAATATCGAATGGATATGACTTTGTAAAAATGTCTCATATGCCTTTGCTTGAGCAAGTGGACCTTCTGCGTATCCTTCATATTCATACATGCTGTTTTTAAGTCTTAAAAGTTGCCACTCGATTTGATCCTTATATTTTCCGTTCGGATAATCATGAAGATATTTATTCAGGATTGAAATTGATTCAGCATAATTAGTCATTCCATCAGAACTTATACTTTCGAATTCTTCAGAATATCTGCATAAGAGTGCATATATATCCTCATGTAAAACATGCCTTGGAAATAGAGCACAAATATTTTTTGCAAATTGATACAAATTCCTAGCCTCAATAAGAATATCTTGGTTCCATAGATTATTCTCTCGTTTAATAAGATAAAGATACGCTCTAGATGCGGTGAACTCGGTGTCATATGGAATAATATGAAAATCGTCAGTGTTAGGATATAGCTTACCTTCTATTTCTAACACAATATGGTGACTGATTGTATCCGACTTAATTATATACACTATTTGACCTGGTTCACCAATCGATTTCCTACCTTCACCCAGTGGAAATACTAGAACAGCTTTTGTTCGTTCAACATTTGCTGTCGAATCAACTGATAAAAAGATAAATGATAAAATAAGAATTGTTTGATAAAACATGATATTTTCCTCCTTGATAGCGCGCACTAACATATAATTAGATCTGCCGAAGGCTCAGAAGGAGTCTCTTCGGGACATGGCTTTGCCACCTTTAAGACATCCCTTCGGGAGACTCAGTCGACCTTTTATGATTATTGGACGGCAAAGGTCGATAACTTATAAATGTTTTATAGATTTTAATATACACTTTGAGAGCACTTGTATGACACCAAAATTATTGGAATTACTGCAGGATGCATTTATGTATATCATTCAATCCCCTATTGAAAGAAGCATGTCTCCCAATAAACCAATCATTTATTCCCATCTTTTGACGCTAATGGATAATTCACCTCATTAATTAAATATCAATCTTCCTCTGATAAAAAGCAAGTCTCTCGCTCTTTAATAAACTTGAGTTTTACATTTCGCTGAAATTTCCTGGAGTAGTGTTTTAATTTAAATAGTCAGTCGGTGGTGCAGGACACAAGTCCTGTCCGCACTAAATTGAGGCATTGTTCAAGTTAGGATCACTATTTTTCTACTGCTTTTGTGATGTGTTCTTTCTATCTTAAGCCACCGACATTTAATTGAAAACCGGATAATTTCTTATCCCCTTTATTTTTGAAAGGATATATTATGGCCGACACTGTACTTGATAAATTTCTCCGATATGCTGTTATCGATACACAATCAAAAGAAGACGCCGAGACTTACCCCAGCACCGCCAAACAGTTCGATCTGCTTAATTTACTGGCCAAGGAATTAAAGGACCTCGGCGTACCGCAAGTCGGCATTGATGAACACGGATATGTAATGGCAGCGCTTTCTGCCAATGTATCGATAAAAGTGCCTGCAATAGGATTTGTTGCGCATGTGGATACGTCGCCGGAAGTCAGCGGCGCAAATGTGAAACCGCAAATTATTAAAGAATACAAAGGCGGTGATATCGTTCTGCCGGGAGATTCAAATATTGTCATTCAGGAATCTGAGAATCCGTCATTAAAAACAGCTTTGGGCAAAACGATAGTAACCAGCGACGGCACAACACTGCTTGGCGCAGACGATAAAGCAGGCATTGCCATTATAATGACCGCTGTCCAGAAACTGATTGCCGATCCTAAAATTCCGCACGGCGAGATCAAGATAGGTTTCACTCCGGATGAAGAAGTTGGAGCGGGAACAAAATATTTTGACATTAAGAAATTCGGCGCTCAATTCGCTTACACACTTGACGGCGATACAACCGGCGAATTAAACAAAGAAACATTCAGTGCAAACTCTTGCTTAATTACCGTTCAGGGCCGCGATATTCATCCCGGCAGTGCAAAAAATATTATGGTCAATTCCGTCAGGGTCATCGCCGAAATTATTTCCCGCCTTCCAAAAACTCAGGCGCCGGAAACCACGGAAGGATACGAGCCTTACATTCATCCGTACGTGCTTGAAGGCGGCGTAGGTAAATCGACCGTAAAGATTCTCTTCCGCGATTTCCAGACTGCCGGACTTAATGATTTAAAAAAGACCGTTGAAAAAGCCGCAGCCGAAGTCCAGCCGTTATACCCAAAAGCAAAAATAGATATTCAAGTCACCGAACAATACAGAAATATGAAAGAGGGATTGGAAAAAGATACGCGTGTAGTCGATTATCTTCATGAAGCAACTAAGCGATCCGGATTACAACCGATATGGACTCCAATTCGCGGCGGCACGGACGGTTCACGGCTTACCGCAGACGGTTTACCTACGCCCAACATCTTTACCGGCGGAGCGAATTATCACAGCCGTACTGAATGGGTAAATGTATGGGGGATGGAAAAAGCAGTTGATACAGTGCTGAACCTTGTACAGATTTGGGTTGAAAATAGCAAGCAGGCATAATGGTACAAAAAAGATAAGAAGGAGCTGCTATGGCACGACACGCATCAATGAACAGTCTTCCGAAAAATGCATACAAGGAATTAAAGAAAGGCGAAGAGTACCGGCCTATCATGAAACCGGGAAAAATCTACCCGGAAGTAACCGTTTGGTCGGTGACCTGGGGGCTAATTATGGCAGTACTTTTTTCAGCCGCCGCGGCGTACTCCGGATTAAAAATCGGGCAGGTATTTGAAGCAGCTATCCCCATTGCAATCCTTGCAGTCGGTGTGACTAGTGTCGCAAAGAAAAAAAACGGGCTCGGCCAGAATATCATCATTCAGTCTATCGGAGGCGCTTCCGGAGTTATCGTTGCAGGCGCTATTTTCACAATTCCGGCTTTGTACATTTTGGCTTTGCCTGCCAGCTATTTTCAGATGTTCATTGCTTCGGCGCTTGGCGGATTTCTTGGAATTCTTTTCCTTATTCCATTTAGAAAATATTTCGTAAAAGACATGCATGGTTTACTTCCTTTCCCCGAGGCAACGGCAACCAATGAAATCCTCGTGGCAGGTGAAAAAGGTGGAAAACAGGCCATGGTTCTTGTTGTAAGCGGTTTAATCGGCGGAATTTTCGATTTTATTTTCAGTGCCTTTGGCATATGGTCGGAGGTTATCACAACACGTATGTTCAGCTGGGGGCAGGTAATTTCCGATAAATTTAAAATAGTCTTTAAAGTAGATGTCTCAGCAATGGTATTTGGACTCGGATATATCGTCGGATTGAAATATGCCGTAATTATTGCAGCAGGTTCTTTTCTCTCATGGTTTGTCTTGGTCCCGCTGGTCTATGAAGTCGGGCAATATCTTACCGTACCATTGAGTGTAGCAGCCACAAAATTAATAGCTCAAATGTCTCCTGAAGAAATATTCCGTACCTATGTTCGCCAAATCGGTATCGGCGGAATTGCAATGGCCGGCATTATCGGCGTCATTCGTTCCTCAAAAATTATTGCCGGTGCCTTCTCGCTGGCTTATAAAGAAATAATACACCGTAAAACTGACAACGAAGAGGCATCACTCCGTACGCAGACAGATATTAGAATGCTGTGGATTGTGCTGTTGATCTTGCTGACGGCAATCGTAATTTTCACTTTCTTTGCTGTCGGTGTAGTTCCTACAATCGGGCAGGCAATAGTTGCCCTGCTGGTTGTATTAATTATTTCTTTTTTATTTACAACGGTAGCAGCAAATGCAATAGCTATTGTCGGGACCAATCCTGTCTCCGGGATGACCCTGATGACATTAATCCTATCTTCATTAGTATTGACACAAGTCGGATTGAGCGGTGATTCCGGAATGATAAGCGCATTGATTATCGGCGGCGTCGTGTGCACCGCTCTTTCAGTTGCAGGCGGTTTCATCACCGATCTAAAAGTAGGTTACTGGCTCGGCTCGACACCGAAGAAACAGGAAACATGGAAATTCCTCGGTGTGCTGATATCTGCAGCAACGGTAGGCGGAGTCATTCTTATTCTGAATCAAGCGTACGGATTTACAGGCGATCAAGCAATGGTGGCACCGCAGGCAAATGCAATGGCAGCCGTTATAAAGCCTCTTATGTCGAACGCACAAACACCATGGATGTTATACATCGTCGGCGCAGTAATCGCAATACTTTTAGTAGTACTAAAAGTACCTCCGTTAGCTTTCACACTAGGAATGTATATACCTCAAGAGCTTAATACGCCTCTTGTTTTCGGCGGAATCGTCACATGGTTTGTTTCGACCCGGACAAAGAATGAAAAATTGAACAACGCACGACTCCAGCGCGGCACACTCATCGCTTCCGGTTTTATCGCAGGCGGCGCACTATTCGGCGTATTCAACGCGTTTCTGAAATTTTTCGATCAGCAGTGGTCATTTGGTTATCAAAACTTATTCCTTACACACTGGGCTGAATCCACAAACGGCGAGATTGCAGGATTAGCTGCATTTATATTGCTCTTTGCATATGCGCTGTGGGATTCGATGCGGGGAAAAGAAGAATAAATAAAAAACGGCAGTCGAAAGCTTCCGCCAAACAGATGGCGGACAGGTTAGCATTCGTAATTATATAAATATGTAACCTGAAGGTTGCGATTACTAAAATTACCGGAACACACAACCTGACCCGCTTGCATCATGTGCTTGTGAATCCTCGGCACGCGATCTGAAGATCGCGACTACCGGGTAGCTATCACATCCGCTTCAAATTTATCATATCCCCCTCTTTGATACCGTACTTATCGGTAAATCCTGCATTCACTTCAAGAACGAATAACGTTAATGCAGCAGCAGAGTAATTATTATCCGAGAAGGGTTTTGTATTTTTATGGATGGTAACGATTTTCCCGTATTTGTCAATGAAAATCATATCCAGCGGCAAAATTGTGTTCCTCATCCAAAATGAAGCATAAAACTCTTCCTCAAAGACAAAGAGCATTCCCTGCCGTTCTTCCATCACTGTTCGTCCCATCATACCCACTTCGCGTTTAGCTTCATTGTCTGCAATTTCAATATCAATAGAAACAATAGGACTCCCTATACTGTCAGACAGAGTCAGCTCGCCCTGTTTTTTAAATGCCGGAGCATCTATCGATACGGCTGTATGATTTTCCGTTTTCTTTGGCATAAAAATAATCACAATTGCAACTATAATAACCGTGAAAATTATTCCTGTTTGAATTTTGCGGTTCGATTTCGGTTTTTTATCCTTCACTTGATCCATCGTGTTGTCTGCTCTCGTTATATTCTTCATTATTCATAAATTAAAAAGGCAAAATCCGTATTCAACGGATGCTTCCGGCAGTCTTTGCGATCAGCATGTAATTCGGTTCGATATCTACAGGAATATCCCTCAGCTTATCAAGAGCTTTCTGCATTTCGGGGCTGATTATTGCGTATTTGTCGAGCATCTCTTTTGCTCCGTCGTAAGATCCCTCTGCTTCAATAGTAAGAATTGCCCGTGTGAGCTTTTCCACTGCATCTTTTATTTTTATCTCATCGATGCTGAATGTTCCCGCTTCCTCATCTATTCCAATCGCCGCCTCATCGATCAGATAATTAGATATCAACGAGACAGCCCTGCCGTGTGCTTCGTTGATACCGAATCGAATTGAACGAAAAGTACTTGCCAGATAGGTAACGTACATTTCTTCTTCCAATTTCTTATCCAGCAGGCCTTTATCGATCAAATATTGAAGCGCGAAAAGCCCTGTAATATCCGCTTTTGCTTCTTCAATCGCAGAATACAGGTCTTTCAACTCCTTCCGTACGTTCGTTGGATTACCATTGACTGTAATGCTATGCGGCCCGAGTCCATGCATTAATTCATGTGCAAGAATATGAGTGAAAAATGCCTCGAATGAAACACCGGCTCGCTGTGCAGGATCAAGCACGATATTTGAAATAGGAACAAGTATTTTATTAAACTTCGCTTCCTGTACATTCTTCAGCATTACACGCTTCGCCCCTTTATCACGGATAACTTTTTCATCATTCGGAAGATTGAAAGCCGCAGTTTGTACTCCCCGGTTGCCTTCTCCCGCTGCATATATCACATCAACAACACGAATCGGAGACATGGCGCCTAATTTCGGATTCCGGTAATTCGGATTCATAGGAAGATTGTTTTCGATATCCTGAAGGTAGTCGCCGAACTTCGCTAATTTCGCCGATTCGGCATCGTCGCGCAGGGTTACAAATACTTCAAATGCTGCCTTATATCCGAACAACTCGTCCATATATGTTTCATACGGGCCGATTGTTAGATCAATCGGTGCATCCAATTCCATCCAGGCGATATCGCTTGCATAATAATCATTTGAAAGAAACGCATCTGCACGTGCCGTAAGATATTTCTTCATTGTTATATTCCCGGTTAAGGCGGCAGCTTCTTTTAACAGCCCGCTTGCAGGTTCAAGCCACTCTTTATATTCAACGTTATAGGGAATGATTTTTAAGGTTCGATCGGGATTGCGTCTGATTGTCGAGAAAAATCCTATTGCCTGTTCCCGTTCCTTCTCTGAAAGTGCAGTAATCCATTTATTAAATTCCTCTTTTGTCATATCTTCAGGATAATAATTGGCTCCGGCAGGTTTTTCTTCAGGGGCGCTGTCGATAAACGGTTCATTCTTATCAAGCAGAGACCATGGCCCCATGTTGATACGAAAATAATGCAGTTTTTCTTTTCCTTCTGCAGATGTATCTTTCATAAGTTCTTGCAGCATTTCCTCATTACCCTGCCACACCTGTCGCAGAAATATCGGATCCATCAATCGTGCCGCCTCTATGATCTTATCGAGTGCTTTCTTGTCTCCGGCTGTAAGCTTTGAGATATCGGCAGATATATCAGTAGGATAAAATCGCGTAATTTTTTGACGAAGTGTCATTTCAGTGCTTCCTTTTTGTTTTTCCCTGCTATTACAGGCAATACACACAAGAATGAAAACAATTAGAATTGAGAACAAGATGACTTGTTTCATAGGTTTTCATCTTTCATAAAGGTTTGACATCAATTCATTTGACTACAATTTGGGCAAAGAGGACGGAAAAATCAAGCGACAATGAATATTACTTATAATTCCGAGTTCTATTTATCAGTTATAAATAAAAAAACCCAACCTATTTTCTAGATTGGGTTTAACAACTACAATATTTAATTTTTTAGATTATATTAAATTTACAAACTACTTCTGCCTGAATAGTATGGATGTGATACTTAACATCTTTTATAACATTCGATAAACCCATGCCGAAACTTAATTCCGGTGATAATGTGATTAATTTGGAAAGCGGAATATCATAACCTCCACCCATCTTTAATTCAAAGCGGGCCGGTGTATCCTTAATTGTACTTTTACTTTTTTGACTACCACCACCTTGCAATGTATATGTTATCTCGGATTCGGCTGATTCGCAAAATCCTATTTGTGGTCCAAAAAAGAAATAGAGTCCACCATTAAGACGATAACGAAACAGGGTTTCAATCTGGAAGTACGAAATACTAACATCATTATCCTGCGTATAATTTCCATAATAAGGATCGGTGCCTGAAGCGCTGGATGAGCCGCCTCTGCCATCATAGAATACAAGTCCGAAAATAACACCGAGATTTCTTCCCCTGTCAAATGACATATCCGCTTTTCCAGCAAAAGCAATACCAAAGCCCGTTCCTCCCTGATCAAGATCGGAACCACCATGTAAATTCATATTCATTCCAAATGCCGGTCCGACAGACATATGAAATTGCGAAAAAGAAGCTGAAGTAAAACCAACTAATAAAATGATTGTAGAAAACAATATAATTCTTTTCATAACATACCCTTTATTTTATTGATAGTTTTTATTGGTTTAAACTGACCAATAGAGTGTACCAAAAATGCTCTAATATTGCAATAATAAAAATGTTAAAATGCCGAACCGAAAAAACGTCCGCACCGCCTATTAGAATACTCTTATATTTTATCGCGAACAAAAAGCTTCTTCAGTTTCTTTTTAAGCCGACTCCCCGACTCAATTTCGGTGACTAATGCACGCCAGTCGTTTTCCTGCGAGGGCGGAGCAGATTGAGCAGGCTGCTGTTTCTTTATTAACTGCGGCCTAACCGATCCCTGCGACGGCCTGTGTGCGGCATCGCCCCGGCGGTCATGTGACGAAATTTCTCGCCGTTTTTTGTCGGTCGTATCTTTATACCTCTGCTCACCATGCGGTTTTTCTGATAAATTCCTGCGTGTCTGTTCTCGTTGTGGTTTTCCGGAAGATCCTTTATACTTTTGTTCACCTTCAGATTTTTCTGAAAAGTCTTTGTGTCTTTGTTCACGGTATGGTTTTCCTGAAGACTCTTTATGCCTTTGTTCACCGCGAGGTCTTTCCGAAGAATCTCTATGCCTCTGTTCGCGATGCGGTCTTCTGGAATCCGTATGCGGACGATCTCGACGTTCATCTCTTTTCCCATGCCTTCTGTCACGACGATCTTCCGATGATTGTGATCCAGCATGTTTCTCCGATGGCAATGCCTTCTTTGTATAATCGAAATCCGCATAACGCTTCAATTCAAACCGCTTACCGGTGTACCGTTCAATACTCTTTAAATATTTAAGCTCCTGGTTCGAAACAAATGTTATGGCATCTCCGGTCGCTGATGCACGGCCTGTACGGCCGATACGATGGATATAATCCTCTGCAAATGTCGGCGTATCAAAATTCACAACATGTGATATTCCTTCCACATCGATGCCCCGTGCGGCAATATCGGTCGCAACCATGACTCTAAATTGCCCCTGTTTAAATCCCGCCAGCGCCCGCTGCCTCTGTGCCTGCGTTCTGTTCGAGTGAATAGCAACCGCATTGACTCCGCTTCGTTCCAGTTTGCGTGATATTTTATCTGCGCCGTGTTTTGTGCGCGAAAAAACAAGGACACAATCCAGCTCTTTTGATTGAAGAATGTGGAAGAGCAGATCTGTTTTTAATTCCTGAGAAATCGAATAAAAATGCTGTTTCACTGTCTCAACGGGTTTTCGCCGTTCGCCTATCTCAATCAATTCCGGATCGTTTTGGATAGACGCAACAAGCAACTTCACCTCGGGCGACATTGTTGCAGAAAAAAGCAATGTCTGCCTCTTCGCCGGAACACGGCTGATAATTTTACGGACATCCTGAATAAATCCCATATCGAACATCCGATCCGCTTCGTCAATTACCAGTATCTCAACATGAGATAAATCGACGGTACGGCGGTTTATATGATCGAGCAGTCTTCCCGGTGTAGCAACTACAATATCCATTCCCCGGCGAAGGCGTTTAATCTGGTTTTCCATATTGACACCGCCAAAGATGGCGATGCTTTGCATATTTGCGAAACGCCCGTATCCTGTTATAAATTCTTCCACTTGTTGTGCAAGTTCGCGTGTCGGCGTTAGGACAAGTCCGCGCGTATGGCGGCCTTTATGAGATGGAGCGTGTTTGAGAAAATAATTAAGCATCGGAAGCACAAACGCAGCGGTTTTTCCGGTGCCTGTTTGCGCACAGCCGATAATATCGCGTCCGGCAACGGCCAGCGGAATTGCGCGTGATTGAATGGCAGTTGGTGCAGTATATCCCGTTGCGAGAATACCCTGCACAAGTTGGTCGGCTAGACCAAGTTTTGAAAATGGCATGAATAAATCCTTACTATAAAATCCCTTTAGAAAGCTCACTTAAGTCATTAGACGTTGAGCTTGAAAATCCATCATATGACATCATAACAAACAATAATATGTTTTTCTAACGGAATAAATGAAGAAACACGCTGTAGAAGTTGGAAACCAACAGAAGTTACAAACGCCCGGAGAAGTTAACTCAGGAAAACGCATATTAGCGAAGACGGGAGTATTTTTCCGTGCACTACTTTAGCTTTTATCATCAGAGAGCGAGTCTCGAATGTCCGCTCCCGATGCTGTTAATACTGCACGGATGCGGTCTGCCGCAACTTGCGGCCTATAATATTAAGATACGAATTTTTTCGTTCATTTCCTATGCATTTCGAAACATAATTATTCCGATTTTCAGAACACAAAACGAATCCTGGAATCCATATACAACTTATAACAAAACGATATTATTGCGTTTGCATTCTGCGATCATATCTTCAGGCCAGATACTGGCTTGAATTTCTCCAATATGCGCCTTTCGAAGATAAAACATACACAAACGCGATTGTCCGATACCGCCTCCGATAGAAAGAGGCAGTTCATCATTCATCAACCGCTTGTGGAATTTTAATTTCAACCTCTGTTCCTGTCCTGAAAGCTTAAGTTGTTTAGCAAGTGCAGTCTTATCGACGCGTATTCCCATAGACGACAATTCAAAGGCACACTCCGTAACCGGATTCCAGACAAAGATATCGCCGTTCAAAGTCCAGTCGTCATAATCAGGAGCACGTCCATCATGTTTCGTGCCGTCGGAAAGATTCCCTCCGATGCCGATAATAAAGACGGCCTTATGTTCACGGACAATCGCATCTTCACGTTCGGGCGGTGATAGTTTTGGATAACGTTTTATTAACTCTTCAGCATGAATGAACGTGATACTTTCCGGAAGGATGGGTTTAATTCCCGGATATTCATAATACACAAATAATTCCGTGCGGCGGATAACATCATAGATCGTCTGAACAACCTTTTGAAGGAAGGCAAGCGTTCGCTCTTCGGCTGTAATGACTTTTTCCCAATCCCATTGATCGACATACAGCGAATGAAGGTTATCCAGCACATCATCGGCACGAATCGCATTCATATCGGTATAAATTCCGGATCCTACCGGAATTTTATAATCCGCAAGCGCCATCCGCTTCCATTTTGCCAGCGACTGCACAACCTCTGCTTCTTGATCCTGCAGGTCTTTTATTTTAAACGAAACAGGACGCTCTATACCGTTCAGATCGTCATTCACACCGGTGCCTTTTAAAACAAAAATCGGAGCTGTCATTCGTTTAAGATCCAATTCGAGAGCAAGATTCAATTGAAAATAATCTTTGATTCTCATAATTGCCTGCTCTGTGGTATATAAATTTAAGACCGGTTTATATCCCTGCGGAAGAAAGAAGCCTCTCGGCATAATATACTCCTATAATTGATAAATAAGGACGCATGTATATATAAAATCGGGAACGATTAACGCAAAAGCAATTCTTTATAGAATTTTGCATCTGGATTGTTCGGATTGTACATTGAGATAACAAACGGATAAAAGATTGAACGCACTAAAAACTACAACCATCTCGCTCTATACACCACAAGATTTCAATTTCTGGCATACGGTAAACAGTCACGGATGGTGTTCGCTGCTGCCGTTCAGTATAGACAAAGAACAGCGGTCAATTAATCGGCTTCTCACCTTAGACGATAATTCGCTTGCATATTGCCGTATCAAATGCGGCAGCAACTCGTCTCTTAATATTCAAGTAAGTTATCCAGGCAAGCTGTCAACATCTCAATGTTCCGATATTAAACATCAAATCGCATCGTGTCTCCGGCTCACAGAGGATTATTCCAAATTCTATCGAGAGGTGAAACGATATCCCAGGTACCGCTGGATCGGAAAAATAAAAGCAGGACGAATGCTCCGGGCACCATCGGTTTTTGAAGATATTGTTAAAATGATTTGCACGACAAATTGCAGCTGGTCATTAACGGAAATTATGATCGAGAATCTTGTGGGGGAACTTGGAAGAACTTTTAATAATTCACAGAAAAGTTTCCCCTCGCCTGAAATCCTGGCAGGCATAACGGAACAATTTCTCAGAAAAACCGTAAGAGCAGGCTATCGGTCGCCGTTTCTTCTGGAGTTTGCGGAAAATGCCGCTAACGGCAAATTCTATGTGGAAAGCTGGCGATCATCAGAATTATCGACCGATGTCCTTTTCAAGAATCTTCGTTCCATCAAGGGTGTCGGTGAATATTCGGCAGCTAACATTTTAAAACTTCTCGGCCGGTACGACTATCTCGGATTAGATTCATGGGTGCGCAGCAATTACTATGAATTGTATCACAGCGGCCGAAAAGTCACCGATCGTACTATTGAATTAAAGTACAAACCGTACGGTAAGTGGCATGGATTGTTTTTCTGGATGGAAATGACGAAGGATTGGTACTTTCACAAATCTCCATTCTAACCGAGCAGTATACTTCACATACTATTCCGTTTATAACTGCGGCTCTCCGGCTTCATTTGTTTCCTTGTGCTTCGAAGCGCCTTCTATGATTACAACATATTCACCGCGAGGTTCTTTCTTTTCCATTTCAACCAGCACTGACTGAATTGGGCCGCGTACAATTTCTTCAAATTTCTTTGTTAATTCCCTGGCCACGACAACATTTCGGTTCCCGAAAATATTATAAATATCGGCGAGGGTTTTACGAATCCTATGAGGTGATTCATAGAGAACCATGGTGCGGGATTCTGTTTTCAGCGATTCAAATTTCGTTTTGCGCCCTTTTTTTAGCGGAAGAAATCCTTCGAATACGAACCGATCTGTCGGAAGACCACTTGCGATAAGCGCGGAAATAAACGCTGTTGGACCGGGAATAGGAATAATCGATATTCTATTTTCCAGCGCCTGCTGAACGATATGAAATGCCGGATCGGAAATTCCGGGCGTTCCGGCATCCGAAACTAATGCAATAGACTGGCCTGCTATAAGTTTTTCAATCAATTGCGGCGCACGTGTTTTCTCATTATAGCTGTAATAACTCATCATCGGTTTGGTGATCCCGTAATG
>Ga0315548_1002488_pt1 | contig 14302 bp, 6 predicted proteins | sample SalMarSW160110MG_2_FD_202540 | JGI IMG/M metagenome (GOLD analysis project Ga0315548, IMG submission 202540) | Salt marsh sediment microbial communities from the Plum Island Ecosystem LTER, Massachusetts, United States - Salt Marsh Sediment SW1601-110 ... | reverse complement strand
GACGTGGAAGCTTCCGCAAACCGGATAAACGCTCCACTGGTAGACGGAGAAATTCAAGGTGTCGGGAGTGACCTCAAGAACAGGCTCCTGAATCGTGAAGCAGTAGGGACCACCCCAATCAGGAGCATAGTGACTCGAGCCGTCAACCTGCCATTTCCAGGAGCCGGCTGGCCCATAAAAACAGGAATCGAGGCAGATCGTTTTGCCTATATAGGCAGAACTAATCGGACCGATAGTTATTGTAAAAACAACGTCGTCAAATCCATCCGTCATTCCTTCAGGTGGTTCCCAAGTGCCGGCAAGGGTCCCTACTGTATCCGCTCCTGATCCGTCAGCGCTATACGTATTCGTAAAGATGCCTAAGTAAAAGTGTGCGGAATTGAGAGCACCGGTGGTATCGGCAAGGGTAGCTCCCCACTGAGCGCCGTCCGGCGAGTAAATCCGGAAACCATTACTTATGTCTAGGATGTTGTCACCCGTGTTATTAGTGTAACGCAGGTAGAAGGTTATAGAATCACCGGTGGTGATCACTCCCGGGGAAAGCTCTCCTGCCACAGAATCCAGTGAAATAATCCCTCCTGAGTTGGGAGAACAGTTAGCGCCACCACTGCAAGGCGGAGGACCACCCAGGAATATATAGTCTATGATGCAGGCAAGATCGCCAACATCCACACCGTTGCAAAGGTCTCCATTGGCCATTACGGTGTCACACGGGGGCGGGCCGTCCATAATGATCCAATAAATTAGATACACCATATCAGAAACATCTATGGTGCCGCTACAATTGACGTCACCACAAATGCCCTGCCCGAATGCACTTGTTGCCGGTAGCAGCAACAGCAGTGCCAAAACTATAAGCGGGGTAAGGGTTTTAGTCATGGAATCCTCCTGCATTTATAGAGTTAATATTTGGTGTGCGGTTTTAGTCAAACGCATGTTCCTCGTTAGCGAGACCTTACAATATAAATAATACTAAATTTTCAATAGCTCGTCAAGAAGAAAAGTGATATCAAAAAGACTGATTTATATCAAACACACACCATTTAGTTACAATGTTCTTAGGAAAGTGCTGTCATGCGGAGTGTAACGTAACGGTGGTGTCGTCCTGCCAGACCTTGAAAGATTCCCTGGGCAAGCTCTCGGCCCTTTCAAAACCATCGACATACAAGCGAACCAGCAACTGCGCTGAAAGAATCCCGAGGAAAGACATATTGTCCTTAAATGACAGATGAGCATGCGACAGGCGGGAACACTTGTCCCTCAGTTTGGCCACAAAGGCCGGGTTGAAAATCCCAGCCTGCTTTAACGCCTGCTCCGACAGCAGCTCGTCGATGTACTCCGGTGAATCGGGCTGTACGAAGCTGTTGGAATCGGGGGCCATGTAGGGCTGTTTGACTCGACCGATGATTTCCCTCGGCAGTTCCTTTAGCATGGCTTTCTTAAGAACAAACTTCTCATTCAGCCCGAAGATTTTGTGCCATGGGGGAATAGTCGCGGTAAACTCGACCACGTGGTGATCCAGGAAGGGAAACCGCCCCTCAATGGAATTGGCCGCTGCCATCCGATCTCCCTGGGACGAAAGAATGTAACCGGCCAGCAGTGACCTGGCCTCAATATGTTGTGCGCGGCAAAGATGGTGCCAGTCGAAGAACCGCGATGGCATCTCTCTACCGAACGACTGCAGCGACTCATAGCCACCTATTGCTGCTTTGACTTCCTCGGTAAAGTAGTCCTTGACCTTGGTAGTGGTATTGATTCTCGGTATGTGCGAGAAGTAGTACTTATCGGTTTCAGAGAGACCTGCCTTGTAGAAGGTTTCCAGGTAGAATCGCGCCCGAGCCGCCGAGAGCGGTAGGGTAGGGTAAAGCCTTTTCAACAGAAGCGGTCGCCAGCTTGAATTGGGATTACGCGCCCAGAAGCTGCGGATCAGCGTCTCCTTGAAAATATCGTAGCCTCCCAACACCTCGTCCGAGCCTTCTCCAGTCAATACGACTTTGAAGTTGTTCTCTCTCACCAACCCGGAAAGCATGAAAAGTGGGGTTGGCGCTGTACGCAGGATAGGCCGCTCGGTGTGCCAGATTACTTTCGGGAAAAGCTTGGCGATGTCACGATAAGAGCAGCGCACCTGGTGATGGCTGGTGTCAAGATAACCGGCCATCTGCTGTTGAAACTCCGACTCGTCATACGCTCTGTCATGAAAGGCAATAGAGAAAGTCTCAACTCTCGTGTCGGTGAAGTACTTAATAAGGGCGGTGGTGGCTGAGGAATCCAGCCCGCCGGAGAGATATGCCCCCACCGGCACATCAGCCCGCAACCGCAGACGGACGGAATCGACCAGCAGGGCATGAAGCTCCTCCGCCCACGAAGAAAGGGACCGCTTTTGGTCGAATGTTTCAGGAAACTCCATTGACCAGTAACGGTTGCTGCTGATTTTTCCGTCTCTTACCTGAAGATATGTTCCGGCTTCGAGTTCGTTGATATTCTCAAAAGCGGTCCGGGGCGGTGCTGTTGTCCACCAGGTAAAAATCTCATCGAGTCCCTTGAAATCAATCTGTCTGGAAATCGTGGGGTCACAGAAGATGGATTTGATTTCCGAGGCGAAATAGAAACGTCCGTTGTGGGTAGTATAAAAAACAGGTCGGATTCCCAATCTATCCCTGGCAATGAACAAGGACTCGTCCCTTTTGTCGTAGATGGCAAACGCAAACTGACCATTGAAATAAGAGAGGCACTGCCTCCCCCACTGTTCGTAGGCGTGGATAATAACTTCGGTATCGGATTGAGTGCGGAACCGGTGGCCTGCCTTTTCCAATTCGGGGCGAAGCTCAACATAGTTGAATATCTCACCGTTGAATGTCACCCAAACGGATCCGTCTTCATTGCACAATGGCTGGGAGCCACCTGCCAGATCGATAATCGATAGGCGAGCCTGCCCCAGCACGCACTTGTCGTCAAGATAGGCTCCAAATTCGTCCGGGCCACGGTGGCGGATCTGGTTCACCATGCGGCCGATCAGCTCACGATCCGGTTTCGCTTTTCCGTGTAGTTGAAAATATCCAGCAATGCCGCACATGGAATTAACTCTTCTCCGCTTCTCTTGATAATTGACGGGGCTTATAACACCATCGCTGTAACGTCTCTTTCTCCTGTTATGGGGGAGTGAAGCTCAACTCCAAGGGTCCCCCAGAGCTTTCATTGGTCTTGTTCGTCCTGAAGCACGGGGAGCTTGAGCAGGTATGTGGTTTGTCCCGGCCGTGTTTCATTCCTCTTCATGTCTGACAACGCCAAGAGTATTGACATGACGAGTCTATCTTGGACAACACAATAGACAAATACGTAAGTTAAGTCAAGCGGGAACAGGGCGTAGCTATCTTATTGTCACCACGAAGTTTAGCCTTGACAACCCCTTGAACTGTAGTATCTTAAAGAACAAGAAGGGATTGAACGTTCGGCCCGCTGCCGGCGTCTATGTAAGAGAAGAAACCTGTTTGTCCGCTTCTTGTTACACGAGCGCAACTATGTGGACAGAAACCATGAAAAGAACTCTATGGCAGCTATCGGCAATATTTATCCTGTTTCTCCTGGCTGGCGGGGTTTACAGCACGCACCGACCGACCGGCCCGGTGCCGGGTAGATTCGTTGTTAAGTTAAGCAGGAAAGCCAATCCCAACCGGTTGGCGCAAGCCCTGGCCAAAGAAGATCGCTTGGAGAGGCTGTCACTGCTGGAGGTCAAAAGCCACCTGACGGGTAGTGAGGAGTTGGCCCAATTCTATGTCTTCAGCAGTTCGGCCCAAGCGCTTTCAATGGCGGACGTGGTGGCCATCCTGGGTAAAGACAATGTGGAGTATGTAGAGCCGGACTACTACCTGGAGTTCTTCGGCTGGCCTGCTGACTCGCTGTTTTCTTACCAGTGGTACCTCAGCAACAACGGCCAGGATTACCTGGGCATAGTGCGTGTGCCGGGTTACAACAACGATTACCAGACTTTCAAAAATGGCACACCCGACAAGGATGTTCGACTCGTGCACCAGTACGATCATCCGCCATCGGAAACGACCAAGGTAGTGGTGGCGATCGTCGACTCCGGCGTTGACCCTACTCATCCGGAGCTTCAGGGGAGGTTCTGGAGAAACGCGGATGAAATCCCCGGCAATAGCGCCGATGATGACCACAATGGCTTTGTTGATGATACTGTCGGGTACGATGTTTCCGGTGACGTAGTAGATTATTTTAATCCTGTCGGGGACAATGACCCCACTGACCACTATGGACACGGCACCCACATTGCCGGTATTGTTGCAGCCAATGCCGATGGCCACGGCGTAGTGGGGATCGCACCCCAGGCTCAGATAATGCCGGTCAAGATTTGGCCGAACGCTTCGTCCTCCGTCGGTGCCGCCGGTATAATGTATGCAGTCAATTCTGGCGCCCAAGTAATCAATATCAGTTGGGGCACGCCGTTTGAATCGAGCGTTTTGAAAGAAGCGATAGACTTTGCGCGCCACAACGGGGTTTTAGTCTGCATTGCTCCCGGCAATACTGGCGATAATAGCAGATATTTCCCCGCTGCTTTTGACTCTACCTTTGTCGTGGCAGCCGGCAACTCTGACGGTTATGAGACAGATTTCTCCACATACGGCGCCCACATCGACATCGTCGCACCTGGCCTAGATATCCTTTCGCTCCGGGCGGCGGGAACCGACATGTATGGCGATCTCGTGACTCAAGAACCAGGCGTGCGGATTGTTGGCGATGACAGTCTGTACTACCTGGCAGACGGCACCTCAATGGCCGCCCCTATGGCTGTAGGAGCGGCCGCCTTGATCCTGTCGTTCCGGCCCGATTTGTCTCTGAGCCAACTGCAAGAAATTCTTCTTTACGGCGCTACCGACCTGGTCGACCCGCGCAATACGGGGGACACGCTGATAGGACCTGATACGATTTCCGGTTATGGATACCTTGATATTGACTCCTCGCTTTTCCTGCTGCAGCATGGCGGTCTGCACATTGTCGAGCCGGTTCACCGGGGTAGATACACCGGTAATTTCCAAATAAGGATCGCGCCGGTGGCAGGCTACACAGGAAGTTGGCAACTCGATTACTCGGTGGGACTGGGTTCTCAGGACTGGCAACTCCTGGCCAGTGGCGTAGGTATTCCTGCCGACTCATTGGCCTACATCTTTTCTGATCCAACGGTACAAGGGTACATCAATTTGAGACTCACCGACAAGTTTGGATCGAGCCAGATCATTAGCGTTGTTCACGTAAGGCAGAACCAGGTAGAGATCACAAGTCCCGTATCTGGGCAGGAGCTTGAATATAACATAGCGATTCAAGGCTCCGTATACGGGCCTGATCTTGATTCCATGGCCATCTTTTCCAGCTACGAAGGGGGCTCGCTTAGGCACCTGTTTTCGTCCACTGGAGAGTTCTTTGATTCTCTGATGTATATCTTGTCAGTATCAGGCTCGGATACGGGTAGTTTTGCTATCCGCCTTTTGGGATACTTTGCCTCGGATTCAATTGCTGATACGGTTTCGGTTGAGGTGAAATCCGCGTTTGCCACTGGCTGGCCACAACCACTGGGAGGACGGGGAGCCATGACGGCGGTCTGCTGTGACCTGAACCATGACGGTATCAAGGAAATCGCCGTAGGGACATCTAATGGCCTGTTTCTGTTTTATGGGAATGACGGTACGATTGTGGATGGCTTTCCGGTCCTTCCCGAGAGGGACATGCGATCCGTACCGGCTATCTATGATGTCGACCGGAACGGAGAGGACGAAATAATCTGTACTAATGACAGTAGCATCTGTGTTTTCAAGTACGATGGTTCATCTGCAAACGGCTGGCCGCAGGAATGCACTACCGGGATGATTCCATACGAATATGCCTATCCCAGCCCGGTTGTCACACAGCTTCGCCAGAATTCTCCCTATGGTGCCACCCCCGACTCAGGTATTCTGATCATTAACAAGATAGCGCAAATCCTGGCCTATCGCTTTAATGGCGACTCGTATTTTTACTCTACGGGCGGTTTGTTTGCTAAGCTGGATCCCCGGCTGTCCGAGTCGTATGGGATAGGTGGCAACACCTCGCCATTTGTCACTGCGACTAACCTCACCGGTGACGACCTTTTTGAAGTCGTGGCCAGCTATACTTCCCCTTATCCCTACACCGGTCTGGGTGTTTTTCAAGGCGCCAACGGGCAGGCGAAGTTCGACGATGAACCGGTGGTAGAAAGGCTCTGGAGTGTATATGGGACCGTGCTGGCCGATCTTAACGGCGATCTCCTTCCTGAGATTATTACCAGCGGCTACGACACTATCGGGGTCCCGCAAATATGGGCTAAGACTATGGGTAATATTGATCTGCCGGGTTGGCCGGTTGCTATACCCGCCATTACCAGCTGGATTGGTTCGTATCCGACCGCGGCAGACCTTGACCTCGATGGTACCCCTGAGGTTTTATGTACCTTCTTTGAGTACGACATCAGCGCCTTGTATATCTTCAAAGCCGACGGTACGCCGTATGTTCAGCATGAGGGCAGGCCGGTGGGGGAAGCCTTCCTGGAACCTGTAACATTTGGAACACCCGTCGTAACCAACCTTACAGGGGATGAGTATCCGGAGATTGTAATGCGCTCCGGATATCTTCTTCCCGGTACCGGATCGGAGAAGGTGTATATTCTTGACCACATAGCGCAGCCTCTGCCGGGCTGGCCTATTTCCACACCGGCGCGGTGGGGACAGGTGATTTCGTCATTATATGCTCCTCTGGTTGATGATGTGGACGGTGATGGACTAGTTGAACTGATTCTGATCAGCGACGACAACGAGCTGCTGGTGTGGAACTTCGACGCTTCCGTCGACAATGGCCGCAACACCGGTCGCTTCCTGATGGACAATTTCAACAGCAACGTCCTTCCCCCGCAAGTCCCAACCGGCGTCGACGATGAGTATCCCACCCTGCCGACAACTATGGCACTGTACCAGAACTACCCCAATCCGTTCAATCCTGCCACCACGATACGTTTTGATCTACCTGCTCGCTCGGCGGTCAGAGTGGATGTCTTTAATATCCTTGGCCAGAAGGTGGCTACAGCTGTCGACCGGGAGATGAGAGCCGGCAGGCATGAGGTCGAATTTAACGGTTCGAAATTTGCCTCCGGGATATATTTCTATCGCCTAAAAGCCGGTGAGTCCATCCAGACGAGAAAGATGATGCTGATAAAGTGAAACGCCTCTCCGTTGCGATCCTGCTGGTGCTTTTTTGTGCCTCCTTTGCCAACGCAAGGCTGGCCGACGGACCGGACCACACCATACTGTGGAACCAGTTTACGGCTATCACCATGATTGACAGCCTGGCCGTGGGCATTGCCCCGGGAGCGATTATCGTCTGCCGGTATGATGATTCCCTGCTGTCGTTCGTGCCGGTAAACCTCCTGCTTGTGGAATTCGACCCCGTGTCCTTCAAAAAGGCCGGCACAATTCTGATGATTAAAACCTCTGACAACATGATCGCTTTTTTCGATCTGAGCGCTTTGCCGGAGTTGACTTATCTTGGGACGGTTGATCCTGGAATTGCCTTCGCGGATTTCGCTCTGTATGGAGAAAACCTGTATCTGTCTTGCTGGTTCGACGGCGTCTGGAAGTTTACATTGGACAATTTCGGTGACGCGGATTTCGTGGATTCCAGCATGACCGGCATCCTCATGACGCAACTGGAGGTAGACGGGGACACATTGTATGCGCTTGACGAGTACAATGGTATCCTGCGCTACGACTTAGCGGGGCAGGGATTCGGCGAATTCATTGATTATTTGTGGATTCCTTTTGAGGCCACTTCGTTTCTGAAAACGGAGTCACTGGTGATTATCACCACGGCTACCAGTGGGGTCCTTTTAGGTGACTTCGGACACGCCGGCTCAGGCATTGTAGATTCCATCGTCGGCATTGACAATCCCCTGAGAACCCTTGTAACGGACACCTTATTTGTCTTTCTAAACAATCGTTTTCTGGACGTAGTAAACCGTAATAACCCCGATCAGCGCCTGTCGGCTCCCATACTTGACTGCCGGATTGATGGTGACCTCTTCATGTTCCAAGGTAAGCCTTGCCTGCTGTTGCCCCGAACAGAGGGAGGTCTGTTGCAGTATGACGTCAGCGACCCCAACTATCCCACGCCCGGGTTGTATCGGTCCGGCCCGATAAATGACCTCCTGTTATACCAGGGTAAGCTGTTCACGGGTGGTGTGAGCAATCCGATCGACGTGTTCTCGTTTGATACTTCGGCTACACCTGATTTCGGATACACTATGTACAATGGGTTAAGAGAGGTATCAGCGATCGATCGTCATTCTGTACTCGGGACTGAGTAAGGTCGCTTTTATCACGGGAAGTTGCGATCCGGACTCCTTCTATATTGAAGGTTCTATTTTCATCAACGACACCACCATCACGGACATTCAGTACCTGAACTGCAAAATCGACACAGTGCACCCCATGCTGGCGGTTGGAGAAACAATTATCCGAGCCTTCGCAGTCACTGACTCCTCGGGTATCTATCTTGCCGATACCTGGAAGTTTGTCGGTCGGATTTCATCGGTCCTGGTGCAGGACACGCTCCTATTTGTCTCGACAGAGAAGGATCAGCTCTGGATTTGCCTCATAAGTGATTCACTCGACATATCGCTGCTGTCAATAATCGATTTCGCGAGTCGACCACAGGCTATGATGATAGTCGATGGGCGACTGGTAGCGTTTGCGCGGAACGATATGTTTGTTTTTGACTACTCCGACCCGGAGTCTCCGATACGGGATACAGTTATCACACTGCCCGTCCCGGTGCTGGGTGCAATCAGACGGGATAACAAGCTGTACACGGTAGGACCGCTCGGTGTCGGTATCTATGATCTCGACGGTGTCATTCCCGAGCTAGTGGAGTGTGGAGGGCGCCCGGGCTCTATTCTGGATGTTGAAGGGAATGTTTTGGCAACCACAAACGGTGGAGCGATACATATTTATCGCCTTTCGGAGGATGCGCAGCCAACTCCTCCGCCTGAACCGCTACCGTACAGTTTTGTCCTATCTCAGAATTATCCAAATCCCTTTAATTCCGGCACATCGATAGATTACAGCCTTCCGACACCATCACGGGTTTCTATTGTTGTGTACAATATCCTTGGTCAACGGGTCATCACATTAGTTGATGAAGAAAAACCGGCTGGAGATTATACCGCCCACTGGGACGGCTCCAATCGCTCCGGAGACCACGTTGCCAGCGGGGTTTATTTCTACCGGTTAGAGGCCGCAGACTTTATCAACTCGAAAAAAATGATCCTGCTGAAATAGATCTGATCACTACTCACTATCTTTCTAACTTTCACATGAATTTATAGTTGAATAGATTTATGGGCGTGTTGAAAAACATAACAAGTATCATAGCGAGGAGTCCGTCTTTGGCGGACGACGTGGCTATCTCGTTGGCATTCGATATACGAGATTGCCACGTCCGCCTGCGGCGGACTCGCAATGACCAGGAAGGTACTTTTTCAACATTCCCTTATATCTACTTCGCGTAGCTGTGATGCCTGTCCCCGTTGATGGCTCGAATGGGATCAAGGGACGACGCAAGGTTGCCCCCTATGCAAATAACAAGATTCGTATCAGTGCAATCACAAAACGAGATCACAAAGCAATGCGGGTGCTATTGCTGATCGCCGTTTTGGCTGTGTTCAGTTTTCTGAGCTTTTCTTGCAGCCTTGGCTTGCCGTTCGTAATAGCGAAGGTCCATTTCGTAATAGGTTCCCCTTCTCTGTGGGTCGGCTGAGTTGTCGAGGATAATCGGGATAGCCTCCGGATGGTCACCGGGTTCGGAGGAAATCTGCTTCACAGCCTCATAACTGGTTGGGTAGAAAACAGCAGTGAGGATGTGATCCCATGTTTTCGCCTCTGCCGGAATGGGATAAGAGGCGCGGCCTTCCATACGGAAGGTGTATGTCCCTGCTGTTTTGTAATAGGTTCGAGTTACATAGACCGGAAAGTAATTAGTCGAAGTGTTGACATAGCCACCCAGTCCGGCCACCGTATAATACGGGTAGTTAGAGCCGCCGCCCTCGTGTTCGTCGACTTGCACTAAAGCGGTATTGGCACCGGTTGTACCGCTCAAAAGGACATAGCATTTGCCATGAAGCACTATGTAACCATCAGTGGGAATGGTTATCTTAATCGTTACCAGGTCGGCCATTGAGCCTGTGGGTAAAGGAATCAGAGAAGCATTCGCCTCTACCGCAATTCCCGGTTCATCCAACATCTCTTCGGCATTGATTGATGAATCTGGCAGGACTACCGCCTTGTTGCCGACAGCCTCACCACGCAGGATCAGAGCGGCTTTGCCTTCATGGTCAAATATAGAGACCTGGTGGCTGTCGGCAAAGGTTCTTATCGCGAGTGAGTCATTGGCGTCAGTTACACGCAGCCCTGCAGCCGTCTTGGCGTAAGGGACACCGGAAAGGCGCGTTCTGGGAATGACGGTTTCCCCCACGACGATCAATTGAAGGTACAGCCGGTCGTTATCTTGGAACAACCACCGAGGTAATGGCACAAGCGACCCGAGTTGATGTGAAAACATTCCGTTGTGGGTCTCTATGCTTGAGCCCTCTTCCCAGAGAACGGGTCCGCCAGTTGAATCAGCGTAGATGGCAAAGATCACCGAGTAGGAAGAATCGGGTACGGCAACTCCGGAGGAGTCGGTAAGCCGCCCCTGGTAGGAAATAACGTTGGGTGCAGCCTGCACTGGCGTTACACAAAGAGCTGTGAAGATGAATGCAATTACCGGAACAGCTACCCAGCGTATACTCATTATGCGTGATGCTCCTTTCCGTGTATGACACCCGGCGGTTTGGTGTGTCCCACTCCGGTAATATCGGTGATTTCGGTCAATTCCGCAACCGGTAGCTGGTTGGTATCGCCAGATGCAGCAGAAAGCTGGGGAGATTGTGCATGCCACCCTAATGGCGACTATACCCCTTCCGGTAGGGCCACCATGCGGTCAAGCTCCTGTGGGATGTCATTCTTGTCGAGCATACGGACAGATATGGTTGTCCGCCGCCGATCGGTAGATTTCTCGGCGACATAGTGGTGGTCGGCCAGGCGTGCTATCTGGTGCAAGTGGGTTATAACAATAACCTGGCAATCCTCCGACAGCTTCTTGAGCTTTTTACCGACCTCAGTGGCTGTTTGGCCTCCGATGCCGGCGTCGACTTCATCGAAGACCAGCAGCGAGTGCGAAAGCTGACTGTATCGCCGTTCGGCTGACTTAAGAGCCAGCAGAACGCGTGAAATCTCTCCACCCGACGCTGTTTTGACCAGCGACCTCAAGGGTGCACCGGGATTGGCGGAAAAAAGGAAGCGTCCTCTTTCAAGGCCGTATACATAAGGTCTTACCGCCCGGCCATTGATAAGAATGCCCCCGGCATCATCATCCTCATAGAGGAATTCGAACTCAAAGTTGCAGTTGTCAATTGCCAGCTCGTTCAGTTCGCTGATAACCAGCTTGCGTAGGCGACTTGCCGCCCCGCTGCGGGCTTCAGAAAGAGCGACCGCCTTCTCTGAATACTTCTTGTAGAGCCGGTCATTCTCCTTTTCCAAACTGTCTATAACGCTATCGGTGTCAGGTCGATCTTTCAATTTCTCGTTGATTTCCGTCAACGTTTTCAGTACTGCTTCCTCGGAGCCGCCGTACTTCTTCTTCAGGTTGTAAATCTCGTCAAGGCGCAAATTGATTTCCTCGATGCGTTGCGGGTCGTCTTGAATTGTTGACCCATATTGCTCCATGAAGCGGCGCATTTCCTCGACCTGGAACTCGATATCGGCCAGCGTTTCCATCTGCTTTTGCAGGGAGCTGTCGATAGCGGCCATTCGGTCAAGCTCCTTTCGCGCCAGGATGAGAAGCTCACCAACAGAGTTCTCCTCGGCATCAAGGGTTTTCCTGACCATCTCGGCTGATGCCATCAGGGTTCGGGCCGAGTCCAGGATCTTCCGTTCATTGACAAGCTCTTCCTCTTCGCCGACCCGGGGGTGTCCCTTTTCAATCTCATCCTTCTGAAATAATAGCAGTTCCCGATCCCGTTTAAGCTGTTCGCGTTTGGCCTTGATGTTATTCAACTCGGCGAAGACTTTCTGCCATTCAGCAAAGACCTGCGCCACTTCCTCACGTAGCGGCTCAAGTGAGGCAAACCGATCCAGAAAAGCTAGGTGGTTGTCTTCGTTCATCAGCATCTGGTTGGCGTGCTGGCCAAGAATCTCAGCGATCGGGGTTGTGACTCTCTTCAGGGAAGAGAGAGAGACCTGCCTGCCGTTGATCTTGGCTTTTGACGTTCCATCAGGGGAGATCTCGCGATAAACCTCAATCTGGCCACCATCACTATGCGATCTTGGTCCGTGCCGGGAACCATCCAGCCCAGAGGACAGATCGAAGGAGGCAGTAACAGCGGCAACATCGGCGCCATGGCGGACAAATTCCCGGTCAGCGCGTTCACCCAGAGCAAGAGCAAGAGCCGTAACAATGACCGACTTACCGGCGCCGGTCTCGCCGGTGAGGACCGATAGTCCCGGTTCCAACACAAGCTCGGTATTATCAACAAGAGCGATATTTCTAATTCTGAGTTTAGTCAGCATACAGGCCGTGGTCTTTCATTTCTTGGAGAATGCGCTCTGCCGTCTTGTGATTGCCTTCTGCTTCCGCTCTGGCAAGCTCCTTTCTCAACCTGTCCCTGATCCGCTTCTGTTTCTTATCGATGATTTGCTTAACCAGCTTTCTTGTTTCCCCCTCGAGTTGCCGGGGGTCCCACTCAGTAGACGCTATCTCGGTCACCAGAGAGGCAAACTCCGGGTCCTTGGCATTGTCCACGAGAACCTTGACATCAACCACACCAGCCGCCTGATATTGATTGATCACCGCACTATACACTCGGGCAAGGTCGTTTGACTCAAAATCATCAGGAGAAATCTTTTCGAAGATGCTGTCGATGGAGCCTGGGTTGTTGAACAACAGGGACAGAAAACCGATTTCGATAGGACTATGTTTTCTCTTTTGTACACCATTATGAATCTCGGTTCCCCCGCTTGGCACCGGAGCTTTCTGGAGAAGCTGAACATCGACGCCGAGCGCCTCGGCCGCCTCGGTATAATAGAGACTTCGCCGGGTGGGGTCGCTGATTCTGCTGCCGAGAGTGGCCAGCTCCTTGACTAGCCGTTCTTTGCCGATTATACCAGAGGCTCCAACGTCAATGTCCTTGGTGCGAAACCGGATGAAACTAAGAGCATCGCTCTGTAGCTTCTCAATCCCGTCCCGACCTTGTTTGCTTGCTATCGAATCAGGGTCTTCGCCCGGGGGTGAGACAACTACCTTAACCTCGAGACCAGCCTCGAAAAGAGAGTCAACTGATCGGAGGGCGGCGTTCTGCCCGGCGGTATCGGCGTCAAAAAAGAGGTAGACCTCATCGGCGAAGCGTGCCAGAAGGCGCGCCTGATGCAGCGTGAAGGCTGTGCCGGAGGAGGCTACCACGTTTTTCACCCCTATCTGCCAGAGCGAGATGAAATCGAAGTATCCCTCCACAACGAACACGGACGCAGGCGAGCTTTGCCTTATATAGTCCTTTGAGAAGTTGAGGCCATATAGAATGTTCCCCTTCATGTACAGCGGCGTCTCCGGCGAGTTTACATATTTGGCCGGTTCACCTTTTTTCAGGGTCCTTCCCCCAAAGGCGATCGGTTTCTGACTCAGGTTGAAGATGGGAATCATCAATCGCTGCCGAAAGCGGTCGAAGTAGTTGCCTTTGCTTTCGGAACGAATGGCCAAACCTGCCTTTTCTAAATCCTCAGCGCTGAGGCCCTTGGTCGCAGCGTATCTTATCAATCCGTCCCACGCTTCTCCCACCAGGCCAAGCTTGAACTGCACAATGGTCTCGTCGGTGATTCTCCGCTTTCCTCTCAGGTAGCCATCGAGAACCTGCCTGTACTTCGGCTCGAAAAGGAGCTGATGGAAGTACTCAAGGGCAACCTGGTTGCCATAGCTTATGCGATCGAGGTATTCACGTTTGACATCGGAGCCAGTCTCTTCGCGGATGGTGATATTAGCTTTGCGAGCGAGGTACTGGACGGCCTCAACGAATGACATCTTCTCGTGTTCCATCAGGAAAGTGAACACCGTGCCGCCTTTGCCGCACCCAAAGCAGTAGTAGAGTTGCTTGTCCGGAGAAACGGAAAACGAGGGAGTCTTTTCCGTGTGAAAGGGACAG
>Ga0315548_1002486_pt1 | contig 14315 bp, 11 predicted proteins | sample SalMarSW160110MG_2_FD_202540 | JGI IMG/M metagenome (GOLD analysis project Ga0315548, IMG submission 202540) | Salt marsh sediment microbial communities from the Plum Island Ecosystem LTER, Massachusetts, United States - Salt Marsh Sediment SW1601-110 ... | reverse complement strand
CAACGATCAATCCTCTTAAGTAAGAAACAAGCTCACGCTGCAATTTATCCATTATATTGAGCGACATCTCAAAATATTTATTGGGGATTTTCTCCACAAATTTCTTTATCCCTATATCGCCTTCTGCAAGAATGAAATATGTGATAAATGGAATGATGAGAAGGTTCACGAGATAGGAAGCTATCGTTCCGGTTGTCTTGCCGAGAGAATTAAGCATCTGTTGTATAATTGAATGGACTTTATCGCCAATTGTCGACTGATCCATGAACGGAATATGCGACATTAATTCTTTTGCAGCGGTTGTAAGTTTTTCCTCAATCGGGAAATTCTGAAGCTGCGAATATATCAAGCGGATGCGGCCGATTAAAAGGGGAATAGTTTCTATGAGTATGAAGGATGTTATTCCGCCGACAAGCAGAAATATGATGGTGATGGCAAACCACCGCTTTAAGGCGAATCGAAATTCCAGAAAACGGACAAGCGGCTTAAGAATAAATGCTGTAAGCGTCGAGATGATGAGAGTGAGTACTAAATCGGGGAAGAACGATGCAATCCAGAAACAGAGAATTATCAATCCGACAATTATAACAACTTTTATAAACGGCCTATTGGATATGGAATGTGATACTGGCATCGGTCAACGGCCCAGTGTTGTGCGGACAGTTTTCAATGCGATTTCATAGGAGAAACCCCGGCGCAGGAGGAAGTCAAGAATTCTTTTTTTTCGTTTTTCCGCATCTATTTTTGTTTTCAAATGCTGCGTCAATTGTATTTTCCGTTTTGCAGCTTGAAGAGCCGAAGCCTGCTGGCTTTGCGGTGAAATAAGTTCTGCAAGAATACTGTCCGCCATTGAAGACGAAATCCCTTTCATTAATAACTGCCGGCGTAATAAAGCCTGGCCCGTAGGTTTTTTCTTTAAGCGATCACGCACGAACGTGCGTGCAAATTGATTATCGTCGATCATTTTTATTGATTGAAGATGCCGGGTTATGCTTTCGGCGCACTCGGATTTAAATCCTTTCTTTGTCAGATGAGCGATGACTTCTTTAGAGCTTCTCGGGCGATATGATAAATAGTTAATAGCGATATTCTTTGCCCGCGTTTCCGACTCTGTCGTTTTGAGTGTGTCGATCGTCCGCTCATCCAGATCGTCGCCGGTGCGAAGGCCGAACTTTCCGATTGTCCAGTCGCTTAACTCCATTGCGGGCGTGCCGTCTATGTATACGCTATACTGTGCTCGCTTACCGCGTATCCGCTTGATTTTTGTGATAATCAAAGTACCTGATTTTTTAAAAAATATTTTCGCTATCTCTTCCCGCCAAAATGTAAAGAATGACAGAAAAATATGGGATTGTCAAAAAAGAACACTGTCATTGCGATCCCGCTGCTTTATAGTGGGAAAAGTCCCGAAGGGATCCCCTGCCTGCCGGCAGGCGTACAGCGGGACAATCTGCATCCCCCTGTTTTGCCTGGTAAACCTTGTTTTGCGGATTGCTTCATTCGCCTGCCACTTTGGGGCTTCGCGCACTCGCAATGATTCTTATCCTATTTTCTCTTCGCCGGAGCTGCGGGTGCTTCTGTTTTCTCCGCTTTTACATGAACCGGGGCCGCAGTTTCGGGCAAGAGCCCGAGTTTTTTACGAAGCGCAGTATCGATTTCTTTTGCAATATTTGGATTAGATTGAAGATACTTTTTGACAGAATCGCGTCCCTGCCCGATACGGTCGTCTTTATATGAGAACCAAGAACCGCTTTTTACTATGATATTATGATCGACTGCAGTATCGATGAGATCGCCGAGTTTGGAAATGCCCTCATTATACAGGATATCAAATTGAGCTTCCTTGAACGGCGGCGCTACTTTATTCTTGACTACTTTCACACGTGTACGGTTGCCGATAACATTGGTTCCGTCTTTGATCGCTTCAATGCGGCGGACATCCAACCTTACGGATGCATAGAATTTCAATGCATTACCGCCCGTAGTGGTCTCGGGGTTCCCGAACATTACGCCGATTTTCTGGCGGAGCTGGTTTGTGAACATAACAGATGTTTTGGATTTACTGATTGCAGAGGTGAGTTTTCGAAGCGCCTGCGACATCAACCGTGCTTGAACACCCATTGTAGGATCGCCCATTTCCCCTTCAATTTCGGCACGCGGTGTCAATGCGGCAACTGAATCGATAACGATGATATCGATCGCGTTGCTTCTCACTAGCGTCTCTACTATTTCGAGCGCCTGTTCTCCGAATTCGGGCTGTGAAAGAAGAAGGCCGTTCACGTCAACGCCTAACTTTTTGGCGTATGCAATGTCCATTGCATGCTCGGCATCGATGAATGCCGCCAATCCGCCGGACTTCTGTGCTTCGGCAATGATGTGCAGGCATAAAGTTGTTTTACCTGAAGATTCCGGGCCGAAGATTTCAATTACACGTCCGCGCGGTACACCGCCGATGCCTAACGCGGCATCCAGTGAAATGGAACTCGTGGAGATCGAATCGATCTTGGCAATCGGCCCTTCATTCAACCGCATGATGGATCCTTTGCCGTGTTGTTTCTCGATTTGATCGATAGCGATTTTAAGCGCTTGCATTTTTGCTTCTTTGTTATTTTCAGACATAAAAACTCTCCCTTTTAAGGTTGAAGAGGAAATGATTTCAAAATTGTATAGATGGAACCGCTCGGTCGAAGGTCGCTTTTCATCAGTAACAATTCAGAACATTGTGATTGTATTGATTCAAAAGTAACGGTTTTTATCGCTTCAGTCAAGCGGGCAAGATTGCGTGTTCCTTTCACTCTGCCTAATGTAATATGCGGATGAAAGGCGCGTTCTTCTTTCCGGAAGCCGAAATCCAGGCAAATCCGTTCTACACCCGATTGCAGATCAAGCACGATTTGATTGAATTTAGTGCCAATCCAAATTACGCGCGGATTATGAAGATTCGGGAAAGTACCTAGTGAATTATAATCGATTTCAAAAGCCGAATATTTTTTTATCAGGACTGCAAGTGCAGATGAAAGAGGTTCGATTTTTTCCGTTTCGGTACTGCCCAAGAATTTTAACGTAATATGAAATTTATTCTGCAGATCCCATTTAACATCCGCTTGCGTCGATATCAGCCTGGATTGCACGTCTGCCATTTGTTTCTGAATTTCGCCTGAAGCGGGAAGGGCTATAAATGTGCGGATGGCGGGCATATCATTCTTCGGAGATTTTCAGAATTCTCCGTCTCACTAATTCCAATGCAGCCTGTGCTGCTCGTTCTTTGATGACCCTGCGTCCTCCTCCGTAATTGAATTGCAGCTTCAGAGCAAAAGTTTCATCTTTATCCGAATATCCAACCCATATCAATCCGACCGGTTTTTCTGCGGTGCCGCCTGTCGGGCCTGCAATACCGGTTGTCGAAATTCCAATATCGACAGCAGCTTTTGCACGTATGCCGAACGCCATCGCCTCGGCAACTTGTTTGCTTACTGCGCCATATTGCCTTATTGCGTCAGCCGGAACACCGAGTTCATAGATCTTTGATCTGTTGCTGTAGGTGATGACTCCGCATTCGAAATATTCCGAACTTCCCGAAACATTTGTTATCCGGTCGGCTATCAATCCGCCTGTACATGATTCGGCTGCAGCAAGTGTGAGTTTATTTTCCTTTAATAATATTCCGACAGCGTTTTCTAGTTCCACATCGCCGCTTGCATATATATATTTGCCGGCTTTGCCTCGCAGTTTTAATTCAACTTCTTGAATATTACGCTCAGCTTCATCGATGGTCCCGGCTTTAACAGAGATTCGCAGGCGCACTCCAAGCGGACTCGGCAGGAATGCCAGAGTAATACGTGAATCAGGCGAGAAGATATTTTTTACATCGCCGATTTGTTCAGCAAGAAATGATTCTGCAATACCTGTGGTTTTGAGTGTAAGATGGCGGATAACAAGTCCCGTTTTTTGCTTATTCAGAAACGGAATAACGAAATCATCCACCATCGCTTTCATTTCATAAGGAACGCCGGGCATGACAAAGAAGTATTTGCCGTCACGCTCGAAGAAGTATCCGGGCGCAGTGCCAAATCGATTCTGGATAACGGTACAGGTACGAGGCACGAGTGCTTGATCTTCGTTAATCTTATGAGGTGAAATATTACGGTGTGCAAAAATATTTTTTACATTATCAAGTGCTTCATTGTTCATTACAAGATCGGTATCGAAGAATTTGCATACAACGGCTCGGGTAGTATCATCATGTGTAGGCCCGAGTCCGCCCGTGACGGCAACGATATCATGTGTGCTGAATGCTTTATGAAATACATCGATAATATCCTGCTCATTATCGCCTACAGTTGTCATGCGATCGGCGAAAACGCCGGCGGAATTGAGTTTCTCTGCGATTAATGCCTGGTTGGAATTTATGACTTGCCCGATAAGCAGTTCATCGCCGATTGAAATGATTTCTGCGTTCAAAATATTTTATCCTAAAAAATATTCGTTGATAATAGGAATATACAGCAGGAGATGCATAGTTATATTTGCATAGATGCCGCAAACGACATCGTCAATCATAATACAGAATCCGCCCGGTTTCGAATCAAACCATGAAGCAGGGAAAAGTTTGATAATATCGAGGAGGCGAAAAATAAAAAAAGCGGAAAGCACGACCGGTATTGTTTTGGGAAGCAGGAAAAGAGTAATCCACATTCCAACCACTTCATCAATGGTTACCTCAGCGGGATCGTGTCCGTATCTTTTTTCCATAATAGATGAAGCTTTGATACCAAGTCCGAACACAAAGAGGATAACCGGGCCGAGAATGAACGGCGATTCGAATCCCGGAATGAAATAAAAAGCCGCTGCTATTGCACTGCCGAGAGTACCTGAGGCAGCGGGCGCATATCCCGTATATAACCCGGAGGCGAACAATTTTACCGGAATCGATGGTTCAGATCCAGGCAGGGGATTAATCTGCTTGCGTTGTTTTATCAGGTGAACCATAAAGATCTTGTATATTTTTCCAATTGTCTATAAAGTAAAAGATACCTGTCCAGAGTGTAATAACGGTAACAATAACCATTATCGAATACACAAGCGAATAATTGAGAAGGGCATGAATGAGCTCGCCAAAATTCTCCTGGAGCAATGGTGTATTCTGAGCAACATACAGTATGAGTAAATAATAAATTACAACGAATTGGACGAACGTTTTTATTTTAGCAAGCTTGGATGTTTCAATAAGTTTGCCTTTGTACTCTGCGAAGGAACGGAGAAGCGTTATGATAACATCACGAATAACGATAATCCATACCATCCATCCCTCAACTAAATCGAGATAGATAAATGCAATGAGAGCTGCCGAGGTGACCACTTTATCCGCAAACGGATCGAAGAAAGTGCCCCAGCGAGTTACATATCCCCAGCGCCGTGCAACCCATCCGTCGTACCAATCGGTAATGGCTGCAAGGATGAATATTGCAAGCGACCACTGGCGCATCGAAGGATACGGAGAAAGCAAAAAGACAAGGAACACCGGTGTGAGCAAAATTCTCAGGAATGTTAGTTGATTTGGTGGAGAAAAGAATTTCATCGTTTAATTCTGGCAATCCTCCGAAGAAGTCATAACAGCTATGCCTTCGGCATGAGATTTCTGATGTGTTCAGTGGTATTTCGAAAAATGCCGAAACGATTTTTATATGGCAACTTACAAAAAATCCCGCTAAGTGGCGGGATTTTATACGTTCGCAACGCTGAACGAAAAAATCAGGCGGCTTTGTTGATCTTTCCGGATTTGATACAATTTGTGCATACTTGAATTTTTTTCACTTCGCCGGATTCCAATTTCACTCTTACACTTTGAAGATTAGGTAGAAATCGCCTTGGACTTCGATTGTGTGCATGGCTGACGTTATTTCCCGCCATAGGTTTCTTTCCACACACTTCACATATTCTTGCCATTTGTTACTCCAGTTGAAATTTTAATTTTGACACTATAAATATACCCAAAAAAACGAAGGGAGGCAAGAGAGAAAATGGATGAGACTATATTAATCGTTAAGATCAATAACAAAGCAAATTTTTTAAGAAAAAGATTGAAGATCCCGTTGAAAGGATTTAAAGTTCTCTTCTGTTTGCACTGCTTATCATTTTTGGTTATCATTGAACTCATAAAAAGTGAATAAACACTATGGTATTTGCAGAAAGGAATATTCATGGAACACCAAAAAAAGAATTGTCCGGGTAAAGATAAATATCTTAAAGGAAAGAGAGTGCTTCCCCAGCCAATAACAAAAGATACTAATCTTGCTTCCTTAATAGACAATATGGATGCATACAACGGCGGAAGACTTCGGGCCGCATGTCAATTATTACGCGATAGATACTCGCAGGAAGATGTAACAATCGGACTCAGTCTTGCAGGTGCGTTGACTCCGGCAGGCCTGGGGCCGTCGACCGTTATTCCGTTGATGAATCATGGTTTTGTGGATTGGCTGACCGCAACAGGCGCCAACATGTATCACGATATGCACTTTGCATTGAATATGCCGCTTTACAGGGGCAGCCATAATGTGGATGACGCAGATTTGCGTGACAAAGGCATTACGAGAATCTATGATATTCTCTTTGATTATCAGGATGTATTGATGGAAACTGATAAAATTCTAAGAAAGATTTTACTGCGTCCTGAATTTCAGAAAGAAATGGGAACGCAGGAATTCTATCGTTATCTTGGTAAATGTCTTGATGAACTTGAAAAGCAAAGTAACATCGGGCAGGTGAGCATCCTTGCAGCAGCGTATCGAAACGGAATTCCGGTCTTTACTTCATCTCCCGGTGATTCAACGATCGGTATGAATGTTGCAGGAGTGGAGCTTCTGGCTGAAGCATCAGGTATGCTGGATAAATTCAAATTAAAGATCAATCCGAGCATAGACGTAAATGATTCGACTGCAATTATCCTGAATGCCAAACAGTATGAAAAAGGGAAGACCGGAGTTATACTTATCGGAGGCGGAAGTCCGAAGAACTTTACATTGCAGACTGAGCCGCAAATACAGGAAGTGCTGATGATCCCGGAAGCCGGGCAGGATTACGATATCAACATCACCGATGCACGTCCGGATACGGGCGGACTTTCAGGAGCGCCGCCAAGCGAAGCCGCAAGCTGGGGTAAAATTGATCCGACGAAGCTGGAAGAGACGGTCACCGCTTATGTAGATGTAACGATAGCATTCCCATTAATGGTTGCATATGTTTTACATACAACCAAACCTAAAAAACTAAAGCGGCTATATGATCGCAGGCAGGAATTGCACGAGAAACTGATTAAGTCGTATCTTGAGAACAATAAAGAGGTTGAGGAACTTAAAGGGATAATGAAAAAACTGTGATTACCCGGCATTTGTTTTGTTAATAACTGGATAACACACTCTCCTTTTAGGAGAGGGCTGGGGAGAGGTCATAAAAGAAAGTGTTAAAAAGGCATCCTGTGGAGAGAATATTTTATTGAAGTATTGTGATATTTATTTATCACTATGTTGAGGTAGTAAGAATCTTTCTTTTTAACTTGGAGCATAATACTCGACATTGTGATAGTGAAGGAATTGAACATGAAAGATGATTTCTTAAAATTAGTTGAACAGCATGGAACACCGTTATTCGTTCTGGATCACGATAAGATCCGGGAAAATTACCGGACGTTTAAGAAACATCTTCCTCGTGTACAGTGTTATTATGCAGTGAAAGCAAATTCAACGCAGCAGATTATAGAAACATTGTTCAAAGAAGGATCAAGTTTTGATGTTGCTTCGTACAACGAATTTATGCAGGTCTATCAGTATATCAGGCATTTCGAAAAAAAGGAAAAAAAATATTACATCTGGGATAAAATTATTTTTTCCAACACTATCAAAGATCGTACAACACTGCAGAAGATCAAACAATATAAACCGCTGGTGACATACGACAATGCCGACGAACTGAAGAAACTAAAAGAATACTGCGATACAGCCGGATTGATTATAAGGCTGAAGGTCCCGGATACAGGTTCGCAGGTGGAGATGAGCTCGAAATTCGGAGCAGAACTTTCAGACGCAGAAAAACTGATACAGCAGGCGTTTGATATGGGATTAAAAGTAGAAGGAATCAGCTTCCATGTGGGAAGCCAGTGCACAAATTTTGATAATTTTACTTCAGCGCTTTCGTTTACATCGGAGATTTTCAATAATGCCCGAAAAAAAGGATTCAATCTGAATTTGGTGGATATCGGCGGAGGATTCCCGGTTCCATATGATCCCCAGGTGCCGGATTTTAAGCAACTGGCATCACTGCTGAATTCAGAATTTAAACGTCTCTTTCCTGACGATATAGAAATCCTTGCCGAACCCGGACGATTCATGGTTGCAACAGCGGCGGTACTTATTTCGGAGATTATCGGGAAAGCACGAAGGGATGGCAAAATCTTTTATCATATCAATGACGGCGTTTACCACACATTTTCAGGCGTTGTATATGATCATTGGATTCCGAACTTTACTGCTTTTAAAGAAGGTGAGAAAGAAATCTGTGCAGTTGTCGGGCCTACGTGCGACAGTTTTGACAAGATTACTCTTTCCGCGGAGCTGCCGGGAAACCTGGAAGTAGGAGATTTTCTGTATACAACTAATATAGGCGCCTACAGCACAGCTTCATCAACCAATTTTAACGGATTCGATGGAGCAAAAATCATACACAAAAATCTGTCAGATTCGGCAGAAAAATAATTCTACTTATTAAAAATAGCTGGATCCATCCCAGCAATGTGTGCAGAGTCTTTCTTTTGGCAGCCCGATTGCTTTCACAAGATCACCAATATCCTGGTACATCAACGACGTAAAATCAAGACGTTTCCTGACCTGTTCCACCATTGCTTTGTATTTTTCATTGTTGATGTCGGAATACTCTTTCATATCGCAATCTTCTTTGCCGGTAAGCTCTTTAACAGCGATGTATGATGCAAGATCCATATTTGATCTGGATCTGCTGAAATTGAGAAACTCGCATGGAAAAGTGAGAGGAGGGCAGGCGATACGCATATGTACTTCTTTAATTCCGGCTTCATGCAGATCACGAACGTTATCTTTTAATTGTGTACCGCGTACAATAGAATCATCAAGAAAGACTCCGCATTTGTCTTTAATGACTGATTTGTTCGGTATCAATTTCATTTTAGCAACGAGATCGCGCTCATGCTGACTTTGCGGCATAAAGCTGCGCGGCCATGTCGGCGTGTATTTTGCATATGGGCGTTTGAGCGGTATTCCTTTTTCGTTGCTGTATCCCATTGCGTGGCCTATACCGGAATCGGGAATCCCTGCAACGAAATCTGCTTTCACAGAATCCCTTTTTGCTAATGATGCACCACATTTGTACCTGCAATCATCCACATTCTGGCCTTCATAAAAAGACGGCGGATATCCATAATACACCCAGAGAAATGCACATATCTGGCATTTGTCGTTGGATTTTTTCAATTGTTCATATCCATCCGAGGTAATTTGGAGAATTTCTCCCGGTCCGAGAAATTTTTCAACTTCAAAATCAAGATTTGGAAACGCACATGTTTCAAAAGCAACAGCATGAGCATCTTTTTTCTTACCTAAAATGATAGGAGTTCTTCCAAGCTTGTCGCGTGCAGCAATAATACTGTTTTCCGTCAGAATTAATATCGAACAGGAACCTTTTACAAGGTTATAGACATTTTGGATGCCGGAAGCAAAATCATCTCCTTCTGCAATCAACATGGCAACCAATTCAGTGGGATTAATTGTGCCGTGGCTGGTTTCCGTGAAAGTATGGCGCAGCTTCAGACATCGTTTTTCAAGTTCGGCTATGTTTACAATCTTGCTGACTGTTGCAACTGCAAAGCGTCCCATGTGTGATGTAACGAGAATGGGCTGCCCTTCATTATCGCTAATGACTCCAATTCCAAGATTGCCGGTGAATTCAGAAAGGCCGGCTTCGAACTTATTTCTGAAATAACCGTCTTCAAGACTGTGAATGGCACGCTGAAATCCGTCAGCGGGGGAATAGAAAACCAAACCGGCCCTTTTCGTGCCTAGATGAGAATGATAATCAGTACCGTAGAATACATCCGATACGCAAGATCGCTTTGATATGCTGCCGAAAAAACCGCTCATGAGCCTCCTTTTTTTTAATCCATACGAACGTTAATAATCACTTGTACGCTGTTATATAACAATTTAACCTTTTATGTACAAATTATCATTTACTATAAGTATTTTTTTTATATGTTACACTATGAGTGAATTGAATAAAAAGAACGACAATAATGCTATGTCTTAAGCAAGTAGCTTTTCTTTTCGACAAACAAGATCGGCGATAAGTATCTCTTATGAATACAAGAATTGAAACGTATAATAATAGGCCTACTCGCGCAGAAATATCTTTCAACAATTTGCGCAATAATCTTTCCATCGTCAGGTCATGGATATCACCGGACGTAAAAATTATGGCGATGGTTAAAGCAAATGCATATGGACATGGTTTGAATGAGATATCAAGCGAGTTGTTAAAGCAGGGTGTTGAATACCTCGGAGTGGCATTTCTTGAAGAAGGCGTATATCTAAGAAAGTGCGGAATTACTGCTCCTATCGTCGTGCTCGGCGCAATTAATACCGATCAGATTGCGGATTTTATAAATCATAATATCGAAATTACTAGTTCTTCCATTGATAAATCTATGGCTATTGCCGCAGTCGCAAAGGACCTGAGAAAAAAAGCAAAGGTTCATTTAAAAATCGATACAGGAATGGAAAGGATCGGGGTGCATTGGTATCATGCACAGGAATTCATTCAAAGATCTTTCGAATTGGATTCAATATCGATCAAGGGAATATGTTCACATTTTGCTAAAGCTGAAACGGATCCGAATTTTACCGCTCAGCAGCTAAATCGTTTTGAGTCGGTTCTGAATATAATGGATAAAAAGAGCCTGCTTCCTGAACTGATTCATATTGCCAATTCAGCCGGTATTATGAATTTCAAGAATTCTCATTTTTCGATGGTAAGACCAGGTATAATGCTATATGGGTATAATCCGAACGGATATTTGCCGGATTTAAAATTTGGCGGGAAGATATTGAAACCGGTTATGACTTTGAAAACGAAAGTTGCTTATTTCAAAGTTGTGCAGGCACAATCGGGCATCAGTTATAACCATTCGTACACTACGGGCGAACAGACGCGTATAGTAACATTGCCAATCGGATACGGCGATGGGTATTTTCGGGCTCTCTCGAATAAGGGAGAGGTCATTATTCGAGGAAAAAAATATCCGATTGTTGGCACAATATGTATGGATCAATGCATGGTTGATATCGGAATGGATGGTACAGCATATAATGGAGATGATGTTTTACTGTTTGGCGAGATGGATGGATTAGTAATTCCGCTTGAATCGGTATGCGATAAAATAGGGACTATCACTTACGAATTTCTGTGCAGTATCAGTTCGCGCGTGCCGAGAATATATCTTAAGTGATGTAAAATCTAAAAACGATTTATTCTTTTTATGTCTTTATTCTGCTTTGAATATCTCAATGTATATTATATGAGGCAATGATTTTTCCATCCTTGCCGACAAGCAGTAACGCCGCTCTTCCCGGCTCTATGTTGATAGTAAAATCCGTGCTGCTTTTCTTGTCTCTAAATGTAAACGGTGTCGTGCCTGTGCTTTCGGATGTCAATACATATAAAGTAGCATTTGGTAATTGTGCCGGACATATGAGAATCCCCGGATCTTCGCATGTAGTTTCATAAGCAGAATTTACTCCTGCACGCTTCATAGCATACTTATAGATACGGCCAATTTCCCTTAATTGATCTGCCAATTCAAGCGGCAGCGCGAAATAGAGTATGCGGCCTTTTCCAAGCGGAATATCGAGGAAGGTTTGATTGTAGTCGAGCAAACCTCGTTCAGCATAGGTTGTCTTGTCGCCGGAATAACTCAATCGGGATTTACCTTCCGGCCAGTTAATAGTTGTTTCGCGTGTTGTAAGTGGTGCTGATTCATAATTGATATTCCAATCGCGTGCACGTTCGGGAATAGGCGTCCAATGATCGTCTGCATCTATTCTACCTGAAATTAGAAGTGTAGATCCGCTTTCCGCTTTCTTCATTAGAATATCCCATGCGTCCTGACTTATAATCCAAGGCGAAGGAACGATTATCAATTTTGCATCGGGCATTTGAGGAAGCTGATACTCGCCGATTGCAAATGCGTCTCCGCGGGCATACTGATACAGTGTCCTTATTGCTTTTTGCTGGGCTTCAATACTCCATCCCGAGAATACAGAGAATTGAAGAGACTGCGGCAGTACCAACGCGATATCCGGCAATTGCCTTTCAGAAGCATATGCTTGTGCGTCGCCGGCAAATTTTGCAATTCCTTGCAGGACATTCATCCATTGTTTCTGCGATCCATCGCGGCGCATGATTCCAAAAATATCTGTGCGTGTCCAATCCCAATGAAGAACTCCTGCATTCGCACCTGCGAAACCAAGAGCGAGCTTCCTTTCGAGAAGAAGCATTCCTTTTATTTCATCCATATGCCAGGAAGCATCGATGGATGATACCGGTTGCGGGCCTGTTTCACCGATAATATTAGGTTTATTAAGAGTTTTCGCTGCTACTGAATTCCATAAAAGCGCATCATCGCGCCACCAGCTATGATTTACGGTATAGCTGACAGGAGAATTTGCCCAGAATTGATTAAGTAATCGATCTGCAACACCGCCTTCGTCCTGGCCGACGGTAATAGCCTGTTGAGCTCCGGTACTTCGGATTGCCTGAATTATTATCCCGACCCACTCAGTGAAAGAATCCTGTGCAAAAAGATTATAGTCTATTGCACGTACATTTCGCGAATTACCGGTGCGGGAAAATTCAAGATCGGAAAAGGACGGCAGAGGTACTTTATCAAAAGATCCCAATTCTGAAAGAGTTGTTCGCCATGCATGAGCAAGTTGATTGATGCTGTCATAGCGTTTCTTCAGCCAGTTTTGCCAGGCAGCGAGTTCTGCCGGATCTCCGTTAGGTGAATTGCCTTTCCAGATACGTCTTGGATTACAAAAACTTGGCTCGTTGATAATATCGAAACTTAAAAAAGGTACATGGCGAAAACGAGAAGTGATTGCTTGAATATATGCAAGTTGCGCTTCGATTGCCACCGGATCAAGGTATGGATTCGATCCCGGCCCTAATCGTGATCTCTCCTGGCCCTGTCCCTGCTGCATATTTGTCTGAGGATCAAAAGCAAAAAAAGTAAAAACGACTTGCATATGATGACGTGCGGCTGCAGTAAGGTATGCTTCGAGCGCGTTTAAAAAGCGTTCATCAGGAGCGCCGTTCACCCAGCTTAAGTATGATGCACGGTTAAGCCAAATCCCGGTTCGTACTATTGTTAATCCCTGTCGTTCCATTTCAGCAAAGTCATTTTCCCATATCCAGACATTTCCTCCAAGACTGCCGCCGTAGAAGAATCCTGCGGTATAAGCATCTGTACTGAAGTAATTAGTCCCTGCCATTAGATATGGTTTTCCGCCGAGCCGGAAATAATCTCGCCCGGCTTCCAACCGTTCTCCTGAGTTAAGAAGCGCAGTATCGCGCACAAAAACACCTGATGTATATTGTTCAAAAATTGTGTCACCAATGGATAATGAAGCGCGCAATTTGTAGAGTCCGGGATCACTCAAAGGCATTGTGAGATTGATTTTTTCCTGCAGAGAATTGCCGCAGGGCGTTATTCTTGTCATAAGTGTCTTTGATCCTGAAAGCAATTCAAGAATCAATTTCGCAGGTCTTCCCCTGCGCAGTACATCTACGGAACCGGAAATATGTTCACCCTGCGCTATGGTAAGCTGCTGAATATCGAGCCACAATCTGCAGCCGCCGTTTGATGCATAGAGCGCTGCTTTTTTTATCAATTCAATACCGTCTTTAGAATTCCAGAATTCAGTTCCTGCATCGAAACTTAAATACACACGCCGGCGGGGTATGCGACCGAAACCGACGAAATCTTCTGCGACAATGGGAGCTGCAAGACGATTTCCGTGATTATTCACAAGAAAACCGAGTCCGCGATATCTTCCGCCTAAACCTGCATTTACAAAAACTCGGCGAGCATTTAGATTGGTATTGGAAAAGAACGGTGCATCTTCGTCCCATTGTACATTCAATTGTTCTTGCTGTGGTGCTTCATACGAGTGTTCGATGCCAAGTAAGCGGGCATATGTATTCTGAGGATAATCTATACGCCAGACGTTTTT
>Ga0315548_1002485_pt1 | contig 14317 bp, 12 predicted proteins | sample SalMarSW160110MG_2_FD_202540 | JGI IMG/M metagenome (GOLD analysis project Ga0315548, IMG submission 202540) | Salt marsh sediment microbial communities from the Plum Island Ecosystem LTER, Massachusetts, United States - Salt Marsh Sediment SW1601-110 ... | reverse complement strand
AATGGCAATTGCTGTTTCTTCAAGAGCTTCTTGCCACAATGTACATTCAGGGAGTGTTATTACTTATAATAATCGTATTTTGTCAACTGGTTACAACGGTGCTGCTCCTTCTATTGAATCAAACTGTTTAATAACTGGTTGCAGAAAAGCTAAAAAAAATCTTGAATATGAGGCTTCACTTGGTTCTGGAGAATGTATCGGAATTCATTCGGAAATGAATGCTTTAGGCAAACTTTCTAAAGATGAGACTGAGAATTTACATTTGTATACTACAATCATGCCCTGTCATACCTGTGCAAAAAATATGCTTCCTTATGGGGTAAAAACAATTACTTTCAAAAGTTTTTATTCAGATAGCGAGTTAACTTCTACAATGGATTTGTTTAGTGAAGCGAAAGTTACTGTAAGAAGACTTGATTTAAGTCCTGAAAGATGTTTTGACATTGATTTTAATCCGTCAAAGGTAAGATTTAGCGTCTGGACTCCAAAAGAAAGAGAGCGTATATCTTCAATAGCAAAATTTCTTAAAGAATAATTTTTTAAATATATTATCCTAAATTATTTAATTAGCTTATCTGTTGCTTTAAAAATATTTATAAGGTTAAGATTGTAATCTAAATAAGGGCTCCGTAGCTCAGCTTGGTAGAGCACTGGCCTTTTAAGCCAGGTGTCGCGGGTTCAAATCCCGTCGGGGCCATTTAACCATAAGATTGGATTTGAACAAATCTTCACTCGCATTCGCAAGTCCTGGAAGATAGCAGAAATCTTTTCAATATTAGTTTGTTCGTAAAATGTAAATGCCTGGAAGCCATTTTCTTTTTTCTTTGAGTTTCACCTTGAACTACTTTAAAATAATGAAACCAAAAAGTTTTTAAATGTCCTTTTTGTGTTTTTTTTATCTAAATGAAATCTTCTCAGCAAAGATGCACATACTCCAGCCAAAGCATAAAAAAATAAGTTCTAATGAAGCGAAAAAAATTCTAAATAAATTTAATATTACTCTTGCACAATTGCCAAAAATTTCTCAGAAAGATGTTGCTCTGCCAGATGGTTGTAGTAAAGGAGATATTATAAAAATTGAAAGGGCAGAAGAAGTTTATTATCGTGTGGTGATTTAATGGAAGAGCATATTTTAGTCAAAGAGTTTTTAAAAAATCACTCCCTTGTAGAATCAAATATAAGGTCTTTTAATGATTTTATTGAAAATAGAATGCAGGAAATTGTTACAGAGATTTCAAATTCCCTCTCTAATGAAGATTTTGAAATAAAACTTGGGAAAATTAGGGTAGGTAAGCCTGATATTATCGAATCTGATGGTTCTTCAAGATTTATTACTCCTACAGAAATAAGAATCAGAAATTTGACTTACTCTGCTCCTATATGGATAGAGATGACAATTAATTATGCTGGGCAAGTTGAAACAGAGGAAGTGCAGCTCGGGAGAATCCCTATTATGGTTAGAAGTAAAATTTGTAACCTTAATGGGATGAATGAAGAAGAACTTATTAAAAATTATATTGACCCAAAAGACCAAGGAGGATATTTTCTCATTAATGGAAATGAAAGGATTATGATTATGGCAGAAGATTTGGCTTCTAACCAGACCTTTATAGAATTTCAAAAAACAAAAAAAAGATTAATGTTAAGATTATTTTCCCAAAGAGGGGCTTATAAGATTCCTATTTCTATTGTTGAAAATTCAGAAGGTATTTTAGATGTTTCTTTTTCAAGGTTTAGAGATATCCCTGCGATTGTTTTATTAAAATCTCTTGGGCTAATAAGTGACGCAGAAATAGCAAAACTTATTAAAAAACAGAATGACAATCTTATAGTTAATCTTTATGAATTCGCAAGTATTAGTTCTATTAATGAAGCATTAATGTGGATTGCTGAAAAAAGTTCTTTACAAGGGACTAATAAAGAAATGCTTGATAGAGTTAAACAGAGAATTGATTCTTATTTTCTCCCGCATATTGGACTTGATAAAGATTCTCGTTTAGAAAAAGCCAGAACCCTCTGTAAATTCATAAAACAATTTTATGTAGCAAAAGAACACCCGGAAGATTCAATGACAGACAAAGACCATTATGCAAATAAAAGAATCCTTCTTTCAGGTGATTTGCTTTCAAGTTTGTTTAGGGTTAATATGAATATACTCTTAAGAGAAATCCAACACTCTCTTCAGAAAACTGTAAAAAGAAGAAAGTTCTATTCTATTAAAACTATTGCTAAATCAACTTTATTTACACATAGAGTAGAAAGTGCTATTGCAACAGGAGCATGGATTGGCGAAAGAAGCGGTGTTACGCAGAATATGGATAAGAATAATTCTTTTTCAGTTTTATCTCAGCTTCAGAGGGTTACTTCAACTTTGCCAGGGGAGCAGGAAAATTTCGCAGCAAGAACAGTTCATCCAACCCACTACGGAAGATTCTGCCCAATTGAAACTCCTGAAGGTACAGAAATAGGTCTAAGAAAAAATCTGGCTCTTCTTGCGAGAATTTCTATAAGAACTAACGAAGATCCTAAAAAAATTTTATCAACTTTTGAAAGTGTAGGACTTGTTTCTGAAGGAGAAAACATTGATGTTTTTTATAATGGAAGATTTATTGGAGTTGTAAAAAACGCAGAAGATTTTGCAAATAATGTAAAGGAAGAAAGAAGAAAAGGAAATTTATCAATAGAAATGTCTGTTAAATATGAAAAATTCTTGGAGACTATTTTTTTAAATTCAGAAGAAGGGAGAGTACTCCGTCCTTTGGTTATATTAGACAGAGGGATTTCAAGACTAAAAAAAGAACATCTTGAATTAATAAAAAATGGAAACCTTAAATGGGAAGAACTGATAAAGGGAGGGATTATTGAATATCTTGATGCTTCAGAAGAAGACGATTGTTATATAGCTCTTGATGAAAAAGACATAACTGAAGAACATACTCATTTAGAAGTTGACAAAATTGATTGTCTTGGTGTCAGTGTTTCATTAATCCCTTTTGCTAATCATGACCCCCCAGCCAGAATGGTTAAAGGTGGATCAAGAGCATACAGGCAAGGGCTTGGAGTTTATGTAGGAAATTTTCCTGTCAGAGTTGATACTGATGTTTCTCTTTTACATTACCCACAAAAACCATTAGTTAGAAGTTTTATTTATGATACTTTAGATGTTCATCCTGTTGGACAAAATGTTGTGCTTGCTGTTTTGCCTTATGAAGGATATAACCTTGAAGATGCTATTGTTTTAAATCAAGGTTCAGTTGACAGAGGATTTGGAAGAAGCTCTAAATTCAGACCTTATACTTCTATAGAATTAAACTATGCTGGTGGTCTTAAAGATGAAATTACAATCCCTAATAAAGATGTTTCAGGTTATAGAACTGAAGAGAGTTATAGATTCTTAGAAAATGATGGAATTGTTTATACTGAAGCAGAATTAACTGAGGGGGAAGTTGTTATAGGAAAAGTAAGCCCTCCTAAATTTCTTAGCGAAGCCAGAGAGATTTCTATTCAAACTAAAAAAGAAAATTCTTCTGCGATAAGACAGGAAGAAAAAGGAACTGTTGATGCTGTTTTTATTACGCAGGACAAGGAAGGAAATAAGATAGTTCAGGTTAGGACAAGAGAGTTAAGGATTCCTGAAATAGGAGATAAATTTTCAGTTCCTCATGGCCAGAAGGGAGTTGTAGGATTTATTGCTCCAGAAATGAACATTCCTTTTACTTCAATGGGGATAAGACCGGATATATTATTTAATCCTCATGGAATTCCTTCTCGTATGACTGTTGGATACTTAATGGATGTTTTGGCAGGAAAAGTAGCAGCGTTATCAGGAAATACAGTTGACGCAACTCCTTTTTTTGGGGAAGATATAGACACATTAGAAAATAATCTTATAAAATTAGGATTTAGAGAAAATGGAAAAGAAGTTATGTATAATGGAATTACAGGTAAACGAATGCCTGTTAAAATTTTTATAGGAAGTATGTTTTATCTGAAATTAAAATATATGGTTGCAGATAAAATGCACTCGCGAGCTTCTGGTAAAATTGCTTTATTGACAAGACAACCAATAGAAGGAAGGTCTAGAGGAGGAGCATTAAGACTTGGAGAGATGGAACAAGAAGCACTTGTAGGTCATGGAGCTTCTTTACTCTTGAAAGAAAGATATGACTCTGACAAAGTTATCATTAATATATGCTCAAGGTGCGGGAGCCTTGTTATTGACGACCAAATACACAATAAAAAAGTTTGTAGTCTCTGTAACTCAAATCAAGTTGAGCCAATTGAAGTCAGCTATGCATTTAAACTGCTAATTGAAGAATTACAGAGTTTGCATTTATTAACTAAATTTGAACTAAAAAATAAATATGAGTAACAAAAGATTATATTGCCCACATGAAGGAGGTTGCCCAATTTATAGAAGTTGGGTTGAACAAACCAAAGACAGAAGATTAGATATTATTTTCAAAGAAGGTAAAGTATATAGATGTTTGGCGATTACAGCTCTTAAAGATCCGGTTTCTGAAGGGGGCATTAAAGCTGGTTCTGATATTAATGCAAGAAATCCAGAGGCATCAAAGGAAGGAATAAAATTTGATTGCTCAACTATAAAATTACTAAATCAATTAGAAAAATTAGCAAATGAATAAACCGATAAAAAAACAAATTAGCGCAATAAGTTTTCATCTTCTTAGCCCAGAGCAGATAAAAAAGTTGTCTGTTGCTAAAATTGTAACGCCTGAACTTTATGATATTGATGGATATCCTGTTGACGGAGGTTTAATGGACTTACGACTTGGTGCAGTTGATCCAGGTGTTAGATGCAGGACATGCGGAGGAAGATTAAAAGAATGCCTTGGTCATCCAGGAGTCGTTGAATTAGCCCGTCCAATGGTTCATATTAATTACTTACCTATTATTGGACTAGTTCTTCGTTCTACTTGTGAAGCATGCGGAAAGATTTTGATAAAAGATGAGAAAGATTTAAACAAAGATTTAATTTCAAGAATAAAGAAAGCAAAAGATGGGAAAAAATGTCCTTATTGTGGGATTATTCAAGAAAAGATTAAACTTGAAAAACCTTGGACTTTCAAAAGTGGTAAAAGAAGATTGTTTCCTTCAGAGATTCGTGAAAGACTTGTAAAAGTTTCTGACGAGGATTTGAGACTTTTAGGAATTAACCCAAAAACTCTTAGACCTGAGTGGGCTATTTTAACTTTGCTTTTAGTCCCTCCTGTTACTGTTCGTCCTTCAATAACTCTTGAAACTGGAGAGAGATCTGAGGACGATATGACTCATAAATTGTCTGACATTATAAGGTCAAATCAGAGACTTTGGGAAAATCTTAATGCAGGGGCTCCAGAGGTAATTATTGAGGATCTTTGGGATTTATTGCAGTATCATATTACTACTCTTTTTGATAATTCAATTGCAAAAGTTCCTCCAGCAAGACACAGAAGTGGTCAGCCTTTGAAGACTATTGCTGAAAGAATTAAAGGGAAGGAAGGACGAATAAGAAAAAATCTTGCTGGCAAAAGAGTAAATTTCTCTGCAAGAACAGTTGTTTCTCCTGACCCTAATATGAAATTAAACGAAGTAGGAATCCCTATTGAAGTTGCTAAGGTCTTAACTGTTGAAGAAAAAGTAACCTCTTTAAATATTGAACGATTGAAAAAATTAATTTTATCTAAGGATTACCCTGGAGCAAATTATATTATTAGGCAGGACGGAAAGAGAAAGATAATTACAGACGAACTTAGAGAGAGTTTAATAGAAAATATAGAGCCAGGATATATTGTCGAGAGACATCTTATTGACGGGGATATAGTTTTGTTTAATAGACATCCTTCTCTACATAGAGCCTCTTTAATGTCTCATTTTATTAAAATATTACCTGGAAAAACATTTAGACTTCATCCTGCTGTCTGTAATCCATATAATGCAGATTTTGATGGAGATGAAACAAACATTCATGCTCCTCAGACTGAAGAAGCAAGAGCTGAAGCAAAAGTTTTGCTCAATGTAAATAATAATTTATTTTCCCCAAAAAATAATATGAATCTTATGGGGGGGATAAGAGATGCTATAACAGGAAGTTACTTAGTCAGTATGAAAAGTTTTGAAAAAGAAGAAGCAGTCCAGATGCTTTATGAAGCTGGAGTAAATGATTTTAAGTTAGATAAGAATACTTTAGGGAAAGAACTTTTTAATAAACTGCTCCCAAAAAAAATAGATAAATTAAATCTTATGAAATTTAAAATAGAAAAAGGAGAGGTGTTAAAGGAACTTGATATAAAAATTGGTAGAGATGAAACTATTGATACTCTAAAAAAGATGTTTTCTCTTGGAACCAATTATTTATCTAAAATAGGTTTTACTCTATCTATCCAAGATTTAGATGTCCCTATAGATGTCAAGATTAAAACAAAAAAAATTCTCAAATCTGCTGAAGAAAAAACAGAAAGAATTATTGAGAGCTATGTTAATAAAACTTTGGAGCTACTTCCTGGGAAGAGTGCAGAAGAAACGAGAGAAGTAAAAATTTTACAGATTCTTAACAGCACAAGAACAGAAATAGGAGATACAGTAAAAGAGGGATTATCAAAAGATAATTTAGCTAATAAAATGATTAATTCTGGTGCAATAGGAAGTAAGTTACATATCACCCAAATTGCGTGTTCAGTAGGGCAACAGGTTTTAAATGGAAGAAGAATAGATTTTGGTTATACTGAAAGAACCCTTCCTTTTTTTAAAAGAGGGGATTTATCACCAAAGTCAGGAGGATTTATTTATAATTCTTTTATGGGAGGATTAAATCCTGAAGAATTTTTCTTTGGCTCAATGACGGGGAGAGATGGACTTATGGATACAGCACTCAGAACCCCAAAATCAGGTTATCTTTACAGAAGATTAGCAAACGCTCTTCAGGACCTTGTTGTAGCTTATGATGGAACTATAAGAGATGCTTCTAATAATATAATTCAGTTTATATATGGCATTGATGGCATTGATGTCTCTTCAAAACACAAAAACGAAGCAATTTCTCCTGGAGAAGCAATAGGAGTTGTGGCGGCACAATCTTTTGGGGAATCCTCAACACAAATGGTTCTTAATGTATTTCATTCAGCAGGTGTTGCAGAAATGCAAATTACTCAGGGGCTCCCAAGAATAATTGAAATTCTTGATGCACGAAAACTTCCAAAAACCCCTACAATGGAGATTTATATGGACAAAGAACACAACAACGAAAAGGACGCGAGAATTATTGCTGAAAAAATTAAGGAAATTAAATTAAAAGAAATTATACACAATATTTCTATTGATTTTGGCTCTAAAAAAATTAAAATTAATGTTAATCCAAACTCTCTTAAATCTGCGCACCTTTCATTTGATAAAATTATAGAAGTTCTTAACGGAAAGGGTTTCGCAGTGAAAAAAGGAGGAAAATTGATTTCAATAAATATGGCAAAGGAAGATTTTAAGAACATTTACAAAACTAAAGAAAAAATTAAAGAAGTGATTTTGGGAGGAGTTAAAAAAATCTCACAAGTTTTAGTTGTAAAGAGAATAAAAGATTTTGTAATATTAACTGCAGGCTCAAATTTAAAAGATGTTCTAGGATTTAAAGGTGTTGATACTTTTAGGACTACAACAAATGATATTTATGAAATATTAGATGTCTTTGGAATTGAAGCGGCTCGTCAGGCAATTATTGATGAAACAGAAAAAGTTGTTATTTCTCAAGGGCTTAACATTGACAAGAAACATTCTATGCTTATTGCTGATACAATGACTTCTTCAGGGGTGATAAAAGGTATAACAAGAATGGGGATAATTTCAGATAAGAATTCTATTCTTGCAAGAGCAAGTTTTGAAACTCCTATAAAACATTTTATCCAGGCAACAAAGACGGGTAAGAAAGATAAACTCGCTTCAGTTATTGAAAATATTATTTTAAATCAACCAGTTCCAATAGGTACAGGACTTCCTGGCTTGCTTGTAAAAGTGACAGGCTCTCTTGCAGCAAATAAGAAAACAAAAAAAGAAAATTAACTACGAAGTAAAAAAGTTAAGTTTAAATAAAGTTTTTTGGATGGATTAATATGAGTGTAAAAGAAATTAAGGATGCGATGGAAAAAGGTAGAGTTTATTTTGGTATCCGACAGACTCTTAAAAATGTTAAAAAAAATTCTAATGTTTTTGTATCTAAAGATGTTAGAGAGGAAACAATCAAAAAACTTGAGAACGCGAAGGTTGAATTTACTGTTTTAAAATCTAAAGAAGAGTTGAGTTTAGAATTAAATCTTAATTTTAAATGTGAGGTTTTTTCTTTGAAGTAAAATGGCTGGTACAATTGATATGAAATTTATGCGATATATTAATCTTTTTTCCAGAATTTCAAAAATTTCAACGACAAATTGTTTCTCTTATAATAACCAAATTATTTTTGGGGTTCATCCTTCAGAGGTTTCACAGGCAATTGGAAAAGACGCAGAGAATGTGAAAAAACTTTATGGAATACTAAGAAAAAAAATTAAAATTGTTGCTATGCCTGATAAAGAAAATTTAGGGGAGATTGAAAAATTTATTAAAGAAATTACAGAACCTACAGAAATTAATAAGATAGAAATAAAAGAGAACACTCTAATAATCAGTGCTAACCGCCAGAGCAAAGCCATAATTATAGGAAGAAACCGAGTGCGTGAAAAAGAACTTTCAGACATTTTGAAAGATTATTTTCATATTTTAAAATTAAAGATTGTATGATTATTTAATTTTTCTAAATAAATAAGGGTTATTCTTTTCAAATTTTTTAATAAAATAATTAAGCACCCCTTTTTCATCTTTTTTTAAATAAAAATATCCGGAAATAGAAGCTATTAATGCCCCTATAGTATCAAGAATTAAATCAATCATTGTATCCCTAACCCCTAGCCATGTATTGCATAATTCAAGAGTTCCTAAGTATCTTGATTCTTGCATATTATAACTTAAAAAATAATCGATGCCAAATTCAAAAATTTCCCATATTGCTCCGAGAGCAAGAGCAAAGCAAAAAGCAAAAAATGCTATTGTCCTCGGGTTCGCCTTAAATTTACCTTTTTTATAGAATACATAAAGGATCAAAAATCCTGAAAAACCTAAAGCAACTCCTGAAAAGAAATGCAACAGAGAATCCCACCACCAAAAAAGATAGTAAAAATTTCTTGGCCCCCCTAAAAAAATCCCTGCATAAATAAATAGGAGAATAATAATTTCAAATTCTGCAGGCAAATCTATTCTATATTTTTTTTCAATTACAGCAGGAAGAAAAGTAAGAAAAAAAGTTAAAGCAATAACAAAAAGCGCCATCCAGTTTCTCTCGTAAATTGTAAGAGATGCAGCAATAACTAAAGTAATCCTTATTAGTGATGTAAAAACAAAATGAAATTTTTCAATTTTATTTAATCTGCGAAAACTTTTTTTCATAATCTATTTAATCTTAATAGATTTATATGTCTTTACTCATTCTAAACATTTAAAAAATTTGCTGAAAGTTAATAACCACAAATATCCAAAAATTAATTTTAAAAAAACAATTAGGGATGTTAAAAATTTTCTTTTGAGAAATAATTTTAAATCAGTGGATTATATTCATATTGTAGATGATAAAGGAAGTTTAGTGGGATTGTTTATATAAAAGATATTTTCCGTATTCCAAATAACACTCTTGTAAAAAAGTGATGAATAGAAAAATTGTCTCTACAGAACCTCATACAGACCAAGAAAAAGTCGCACTACTTGTTTTAAAAATGGATTAAGAACAATTCCCATTGTAGACAAAGAAAATATAATCGGCTTTTCTATTTTATTAACAGTTCTTACATCTACAGGAATATCAATTCTACTTCCGGCAGTATTTTCAAAAATCAAATTTGACCTTGCGATTTCAAGCGGACCTTTCGCAACTGCGGTTAGGGATTTGTCAAGCCTTTTAATCTATTTTTTAGTTTCAATGGTTTTGATTGCTGTTTTTCTTTTAAGATAAAAAACCTTATAAAAGTTGATTATTAAATAAATTGATGATGAATATGTTTTTTCAGTTGAGTATTATTCTTCTCGTAGTTTTGGGGGTGTCATTTGTAATGAGAATTTTGAGACAGCCGTTGATTATTGGTTATATTTTGTCAGGAATTTTAGTCGGGCCTTTTTTTCTTAATCTACTTCAGGAAAATTCTACAATAACTGCTTTTTCTGAAATTGGAATTGCATTTTTACTTTTTATAGTCGGTCTTCATCTCTCGCCTAAAGTTATAAGAGAAGTCGGAAAAATCTCTCTTATCACAGGGCTTGGGCAGATTATTTTTACAACTCTTATTGGGTATTTTTTAGCTGTGTTTTTTGGTTTTTCTCCTTTGACAGCTCTTTACATTGCAATTGCCCTAACTTTTTCATCCACGATAATTATTATGAAACTTCTTTCAGATAAAGATGCTCTTGACAAATTATATGGAAAAATATCAATCGGATTTTTGCTCGTGCAAGATTTTGTTGCTATAATTATTTTAATTGTCATTTCTTCTTTTGCCGGGAATACAGGGGCAGGGTTTGTTATTTTCTCAACTTTGTTAAAAGGGTTTTTTATAATTCTTCTTCTTGCACCTTTATGTTATTATCTTTTGCCGAAAGCGAGCAACTTTTTTGCTAAATCTCAGGAGTTTTTATTTTTGTTTGCTATTTCTTGGGGGTTGGGGCTTTCTGCTTTGTTTTTCTACGCAGGTTTTTCAATTGAAGTCGGCGCGTTAATTGCAGGTATTCTGCTATCAATGTCTCCTTACAGTTATGAAATTAGTTCTAGATTAAGACCCTTGAGAGATTTTTTTATTATATCTTTTTTTCTGTTGTTAGGAGGTCAGATGATTTTTTTAGATATTTTTCATCTCATTGTTCCAGCAATTCTTTTGTCAATTTTCATTTTAGTAGGGAATCCTTTAATTGTTATTGTGTTGATGGGAATGCTCGGCTACGGAAAAAGGACCGGTTTCATGGCAGGGCTGACTGTTGCGCAAATTTCTGAATTCTCGTTGATACTAATTGCTCTCGCAGTAAGAGTAGGACACATTTCACAGGAAATCCTCTCATTCGTTACTATAATTGGATTAGTTACAATTGCTGGATCAACTTATATGATAATCTACTCTGATAAAATTTATCCTTTTGTCTCAAAATATCTCTCTGTCTTTGAGAGAAAGAAAATTAAAGAGAAGGAATTTAAAGAAAAAGAATTTGAGTATGTTTTATTAGGTTATAATAGGATAGGATTTTCAGTATTAAAAGCATTTTCAAAATTAAATAAGGATTATGTTATAGTAGATTATAATCCTGAAACAACAAAAAAACTTTCTAAAAGAAACAAGAACTGCTTTTACGGGGACATAGAGGATATAGAATTTTTGCAGGAGCTAAAAATTGAAAAAGCAAAGATGATTGTATCAACAGTTCCGGAAATGGAAGCCAATCTGCTCTTGCTGAATAAAATCAGACAGAAAAATAAAGAGATGATTCTTATTGTCACAGCAAGGCAGATAAACGAAGCGTTTAAGCTTTACAAGGCAGGTGCTGATTATGTGATTCTTCCTCACTTTTTAGGTGGTGAATATACCGCAAAAATAATTGAAGATGCAAAAACTAATAAAAAAAAGTATGCAGAAGTCAGAGCTGTTCAGATAAGAAATCTTAAAGAGAGATTAAAGGAAGGGCACGAGCATCCAAAGATTGAGAGAAAGTAATAAATTCAAAATACAACACTTTCTTTCGCTTGTTCACTGCTCATACCTAAACTTATACCAAAAGATTTTCTTCCGATTTCATTAATTAAATTTTTGTTTTCTTCTGAAAGATTCGCGATTTTAATCGGGCATTTTACCTTCCTGCAAATTTTTATATTCTGAATAATTCTTGCAAATCTCTCTGATTTTTCTTCTTTTTCAAGGACTGAAATTTCAGATAAATTCATAATTAATTTTATATTTTTTTTAGCAGATTCTTTTGCAGTAATATGGTTCATCCCTGAATCTCTTTGCTTTAGTGTGTCTGTTTTCGCTCCTCTCTCAGGAGAAACGAGATAATTTATCTTTAAAGTTTCAATTGCTCGTCTATTAAATGCATTATCCCTTCCAAGAACAGCGATAATTTTTTCTTTCCTTTTTAATGAATCAATAATCCTCCTTGATTCTTTTTCGTCCGCGTCTATAAAGTAGCCATCTGATTTATCTTCTTTTGAAATCTCTGCCTTTGAATTTATTTTTTTCAAATAAATTGAATCTCTTATTGGAAATAAATTTATATCTTTCATATTTCATTAAGAAAAAATAACTTTTTAGTTTTATCCTTTTATCAGTGTCCCTTTGAAATCTTCTCTTCTATTTAAAACTTTATCAACATCAATCAAATCTTTTAATATGTATACGGGGATTTTGTTTTTCATAATTTTTTCAGCGGCGTCTTGGTCTAAGACGAAGTTTTGTCCTGCTTCAAATTTTATTTTCTGTGCCATATCATTAAACTTTTCCCATGTTATTCGTGGGATTTTTCTTGCGTTCTTGTTTTTCTTTGGGTTAGAAGTATAAAGTCCTTTTACATTTGTAAGGTTTATAAAAGGACATCTTAAATAGCCTGCGATTTCAGCGGCGGTTCCATCAGAAGTTTTATCTTCTTCCCACTTTAAAGACCCGCAGAAAACTATCTGATTTTTCTTTAATAAATTTTTAACTTTTCTCATATTCTTAGGTAATTTTTCAGGAGGATTAGCTTTTTCTTTAAATATTCTTGCTAAAAACTCTGCGTGGAATCTCGTAATAGAAATCCCAACTTGTGATTGTTGTTTCTTGCTCTTGCTGAATTTTCTCATTGCTTTAATATAATTACGCGCAGTATAACCCCCACCAGTAACTACTACAAACTTCTTTTTTAAATGAGAACCCAACAATTTTTTAAAATTCCTTATAAAATTTTCATCAACTTCTTTCGGAACAATCCTTGAACCGCCAAGACTTATTACCCATAGATTTTCCATAAGAAGAGTAAATAATCAAGATTTATATATATTTTGGAGAACAATAATAAATATTAATGCAGAAAATTAGAAAATAGTATGTCTCATAGAAAATATAATTCCTTAGGATATTTCGCGCAGGAATTTGTAAACTTTCTTAGAAGACCAGAAAGATCATTTCGTGCAGAGCATCATAACAATCTTGTTCAATTTTCTATCTTCAAAGAAGATTATTCATTAGAATTTTTAAGAAAGGGTAAAAAAAATTTTGTTGAGTTAGAAAAAAAAGTTGAAGAAGGTTATCTATTTGTAAAAAGAATGGATATAGAAGTCAAAAGAAGCAGAAGTGGGAGAATTTCTGGGGATTATTTTTCATATCTTTTAAAGAAACTTTTTAGTAAAAATTCAAATTGTAAATAATTTGTTATTATCGACATTAAATATTTTTAATCTTACTCCCGAGTCTATCCATCCGTGAGAATAATTTATCGCTGCGAAAGCGTTTACAAAATCTCCTTTGCTTTCAAAATGATGTGCATCTGAAAGATAATTTTCTACCATTTCTATTATCTCTTTGGCTTCTGATTCTTTTCCTTTGGATACTTTCTTTTTTATTTCATTCAGAGCACTTTCAGTAATTTTAAAATATTTCTCTAATTTTTCTTTTGATATTTTTTTACTCATAAATTTTAAATAATGTGTTTTTTTATAAGAAATTTTGAACCTATAATTTTTGAGATAATAGCATTTATTGAAATTTTTCCTATAACAGCTCTAAAAACTCCTTCTAATAAAGGAATATGAGTTGAATCAGAAATTTTCTTGAGAAAGTTCCTAATCTCTTCTTCAGTCATTACTATCTTCGTTAATTGTTTTTGTCCTCTATTTAAAACTACAAGAGGTTTTCCTGCTCCTGGGCATTCAATTAAATAAACTAAAGGATCATTTAATAAAGGACTGAGTTTTTCCTGTCCCTTTGGTCGAGTGTTAATAAGAGGTTTTAGAGGCTGTAACATTTGTTGTTTTTGTCCTATTTTTACTGGCGGCTCTGTAATTGGGCTTGTTTGCATAGTAATTACTGGATGAAAAATCATTGCAGGAGCTATAGGAATAATTTTTTTAAAGGATATAACTGGAGCAGTTTTTTTTGGGATTATTTTAGGTTTAATAGGAGGTTTTTCAATTTGGATATTTTTGATTTTCTTTTTTAAGGAAAAAATCGGATGATTAAATTGAGCTTCTTTTCTAAAATTCTCTGGAGGCGCCATTATTGAAGGTTTCTTGGAT
>Ga0315548_1002481_pt1 | contig 14326 bp, 15 predicted proteins | sample SalMarSW160110MG_2_FD_202540 | JGI IMG/M metagenome (GOLD analysis project Ga0315548, IMG submission 202540) | Salt marsh sediment microbial communities from the Plum Island Ecosystem LTER, Massachusetts, United States - Salt Marsh Sediment SW1601-110 ... | reverse complement strand
CTATAATAATATGGGGCGCTGAAGTAAAGGGGTACGCCTCCCAATACCTGACCTCTTCGATAAACATATTGGGAGCGGTATTTCCCACCAACCGCCTGGTAAGCCTTGGCTTTGCCATAGCTATAATTTTAGTCTTTTACATCTTTTTGGCCCGTACTCGTCTGGGAAAAGCAATTCGGGCAGCGGCTCAAGATGAGGTGACTGCTGCTCACGTAGGGGTAAACGTTACCCGGGTGCTGGCCATATGTTTTGGCCTCGGTGCTTTGATGGCTGGCATGGGGGGGACGCTTATAAGCTTGATGTACAGTATTCAACCAACCATGGGTTTCCAGTATACCGTAATTGCCCTCATCGTTGTCGTTTTAGGTGGCCTGGGCAGTATCCTTGGCAGTCTTATCGGGGGCTTTATACTGGGCATCGTCGGGAGCGTAGTATCTTATTGGCAGCCGGCCCTGTCACTGGTTGCTTATTATTTTATCTTTATGCTTTTGCTCTTAATAAAACCGACCGGTATTATGGGGAAGTAGACAGGTGAAAGGTTTAAGTTTGAGTCCTAAAAATTATTTGATACTGGGGATATCTCTTGTAATCCTCATCATACTGGCTATTTTACCTTTATATGCCCAGCCCTATAACATCGTGCTGCTGACCACCATCTTCATGTACGTTGTCCTCACGGTGAGCTGGGTTATCTTTTCCGGCCCCACCCGTTATATCTCCCTGGCGCCAGCCGCCTTCTTTGGGGTTGGTATATATGTTGCCGCTCTGCTGGGTAGAGAATTGCCACTGCTTGCCTTTGTCGCTGTTGGGGGGCTTTGCAGCTTTGTACTGGCTCTTCTCGTCGGCTTCCTGACCTTGAGGCTGAGGGATACCTATTTTACTATCTTCACCTTCGGGCTCGTTGAGCTTATCAGGCATTTTTTGCTGTTTTGGGAGACCAATATAACCGGCACGCGTGGCAGGATAGTTGTCCTGATAGACAACGACGTTGTTTTTTACGTCATGCTCGGTATTTTTGTGGTGACGCTGCTTGTCGCTTATTTAATCCGGCGCTCCAAGTTCGGCCTGGCCCTGCGGAGCATCGGTGAAAACGAGGTGGCGGCGGTTCACCGTGGCATTAACGTAACCATGGTAAAGGCACTCACCTTCGCTATCAGCGCCTTCTTCATGGGAGCTACCGGGGCAATAATGGCCACAAAGTGGACCTATATTGACCCATACGTCGCCTTTAATCCGCTCTTTTCCTTTCTGCCCGTTCTGATGGCTATTTTCGGTGGTATGAGCCAGCTTTACAGCCCGATAATAGGCGCGGTCATCTTTACCTACCTGGAGGAAGTATTAACAACTAGGTTACCCTACTATTACATGCTCATCTTCGGCCTTGTACTGGTAGTGGCTATAAAATACCTGCCTGACGGGCTGGTAGGACTGGTACCAAGGCTGATACGAAGGTGGCGGAAAAAGTTTCCAGCAGAGCCACAGGCCAGCACCTGACATATTAACCAATCTTACCAGCAAGAATAATTGACTTTGGTCAGGGCCGAGGTGTAAAAACAACTCCGAAACGTCATCTAGCGAAGGCTTTGGCTACCCTGCATCCAAAGGGAATAAAACGCTCTCTCAGGCCCTTACCCATTACCCTGAACAGGTTTTGCTCATAGTCAATATCGTCAGTCTTGAGATTGGCCAGCTCACTAAGCCTGATGCCAGTATCAATAAGGGTTAGTAGAAGGCAGTAATTCCTGAATCCCTCGTTACTACCTTTATCAGCCTGTGCTAGAAGTCTCCCCACCTCTTTTTCTGAGAAAGTAGGGATTATTGTCTCCGGTACCTTTGGCATCTTTACTTTTGCCATTACATTGTTGTCGACAAAGCCCTCACGTTTAAGGAAGCCAAAGAAGGCGGTGGTCACACAACACCGTCGGTAGGCAGGCATAATTATAGAGAGGATGAAGACGTAGATCTGGAGGCTATTCCAGATAATGGTTGGGCATTTGTCGAGTGGGAGGGTGATGTTGCCGATAGTGATGATGCCACCACTACAATAACAATGGATAAGGCCAAAACCATTACCGCCCATTTTGCTGAAGTTAGCTACAAGCTGACGATTAACATAAGTGGGCAGGGTAATGTTATCCCGGAAGCCGGTGAGCATCTATACTCGGAAAATACTGCGGTTAGCTTAAGGGCTATCCCCGATGCAGTCTGGCAGTTTGCCGGCTGGAGTGGGGACGTCGCCGATACCGCTTCTGAATAGACCTCCGTGACTATGGACAGTGACAAGTCGGTCACCGCCTGTTTCGAAGAGGCGGCAGCCGGTACATCGCCTGATTCTATGCTTTCCGGAGGTGAATCCGGCGTGAGACCGAAACCGCCGCCGGCAAAAACAGAGTCCGTGGACTGGAATCTAGTGCTATATATCATCGGGGGAGGAGTATTGTTGGCCGTAGTGGTGCTTGTTTTAGCGAGGGTAGGAAGACGTTGAGGACAGCTGCTTTAAAGAACCGGATACATAATAGCCTAGCATTGAAGATATGTATCATTTTGTTGCTTGGCATCGCCCTGCTAACCGGTCAGGCAGCCATAGTGTTGGCGGCGGGAGCGACAACATCGGTGCGAGTGGCCAGCTATGCTGAGGATAGCAAGACCGTGCTCGCCGAAAAGATGGTGGACTACCGGTGGCTTGAGGCAAATCTGCCGGTCTGCGGCGACGGCATAACCCACTACTACCATCAGGGTCCAGTTTTTGAGGGAGACATATGGGATCCAGAAGAAATGACAAACCTTAAGGACAAGGGCGCTGTCCGTGGCACCGATATAAAAGACTTATGCAATATGGTAGGTGGTATGGCTCCGGGGGATGAGGTGGTGGTGTGCTCCATTGATGGTTACCAGGTTAGATTTAGCTATACCAACATTTACAATCCACTGGATAGACAAGGTCCCTTAGTGTTGTGCTGGTACAAGGGTGGGAATGTAGGGACAAATTATGATTATGGCTATCCCGGCAACGATGCCTACAGCTCGGCACTTCAGCTAGTCTTCATGGCTAAGACCCAGAATTCGGAAGGGAAGTTCGTCTTCGGCAATACGGATATGAAAATATGTCTGCCTGAAGAGAAATATCAGCACTTCTACGAAGGACTGCCCAGCACCAACGGTCTATCGGCAAAATGGGTAAGTGAAATGCGGGTGTATGCTGGCGGGGCACCTGACAGAATCGAGATGGATAATTCTGAGCCAGTGGAGGCTGCTGACGACCAAGTAATGCCGTGGCTTCCAATCGTACTGGGGAGCCTGGGTTTGCTACTGGTAGCCTGGGCACTGTTCTTTGTCGTAAGAAGAAAGGGATAGTTGGTGGCGTTTATCAGTCAGCCACGTAAGTCTATCATTGTTTTGATAGTGGGTCTTCTTCTTATCACAGCCGCTATCGTCTTTGTCTGGTTACAAATGGCTCCACAAGAACACATTGACTGGAATGTAACCATCGTCGGCAGTTTCGGCGACGAGATGACAGTTACCTATGACGAGATTAAGGCCTTACCCCACTATGAGGGCAGCGGCGGATTCTTCACCAGTGTTGGTTATATCAACGGGCCGTATCGGCTGCGGGGAGTGCCAGTTGTAGAGCTCTGTGATTTAGTGGGTGGCATTACTCCACAGGATATTGTCTTTATATCGGCCAGCGATGGCTATTCCACCGTTCTCGACTATAAACAGGTCATGGGCGACTTCATCACCTACGACCCGGCTACCATGAAAGAGGTGGCCCACGGCCAACTCAGCTTAATACTGATGTACGAACTCGATGGGCGTATCTTGTCAGAGGAAGAAGGCAAGCCTCTGAGACTGGCTATAGCCGGTGATGACAGCCTACTGACCGAAGGTCTCTACTGGGTTAAATGGGTGGAGAGGATAGAGGTCATCCCGAAAGATAATAAGAATACTGCGGAGAGCTAATGACGCGGCTGGCTAGAAGCATACTGGTAATGTCTTTCGTCTGCCTTACTTCCTTGCTGCTTGCATTGATTACGGGGCCGACTGGCTGTAGCCGGGAGGAGCCTATTGAGCTCAGGGTTATCTGCGCTGGCAGCCTTATGGTGCCCTTTCAAGCCCTGGAAAAGGCCTACGAGACGAAGTATCCTGATGTAGAGGTGCTTATTGAAGGCCATGGCAGTATCCAAGTAATCCGTCAGGTAACAGAACTACACCGCGAGGCGGATGTTATCGCCGTAGCAGATTATTCACTAATACCGTTACTGATGTATGACGTGCTTGCTGATAATGGCCAGCCTTATGCAGATTGGACAATCAAGTTTGCCAGCAATCGACTTGGGATAGGCTATACACAGGAAAGCGTGTATTCTCAAGATTTAGACGCCGAAAACTGGTACCAGATTCTATCTCGACCGGACGTACGGCTCGGTTTCTCGGACCCACGCTTTGACTCCCTAGGTTACCGGGCACTTATGGTCATAGAGCTCGCCGAGGACTACTACGGGGACGACAATATTTTCGATGAACTTGTCTACAGTAGCTTTGACCCTCCGATAACCGTGGCCAAGCCAAACGGCACGCAAATAATCTCAGTGCCCGAACTGGTCAGGTCCAGCGATGCGAGGGTCTTCTTACGTGGCTACAGTGTCCAGTTGCTGGCTCTGCTGCAGGCAGGGGAGATTGACTATGCCTTTGAATACGAAAGCGTTGCCCAGCAGTTCGGGCTGGAGTTTCTGGAGCTACCCATAGAGATTGACCTGAGTTCTAATTTATATGCTGGTGAGTACAGCAGGGTCGCCGTCCGGCTAAATTTCCAGCGGTTTGCCTCCGTCAACCCCAGTTTTGAGGGGTAGCCAATCATCTACGGTATCACTATTCCCGTTAATGCCCCCCACCACGATGAGGCAGTTGGGTTCTTGGAATTCCTGTTTGGCCCTGAAGGCCAGCAAATCCTGAGGCAGAACCACCAGCCAACGATAGTGCCAGCGCAGGCTGAAGACATTGATAAGGTGCCGGTAGAACTGAGACCACTGCTGGAGGTGGGCTAAGCCTGCGCCGGGTAATAGAGAATATAATTGTATATGTTTTAATTACAATATCATTCCCATAACAAAAAGCCAGAAAGTCATCACCTCTACACAATTCATCTTTTTGTTATTAAATAGAAAGTAAGACTTCATCACTGGAAGATCCACCTTACAGGTCTCGCACCGATACAGAGTAACCATAATTGGGAGTAAGGCGAACATGTAATTTCTGCGTAATAAGCGTGAAATTTGTCTTTTTTGCGTCACTTAATGTAATCGAAGATACATTTCTAGCTACAACTGCGAGAAGTCGCACCGAATCCCTACGTTCGGCTGAAGCTAAGTTTAAAGATTCATGGCAACATCATTTGGTAAATTATTTTAGCCCCTAGAAATTAATAAAAGTGAAACTTGGCGAGTAAGAAATTAGTCAAACACGGAGGATAGGGGTGTTTTAAGAAGTTAAAACAGTCTTTCCTTCAATATTATAAGATTAACTATATCTTCCTTGTTATACCCAAGCAATGTGGTCAGTTCAACCTCATCTTAGTAATCGGCAATTCCAGCGTGAGCAGATGAGCGTCTGTCAGGCTTATGAAGATGGGTAACATTCCGTTACAAGAGGTGCAATCAATTAACAAATCAAACAATTGTTTAATGTCAATTTATAAGCACAATATTCGCCAAATGGAGAAGATTAATAGAGGTAGCAAGCGGAAACAGGGGGCAAAACAGCCACCAATTAGAACTAGCAGTTTTGCCAGTTGGCCAATAATGGTCTATAGTTTCCTTTAAGGGCAAACGAGTACCATCCATAGCCTTAACCCAGCCAACAAGCCCGGTAACTAATCGTATATTACTGAGGAAAGGATATAAGATGGCAAAGCTTATGACTGTTGAGGAAGCAGCGGTTTACTTGCGAGTCGGGAAGAAGACGATATACAGGTTATTAAAGCAAGGTAAAATCCCCGCCACCAGAGTAGGCCAACAATGGAGATTTAATAAAGCCTCAATTGATGAGTGGCTAAACCAAAAGCCAGCGGAAACCAGAGCAAATATACTTGTTGTCGATGATGAGGAAATAATTCGCTCAATATTCAAGAAGACCTTAGAGGAGCTAGGCCACAAAGTCGTAACTGCTGAAAACGGCCTTAAGGGATTAGAGCTGTTAAAGCAACGGGATTTCGCCATGGTCTTTCTTGACCTCAAAATGCCTGGCATGGACGGAGCAGAACTTTTCCGCCAGATAAAAACCGTCAGTCCCCGATTACCTGTAATTATCATAACTGGCTACCCAGATAGTGATATTATGGCACGGGCTTTGGCCCAGGCCCCCTTCGGACTCATGAATAAACCTTTCGATGAATCCGACATCATTACCGCTGTAAACACTTTTCTACCGGTTGGCCCGGCAAACTCGGCAAGTTTTTTACGTTAGTTACAATAGTTGGGAGAACATGAAAATTGCTGAAAAGCTGATGCAGGCTTATTTTAACTACGCCTACAATCCAGTTTATGATTTTACCACCGGACGATTCAATCGCTATTGCCAGCTACAGGAGAGATGTGTTATAAGGCTCGAACCACGCGACAAAGATAGAGTCCTCTGTGTAGGTATTGGTACCGGGAACGAAATCTCTCACATTCTACAATTGAACAGGAGTGTTGACATTGTTGGCATAGACTATTCACATACTGCATTGCAGAAGGCATATAGGAAATCACGAGCACTAGGTAAGGAAATCGAGTTGTTACTCATGGACGCACGACATTTAGAATTTACAGCTGGAAGCTTCGATAAGGTGCTGTGTGTACATGTTATGGATTTTGTAGAGGAAAAAGATAAAGTTACTAATGAAATTCTGCGCGTATTAAAGGTTGGGGGGAGATTCGTAATAACCTATCCCTCAGCCAAAGAAGGTCCAAGTTTAGGGCTTAATCTTTTAAGTGATAGTGTTCGTCATGGCATGAATTCAGGGAAGCATCGCGTCAGAGTTCTCTTTGAATGCTCGGCACAAATGCTGGTGGGTATTGTTTACCTGCCCCTTCTTTGCCGACCAAAGCGGAATTGTTATTCGCGTAGCCAACTGGAGGCGGTAATGACACAATTAACAACTGGAGATTTCCAGATAGAGGAGTATGCGGTTTATCAAGATTTCATAGTTTATGGAGAAAAATAACTCTGGGGGTACAATCAAATGCTTTCCGAGGATATATATTTCCAAGATTTAACCGAAGCAGAGCTGTGGCAGAGGTATTGTGGCTTTTTAGATCTATCTATCGATGATTTCATGGATATCCAGAGAGAACTCTTGATGGATCAGATGGACCGGATAGCCGATAGCACCCTTGGCAAGAAGATCATGGGTGATCTGAAGCCCAAAAGCGTAGACGAATTCCGCCGGATAGTACCGTTAACTACGTACGATGACTACGAACCCTATCTCAGCCAAAAACAAGAGGATGCTCTGGCAGAAAAGCCCTATTGTTGGTGTCACTCATCTGGTAGAGGTGGGCATTTTAAGTGGATTCCTTATACGTCGGAATTTATTCAGAAGATCACTGTTCGGGCTCTGACAACCTTGATACTTGCTTCGTGCACACAAAAAGGGCAGGTTAATATTTTACCGGGCATGAAGTTTCTTCTCATTGTGCCCCCAGCCCCCTACGTATCAGGTACCGTGTTTCAAAATTTTTCTGAGCATTTCTCTTTCCGAGCTATTCCGCCACCAGAGATGGTCAAAAATATGGAATTTCAGGAGAAAATCCAGAAGGGCTTTCAAATAGCGCTCGAGGACGGGGTAGACCTGACGGCAGCAATAGGCAGTGTCTTGGTCAGAGTAGGAGAGCAGTTCAGCGAACAAGCGCGAGGCATGAAATTATCTAAGTCTATGTTGCACCCCCGAATAGTGTACCGCCTACTTCAGGCTTATCTACACGCCAGAAAAGGGAAAAGGGCAATTTTACCCAAGGACCTATGGCCAACAAAGGCAATTCTGACTGCGGGGGTGGATATTGCTATCTATAAAGACGACATAGCTCATTATTGGGGTGTTGAACCATATGAGTTTTATATGTGTGCTGAGGTATCCCTCATCGCCGCACAAATATGGACCAGAAAAGGATTGTTCTTTGTCCCTGATCTTGAATTTCTTGAGTTTATTCCTTATAAGAAGCAACTTGAACACCAGGACGACAGCGACTACCAGCCCTCTACGGTACTCCTTAGTGAGGTTGAGGAAGGGGAACTATATGAAGTCGTGGTTACACAATTTTACGGTATGCCGCTACTGAGATATCGGTTAAAAGACATCGTCAAGATTATTGCCTTGCGAGACGACGAGACAGGAGTCAACCTGCCCCAGATGGTTTTTCAGCGCAAAGTTGGTGAAACTATCAACCTTGCCAGCCTAGCTAACCTAGACGAAAAAACCATCTGGCGGGCAATTGCTAACACTGGAATAGAGTACACCGACTGGTCAGCCTGTAAGGAGTATGACCGAAATCAAAGCTTCCTTCGCCTTTACCTAGAGTTAAAGGAGAAAAGGGAAGCTGCCGAGGTAGAAACGATGATTCATGAGCAACTCGAGATGATTGACACGGATTACAGGGACGTTAATATCTATCTGGGACTCCACCCGGTGAGGGTTACTCTGCTATCACCGGGCACATTCCAGTGCTATATGAACGAAAAAAGGCAAGAGGGAGCTGACTTAGCTCACTTGAAGCCAACTCATATAAATCCCTCCGAGGAGGTCACCAGACGACTCCTGCAATTGAGTGAGGCCAATACGGGAAAATGTTGAATCCTTTTTCTAATCCGTCATATTTACTACCGCCGCTGGTTGGTCTAATTGTTAGCCTTATTCTATTCAGCATAGTATTGCGCGGGACTATGCGGAGTGTGAGCAAGTGGCTATTTTGCTTACTCCTTCTAGATGTAGGGTTGTGGAATTTCCTAACTTTTATCATGCGGTCAAGTCCTGATGTGCACCGGGCCCTTGTTTGGGACAGAGTGCTACCCGTGGCCGGCTACATTATAGTTTTACTCTACTATCATTTCACACTTACCTATACCAACACCAAAGGACAAAGGAATATTCTCATTGCCTCTTATATATTTATAGCGGTAATTGCCTCTCTTGCCCCAACAGGCCTAATAATAAAGGGAATGCGCTTGGAAGATTATGGCTATGCTCCTATTACTGGCCCTTTTGTTTTCTTCTTGAGTATTTGTGCCACATCTTTGATGGTAGGAGGGGGATATAATCTACTCAGGCGATACAAAGCCTCCCATTCATACGAGGAGAGAAATCGCCTAATATATCTTATTATCGCACTACTCTTTCCTTTCGTGGGAGGATTACTCGATACTTTCTCTAATTTGCCCCCGGCAGCTATCTGGGGTTACTTGATATTCTGCATCCTGTGCAGCGTAGCCATTCTGAGATACCATCTGCTAGATATACGCGTTGTAGTCCGGAAAGGCTTGGTTTACATCATAGTAAGTAGCATGATAGCTATCCCATATGTGGTTATATTGTACTTGCTGCATTTCATTTTTAAGCCAATGCTGGAGCCATGGTGGATACACGCTATTATCATTTTGCTTTTGGCCATTATTCTTAGACCATTATACAGCCATGCACAAAAATTTGTAGATAGGCTGTTTTACCGAGACAGATATGATTACCTTAAGGCACTGGAACAGTTCAGCCAGGAGACTCAAAGTATCGTGAACCTTAAAGAGTTAAGCTCAACCTTAACTGGATTGGTTAGCGGAGCATTACATACCTCAAGCGCGTGCCTTCTGTTACCGTCCGAGAGCGACAACGGTTTGATTGTATTATCTTCTACTGGTTTGAGCAGCCCTCCCTCCGGAGTTGTGCTGAGACACAGGAGTCCTCTCATCAAATGTTTAAAGCTTCAACAGCGTATCCTATCCTCCAAAGAGTTCGATATTGTTCCTCAATTGCAGAGCCTGTCACTTAGAGAAAAGAATAACCTCAAACAAATGGAAGCAAAGCTTTACGTCCCGATCCAGGCCGAACCCGGTCAGCTATCCGGCATATTGGTTTTAGGGCAAAAGCTTTCTCAGCAGCCCTACTCCAGCGAAGATAGGCAGCTACTCAAAGCCCTGAGCAGTCAGATGGCTATAGCATTAGAAAACGCACGGCTATACAACGAAAGTCAGCACGAAATAGGCGAGCGAAAACAGGCGGAAGAGGCGCTCCAGGCAGAAAAAAATAAGCTGCAATCGGTAATCGGTGCCATAGAGTATGCCCTCACCATACAGGATAAAGAATATAACATCATCTATCAGAACGAGCCGTCGAGAATAAGTTCCAGTGGCAGCCGTATCGGGGAGAAGTGCTACCGGGTCTATGAAGGCAGGGACAGTATATGCGATGCCTGTCCGGTGGAAAAGGCGTTTAAGGACGGTAAATCCCACACTACAGAGAGGCAGCGGCTATTGCCTTCGGGTGATTTTACCTTCTGGGAGAACACGGCCAATCCAATTAGAGATGCCAGTGGAAACATTGTTTCCTGTCTTGAGATCGGCCGGAATATCACCGAGCGCAAGCAGGCAGAGGAGAGGGAGAAGGAAATGCAACGAGAGCTCCTACTCTCTAGTCGGCTAGCCTCTATCGGCGAACTGGCCGCCGGTGTTGCCCACCAGTTAAACAATCCCCTTACCGGTATACTGGGTTTTTCTCAGCGTATATTAAGAAAAGTTACCGACCAAGAAACCAGCCAAGACTTGAAAAAGATATATGGCGAAGCCGAAAGAGCCGCTAAGATAGTGCAAAACCTGCTTACCTTCGCCCGCCGCCGCCAGCCAAAGAAGGAGTATTCGGATGTAAATAATGTTGTACGAAACGCCCTGGAGTTGAGGGCCTACGAATTGAAAACCAGTAATATTGAAGTTACAATCAAACTGGCCCCCAGCCTGCCAAAGATAATGCTCGATTTCCATCAGATGCAGGAGGTCTTTCTGAACCTCATTCTAAATGCCGAACAGGCCATGACCGAGGCTAATGGTGGTGGAAAGCTGATTATCAAGACCGAGAAAAATAAGGAGTATGTCAGGTGCACTTTCTCTGATGACGGTCCGGGGATTCCCGCTGAACGCCTCGATAACATCTTCGACCCATTTTTCACCACCAAGGGAGAAAGAGGTGGAACCGGGTTAGGGCTTAGCGTCTGTCACGGAATTATAGGCGAACACGGCGGCAAAATATACGCCAAAAGCAAACCAAGAAAAGGGGCCACATTTTTTGTTGAGTTGCCGATAACAACCAAAGAATGACGTTATGAATTCTTGCAAAGTTATTTTGGTCGTATGGCGCATTGTTATTTGGTAGCGAGAACCATCAACAATTATCTCGACACTGTTAAATCCTGGACCCTAGAATCCAGGTTGAACAGAGGTAAATACAGAATGGTGTTAGGTAAGACTTACAAAGTAATATCAACTGCAAAGAACAGGAAGGCAGCGGAGATTATTGCTAGGGAAGCAGAGGATGATGGACTTGAAAGGGTTATAATAAAGAAAGTTGAAAACACAAGATTGTGGGAAGTATGGGCTTTCGTTGCGAAAGGGTACAAACACATTAGCAGGTAACAAAAAGCCATTTTGTATCATCCTCCCAGAAGGTGCCTTAGCTAAAAGTAATGCAGACCCTAGTTACGGGTCAAAAACATGGTGTTGGTAAGACACCCTCGTAACGTCACCGGCTAATGAGACCTCTTTAATCCCATCATCGGTTTTCTGTCTGATTTGTCGTAATGCTGCCAGTGGTCTTTAATCTCTTGCCATCGCCTATTAAAGAAACCCCGGGAAAGAGTTTCTACTACCAAAGATAGGGCCACACCTGTCATAACTTTCCTCTCAGTTGGTGAGAGTGAGCCAGGCGGGAATGTAAGAGGAAAGGTACTTGATTTGGTAGCTATATTTTCTGTTGTTGGCAATGCTTCACTTAGAGGAGCCTGCGATTTTTCCTCTTTTTCTCGCCTTAATTTCCTTTCCTGTTTAGCATAGCACGACGGGCAAAGTGGTATGGTTTAATCGGGGCGGTTAACTCGGTCTGGATGATAGGCATGGAAATGCACTTTCCCCTTTGGTTGGCCGCAGGCAGAACATTTTACCTCTATACCTTTGACAAGGTTAGCAATGTAATTTGGAGATTTGTGATAGCGTTTTTGTAGTTGTCTAAAACTCCAGCCACACTTATACAACTTGATAATCTTTGCATCGATATCTTCTTTAGAAAGCCTCATTTATTGCCTCCTGGGTTGTATCACGTGCTATATTGGGTATAGCTAGTACAGGTAGTACAGGCACGACTCAAAATTTTTATAATAGCGGGCAGTGTTACCGCTACTGCTACCACTCTTGGATTTTCATGCTATTTCCCCTTATAATTTAAGATACGACAACGACTTTAGACTACTTTCATGGTTTGGGGGAGAAAATGGATAGGCAATGTGTATGGTGTCAGAGGGAGTTAATGCCAGGTAATGACGGCAAGCTCTGTCTTGTTTGTGCAGCCGAACTAAAAGATGTGGTGATTGATCTCCCTGAGGTTTTGGATGTTGAGGGTGTGGCGGAACTTTTACATGTTGACGTGGAGACTGTGAGAAGGAAGCATCGGCATGATGAGCTGCCAGATTGTATTCCGGGCTGGAAGAAGCTGCTGTGGTTCAAAGAAGACATCATGGCTTATCTGAGGTTTGGACGATGGTTCTCAGCAGCCGACGTGGAGGAGCTTCAAGCAACGGCGGCAGCCTTGAAATTAGGCTATCCTATAGACCAGATGACAGGCTACGGCCATTTTCCAGAAAACTTGGTAACCGAGATGAAGAGGCTCGGACATATTAAGGATAGGACGCGCAAGCCGCAATGAAGGCAGAGGTTAAACCTTTAGCCTGTCCGCTACCCCGTACCTTAGGTGTTGCGCTCTGACATCACTATCAGCCAAGTTAGAATAGTGCCTGGTCATAACCAGGCTCCTGTGTCCAAGCTTCTTTTGCAGGCTGAAGACATCACCTCCATTTCTCAGGTACATGACGCTGCTAGTGTGACGGAGTTTGTGAGCATAACAGCGTTTCAGTCCCGCTTTCTTACCATAGGCACTGACGAGTTTTTCTATCCTCTTGGGTAATAGTGGTCGCCCGTCCCTTCTGAGCCAGAAGTTGTCAGTACCAACCGGCTCCGGTCGGCACTTGAGCTGGTATTTCATTAATGCTTTGGCTACCCTGCGTCCCAAAGGAATAAAACGCTCTCTCATGCCCTTACCCATTACTCGGAACAGGTTTTGCTCGTAGTCAATATCGTCAGTCTTGAGATTGGCCAGCTCACTAAGCCTGATGCCAGTATCAATAAGGGTTAGTAGAAGGCAGTAATTCCTGAATCCCTCGTTACTACCTTTATCAGCCTGTGCTAGAAGTCTCCCCACCTCTTTTTCTGAGAAAGTAGGGATTATTGTCTCTGGTACCTTTGGCATCTTTACTTTTGCCATTACATTGTTGTCGACAAAGCCCTCACGTTTAAGGAAGCCAAAGAAGGCGGTTATTGCCCGGCAATAGGTTTTAATCGACTGGTCTTCCAGGTAAATCCAGCAACTCCCTTAAGTCCGGTTCCCCGGATAGAACTGCAACTATGGTGGGCGGTAGAGGACTCGAACCTCTGACCCCCTGCGTGTAAAGCAGGTGCTCTAACCAACTGAGCTAACCGCCCTTATATACCCGAAAAGTCTCTGGCTTTTCGGGTGCCCGCTCAATATGGCGCGCTTGGCGGGTCTCGAACCCACGACCTCAGCCTCCGCAGGGCTGCGCTCTATCCAACTGAGCTACAAGCGCTCAAATAAAAGTGGTGCCGAAGGAGAGATTTGAACTCTCACGTCCATACGGACACTACGCCCTGAACGTAGCGCGTCTGCCATTCCGCCACTTCGGCATGTAGAATAATGCAAGGGGATTATACCTGCTTAAATAATGAGGCGTCAAGAGAATGCGGTGGGGGGCAATGTTACCTCTTGGTGTACTGAGGTGCCTTGCGCGCCCGCTTGAGCCCGGCCTTCTTTCTCTCTTTAACCCGGGGGTCCCTGGTGAGCAGGCCGTTCTGGCGCAGTACCGGCTTGAGGTTCTCATCAGCCTTTACCAGCGCCCGGGCAATGCCATGACTGATGGCACCGCTCTGGCCGGTTATGCCGCCACCCTCTACCTTGACCACGGTATTGTACTTGCCCAGGTTCTCGGTAACCAGGAGCGGGTGGGTTATGGCCCGGCGGTGTTCGGGG
>Ga0315548_1002480_pt1 | contig 14328 bp, 19 predicted proteins | sample SalMarSW160110MG_2_FD_202540 | JGI IMG/M metagenome (GOLD analysis project Ga0315548, IMG submission 202540) | Salt marsh sediment microbial communities from the Plum Island Ecosystem LTER, Massachusetts, United States - Salt Marsh Sediment SW1601-110 ... | reverse complement strand
TGGCTTTCGTCGACACTAAAAAAAACAAAAAATGGGTTTGGACTATGCAGCAGTTAAGGAGGAAGTATGCAAAAAAATGACTCCGGAAACGATAATTTCAATGTTGAAAATCTTGGTTTTTCCAGGATCCATATTCCTTTTCGTCTTAGCCTTCTTCTACGAGTGGGTTGACAGAAAATTCTTTGCAAGAGTGCAAAACAGATATGGACCACTCTACACTGGACCCTCTGGCATCTTACAACCTCTCGCAGACTTTTTAAAGTTGCTTTCAAAGGAAGACATAACGCCACGTGTTTCTGACAAGCTTATGTTTATGTTGACTCCGATTTTCTTCCTTGCTCTGCCATTGACAACGCTTTTCGTTATTCCGATATTAAGTCAAACAAGCCTTGTAGCCTTTGAAGGAGACCTTATTCTCGTCCTTTTTGCTTTCACATTAATAATCATAACCGTTTTTCTTGCTGGTTGGAGTTCAATAAATCGGTTTAGCACAATTGGAAGCATGCGAGCCGTACTTCAAATGTTAGGTTATGAAATTCCAATGGGTTTAGTTACGGTTGGCACCGCAATAGCAGCAAAAAGCTTGTCAATCAGCAGAATAGTTGAATGGCAATCGCGTAGTTTTTGGCTGATTTTGTTACAACCTCTAGGATTCGCCATATTCACCATATGCCTTCTCGCCGAGTTACATCTTACTCCCTTTGATCTCCCAGAAGCTGAAACCGAAATTGTGGCTGGATGGAGAACAGAGTTCAGCGGAAGAAAATTAGCGTTGCTTCGACTTGGAAAAGACTTAGAGCTAGTTCTCGCATCTGCATTAATTACGTCAATTTACTTGGGCGGCGCCCAACAATTCTGGCTAATTCCGCCAATTGTTACTTTCTTGGTTAAAACTACTTTCGCTGTGATGTTACTCTCCCTGCTAAGGGCAGTATTCGCCAGATTCCGAATTGACCAAATGCTTTCCGGAATGTGGAAATACTTGCTTCCACTTGCAACCTTACAAATAATCCTGATCCAGCTTGGTCTTGGAAGGTGAAAACTTGACTTTGGTGAAAGAAGCGTTAAAACAGCTGTTTCAAATGCCAGCCACTTTGAAGTATCCCTACGAAAAGTTGGTTCTTCCAAAAGACTTCAGAGGCCGTCCGATTTGGGACATGAAAAATTGTATTGGCTGCGGGCTCTGCTCTAGCGTGTGCCCTTCAGGTGCCATAGAAATGATTGGAAAAGGATTGGAAGCAGAAATTAAGCACTATGTTGACCGTTGTATGTTCTGTGGACAATGCGCAGAGATTTGCCCAAAAAATGCCATTAGGACGAGCGAAGAATACGAGTTGGCAGGGTTTGATCGTTCAAAAATGATTTACGAATACAAAAGGGATGATTAACAGCCTTTCAGACATGTTTGTACACTCTAATCACGCGCGAACACGAAGCATCATTTGTTGTGATATTAATACTCGCCTTGAGAGGGATACTGTTAAGTTTGTTGACCCAAATGATTTGAGGACTTAAACAAAGGTCTACAAGATATATGACTTGATTTTAATGAAAAAACAGATATGCTTAAATATGATGCTAAACAGTAAGTAAACAGTAAGTACGTAGGTGATTTGCGTGGATATAGGAACATACAGCATCCCTGATATGCGTTTGCATCCTACGCTTGTTAGTGATGTTAAGACGATGTATAGTAAATTTGAACAGAAAGACGTAGATTATACAACATTAGCATCCGTTCTTGGACATAAAACCGCAAGAAGCGGCTCATTTACTGCTAAAATGTCCACTATGCGAACCTATGACTTGATTGAGGGTAGAGGTAAGGTTCATGTCACCGAGACAGGGAAGAAGATTGCACAAATACCTCCTAATCCGAAAGAGTTGGATGAGGGATTAATTGAAGCTTTAACAAATATACCGTTGTGGAAGGAAATTTACGAGAAATATACTAAAGTTGGAGAAGAGTTACCAACCAGTGATTTTTGGTTAGTTTTACGTGAAATATGCCGTATTTCACCAGAAGAAGCTCAAAATAAGGCTGAAATGGTCAGAAAGGCTTATCTAGAGGATGTTGCAGATATTAAACCACTTGAAGGAGGTGATTTTGAAGACATGGGCACAGGTCAAGCTATCCAACAACCCGTACAAAGTTCAGTGCCTTCGACTGGAATTGAGACATTCAAAATAGGCGATATAGAAATAAAATTGCCTAAAGAGGGACTTAAAGAAGCATGGGAGAAAGCTAAGAAGATAATCGACATCTATGTGGGAATAGAATAGTTTCAATGAGAGGATAGGTAGTGGTGGGAGGAGACCACACGCCATAGTGTTGCGACAGCCGTCCTAGGGTGCTAGGAAGAAAAGCGTGTGCTTATCACTACCCCTCAAATCTACCTATTTTATGGTCACCCGCTCTTTTATACGTTTTTCCCATTCTTCTTGAGAGACTACACCTTTTTCTTCAAGCAATTCCACAAGGCTTGAAAACATGGTATCCAGTAGGTCGATTTCTTCGGCTAAGTCTCTTTTTATGCCCTTATTCTTTCCCAATTTTTCCACCTTTTGTTAAGTATCCCTTTTCAGATAGCCAACTCATTATTATTGTGCGTAACGTGTCAGAATATCCTTCGCCAAGTTTACCGATTAGTTCTCTATCCATAAGATCAACGATTTCTTGAGGGAGAGCGACTAACACTTTTCTCATTTCGCTATCACCTTCATCACTTCTCCCTCTCTCGCTTCTGTTTGCCCAGTAACTTTTGCTAGCAATTTCGCTTTATGTCTTGTAGCACACTCTATCAAGCTTTTCCAGTTAGATGGTGCTTCCATTCTAGAGGCTTGAGCTGGTGTTTTACCGTTTAGGCTTTGGTGCGGTCTAACATAGTTATAGTGGATTGTGTAACCTTCCAGTATTGCCTTAGTCGATTCAAAAGCTTTAAGTCCCCTCATGGGTTTGGTTCTGTCTTTCAATGTTCCATGTAGCCTTTCAACCATGTTGTTTGTTTCTCTTGTTCTTATTCCTACTCTTTGAACTAGCTCTGGTCTGGTATCTTTTCTCATAGTCCAGAAGACTTTCGTAAAAGCTCTATGATATGTGTGGCTACCATCAACAAATACAGCTCTAGGTCTAACTTTGCTCTGTTCGTATCCTCTTTTGAATATTGCTATTGTGTCTTGTAGAGTTCGGGTTCCTGAGATGTGAGACGCCACTAGAAACCGTGTGTCTTCATCTATCATTTCCCAGAACCATATATTGCGTCCTTCACATTTTAGCATGGTTTCGTCTTCATGCCATAAACCTGAAAGCTGAGGAGTCAAGGTCATAGCAAATTCTTTCACAAGTTTTGAATACTTCTTTATCCAATTGAGAATTGTAACTTGGCTTACTGTCTCTCCGAATATTTGTTTTAGGTTTCTCTGAGTTTTCCTTAGAGATAGCCCATCAAAATAGAGATTCAAAGCTGATACTATACTGTGCTTATCTGTTTTCATTCTAGCGAATTTGCCGTCTAAATAAAATCTGCGACCGCAATCCTTACACTTGTAAAGTTGCTTCTTTCTAACGAAGCCTTTCTTTATTAAGGATTCCGAGCCACAATATTTACATCGCATATCTATATCCCACAGATATACCGTAGTACACCCATAGTATATATATCTTTCGGTATATCCTAAAGATACCCAGTTGACGAGTCTCATTATTTTTCAACTGGAATCTAACAATGCAATCGAAAAAGTTTTCTTTACAAGATACAACTAGTGATTTAGAAGGAAAGGAAAAAATGCCTCGAAGAGCTAGGTCACCAGCTAAGATAGTTGGAATCTTCTTAATATCAGTCGTAGCGGTCTTGATTATTCTTTCAATACCCTTTATACAACAAACGCAAATCCACGTCATTGTAGATTCAAAAGGCATAGTCCATGCTTGGGTTGACACTCCTAGAGTTTCATTACTCTCAACGGTTATCACTCCGATACCCATAGTCGGAAGCTATTCAATTTTAATCAATGTGACAGAGACTAACGAAAATTTCACTTTTCGGAATGTTCAACCAAACAAATATGTAGCTATATGGCGTTCTAACGGAATCCCAACACATGGGAACTATAACATCGAAATAAAACTGTTGAATCAAACATTTCTCATTGATACATACGCAATACAAGCTACCTTCTAGGAAAGAGAGAATGAGTAAAAAGAAGAAACAAGACGATAACACACTTAACTTATATCGTCGTCTTGCAGACATTTCATTCCGAACCTCAATAACAATACTTGCCATCATTTTCGCCTTCGCTTTTAATCCACAAGGCGTAACTCCAATAGCTAAGCAGTTTATTTCCATAGTATGTTGGCTTGTAGTCTTCAGTGTCATGCTCTCAACTATTGCTTTATTCGGGAAAAAACAAGAACTCCGATTCGTAAAGGCTCTTGGAAGTTTGAGCATAATACTAACAGCATTTACCGTTATTGTCATGGTTATATTTTTGACAACTGCATTACCTTAGCGATGAGAGAAAATCATACGTCAGTTTGGGTCAACAAACTTAACAGTATCCTTGAGAGGAAAAGCAAATAAGAAAGCAGGAGTGTTATTTGTCACTGTATACTTGCTTTCTTATGTCTTACTTGTCTATGGCTGAAATTGTTGTACACATAGACAGTTATGTGTAGTTTTGTTCTACGCACAAATCATCATATTTAGAAAGTGATGATTCTACTGTTCGGAGATAAAAAGAACGAAACTCCTGAAGAATAAGAAAGCTTTGAGCACAGTAGTGACTACACTGATAATTCTAGTCGTTTCAGTACTGCTAGCAACTGTCGTAACTTTCTACGCGATAAACGTGACAACCACAAGAGTGCAGGAAGAATCATTACATTTAACAAAGCAGCACGTATGGTACAGTACAAGCAATACAACAGGGGAAGCTGCCTTGATGGTCGCGCGCGCGATCGTTGTAGATTCCTAAGAGTTTGAAGTTATATGTAGAGTTTTTGCATAATTGGAAAATTGTCGCTTTATATGCAATGTTGACAATAACAGGTAAGTTCGGCAAACTTTTATTTTTGTGAATCTTTAATCTACTTGGTGAATGTTGTGCAGCTTTTCAAGGTGGTTTTGATACAATTACTTTTAGTAATAATTTTATCAAGCTCGCTTCTAACGTGTGCGGCTCAAAAACCCGTAAGTTCACTGGTTGAAGTTAGACCCGGAGATTGGGGGAAGTACACAGGATCTGTTCCAAACGAGGAATATGAATGGATGCTCATTTCAGTGTTAGGTGTCAAGGAAACCGAAGTGAATATCTCTTTATCCTATGATTTACGTCCTCCTTACAGATATGCTCAATCATACCAAGCATTTAGAACCATTAATGTTGCAACTGGCAGAGGTAACATATTCTTGTTTTTTATACCTGTCAATTTAACTGTTGGAGATACGATTCCACCTTCTTCGTTCTATCCACAATTGAGCATCGAAGGCCTTGATTCAAAGGAGTATGCTGGATTAAACAGAACGGTTACGTATGCTTCATCTTCAAACATGCCTTGGGGTGGGGCGGGTACTTTATACTGGGATAAGGAAACTGGTTTGCTTGTTGAAATTTTGGCAAAAGTTGGTAACACTTTTTTTTCATCTTTAAGGTTAATTGAAACTAATATCTGGTCGATTAGTTCGATGGATTGGGTGATGCGTAACTCTGCATTTATAGCTTTAATTGTTGTAAGCATGGCTTTGCTAATTATTGTATCCTTAACGTTTGTAAGACGGAGGAAAAGGGTCAAGTGGAATGTGAAGGAAGCCCAAGTAAGCTGGACGATTATCGAGAAATCTGATTCTCCACTCAGACGAGCACTTGAGTTTTTGCGTTATTCTTTCTGTCCACACTTGGGTAAAGTGTTGATGGGCGGTGGATTTTTGTTGTTTGTGATAGGAATTATGAACCTTTCAGTTTTCAATCAAGTGGCTTTCTCTCTAAGTTTCGTGTTCGCTGTTATCTTTTTCGTTATTGGAGTGCTAGTGCGTAGCGAAGCATGGGCTGGAAACAGATTTGAAGTTGATGTAGGTGTTATTATGATATCTTTATCTGTGATTTTACTCAGTATCGCAACAGTATGCGCAGTGTATCGTGAGATAGGCGCACTGGTGCCATACAAAGGAATTGTTGGGGGAGTCGGGCCTATACACCGGGCCGTTAAAGAGATTTTACAGATAGAGGTTGTGTTTCTCTATCCATACGCATGGCTTATATCTCCGTTAGCAACGGTTACCCTCTGTCTTGCAGTATATGGAATTTTCTTCAAAATCCGCTATGAATCTTAAAGCGACAAATTAATGTGCTTTCGCAATTTTTCCAGTGAAATTATTGTTGTACGCATAGACAGTTATGTGTAGTTTTGTTCTACGCACACCATCTTATCTTACTACAAAGTCGAAAGGTTTCAGTGAACAACCAAGAGAGGAGACTGTTAAAAACAAAGCACAAAAAACACGATGATAAGTTCACTTGCAAACATTTCAAAAGGCGGAGAAAAAGCAATCTTAGAAGCAAATTTAAATGATCTCTCACAAGCTTTTAGGAACTTACATCAAATTGGAATGTGCCATTTGTCTTTCACATTAATCAATGACTCAGGGTACGACTCTGGCGTCTGTCTATCATGGAATGCAAATGGTTCAGGGGTTTCAACTGCTTATGCAAACTTCACATTGAAGGCTCAAAGCATGGCGGCAAACCTAGCCATAGATTATGCTGTAAATATAACAACAACAATTGCGATTAATGGCTCGTATACAACGCTTGAAGGCGAAGAAAAGCTTGTGAATAGGACATGTCGAGTTTTTAATGAGTAAAAGCCTGCTCGCTGAAAACATAACTTTGTTTTATGAAAATCTTGGAAGCTGGACGCCTGTCAACTCATCAAACAATCTTTCCACAGTAGACTGTGGTGATGGTACTTATCTTCTATCCTTCACCGTTAGTGCCTCCTCACCTGTGCAGGTTTCGACGTATGTTTATGACTTACGAGACATATTTGTTCAGGCAAACATGACATGTTATGCAGCATGACTTTCAGGCTGAATTTCGAGCCACTTAAATTATGCAATGTGTTACTTCTAAGTAAGTGGAGAAAACGAGGCTTCAGAATGACTGAAAGGCAAGTGTGGCGTCATCTTTTCACGCTTCTAAAGTTAGCTGAAATGGGAGCACATCAGAGAACCGCAAAAATTTCAACAGAGTATTTAGCCAGGAAATTAGGCATGTCACAGCAGACAGCTTCACGTCATCTAATCGAACTGGATAACGAAGGATGGATTAAGCGAACTATAACGCCTGAAGGATGCCTCATAAAAATCACAGACACCGGCATCAAAGAACTGAAAAAACTCTATTCAAACCTACGCTTCTTGATCGAAGCCGCGTATCCTCCTTCAGTAACTCTAGAAGGAGTAGTTTTCACAGGATTAGGCGAAGGCGCCTATTACATAACAAGGGAACGTTACAGAAAACAGTTCATGGAGAAATTGGGCTTTGACCCTTATCCGGGCACGCTTAACTTGAAACTTACAACAGATTACGATGTTAAAACATGTTTGGAACTTGATGGCTATCCAGCAATCGAGATGGAGGGATTCGAAAGTGAAAACCGCACTTTCGGACCAGTGAAGTGTTATCCAGCAATAATAGAAAACAAAGAGAAAGGTGCCTTAATCTCGGCTTTAAGACGTCACTACGACGCTTCAGTAATCGAATTTATTTCCCCCGTTTTTCTAAGGAACCATCTTAAACTCAAGGATGGACACAAAGTGAAGGTTGAGGTTCTAACGCTTCCGTAAAGGTGATGTTATGGTGGGGCTTCATCGTTTGAGTGGCAACATGTATGGCGTTACAGGACTTTTCCATCTTTCCAAAGTGGGTGTCAACGCGGGATTTGTCACAACCAAAAATTCAATTATCCACATTGATGCAGGCATGACCGTTGCTGACGGAAATTACCTTTTAGCACAATCGAGGAAAAAAGACAAGAACAAGGAAAATCTTTTCCTTATTCTAACTCACCATCACTCAGACCATACCTTCGTCATGCGAGCATTCAAAGAAGCAGGCGCAAAAATAATCGCCCACAAAAATGCTCGCAGTTTCCTCTCCTTCAGAACACCCCCATTATTTCGCACAGTTCTCAAAACATACAAACCGTTCATCGTCAAACGCATGGTTAAGGATTACTCTTGCACAAAAGAAAAAGCAGAACAAACTTTGGGAGACGTAAAACTGTTTCTGCCAGATGAAATTTTCAAAGAGGACATGAATCTTCAAATAGACGATGATGAATTACTCTTGCGCTACACTCCGGGACATGTGCCAAGCGAAATATCAGTTTATCATCCTAAATCTAAAACACTCTTTGCAGGCGATACAGTTTGTGAAGAAATGCCTTTAACCACAAGATTTGGCGGACCAAAAGAGTGGAAGCTAATACGAAGTCTTGAAAAGCTGGATGAACTTGACATTGAAAATATAGTGTCTGGTCATGGAAGAATTTGTAGTAAAGATGAAATTCAAAGGAACACAGATTATTTAGAAAACCTTCTAAGTCAAAAATGACTTCACGGATAAGCATAACCGTATTCGTACACCGCTCTTAATTCGCGTCTTGAAGTTAATGCATAACCAATTAATAACCCAACAACCAAACCACCAAAATGAGCCAAGTTGTTCACATTTCCACCCGAACTCATCATCAACCAAAAGAAAGAAAACAACAATGCCCCCATTATTGACTGGCCAACTGCACGCTTAATATAAATGGTGCATGCGCCGAACAACCCGAAAATAGCACCTGAAGCCCCAGCAGAAACCATAAAAGGCCCGAAAAGCAACGTCAACAAGTTACCAGCTAACCCACTCAAGAAGTATATGGCGAAGTATTCTTTGAAAGCAAACAATTCTTCTGCCCTAAGCCCGAAAATTAGTAGAAAGAACATGTTGCCCAAAAGATGTACGATGTTAGCGTGGACAAACATAGCTGTGAAAAGCTGCCAATACCAACCGTTCATTACAAAATAGTTGTATTGACCGTAGTCGTGAATAACATGATAATTTATCACAACAAAGTCCGCGCTAAGTACAGCAGCATAAACGTAAAAAATCATGTTCAATGCGATAATCACGTAGGTCAGCATAAACTTTTTAGAACTTCTGTACATAGATCTCTCATCTTTTATAATGTCTGATGATTTTCTGTTTGATTTTTGAGGAGCTGTTCAACTCTTCTTCTTCAAACTTGCCAATTTTCACAACCTTAATCATCAATCCCTTTTCTTTCATGTAATTTCTCACAACTTGTTCGATGTCGCTTCGATCATATCCTAGGGCAATTACGTCTGGCTTGATTTTTTGAATAACCTTTTCAATGTCAAAATCTTCATAGCCAAGGATGGCATCATCAACAACTTTTAATGAGCCAACAAGTGCTCTTCGCTGATTTTCAGGTATGATGGGTTTCGTTCCTCGCCTTTTTTCCACAGTACTATCTCTCGCCACTATAACTATCAGTTCAGCGTTTCGCCCACCAGCCCTTTTAGCTTCCTCTAAATACTTCACATGTCCAAGGTGAAGCAAATCAAATGTGCCTGAAGCCAAAACTATTTTTCTTTTTTTCTTTCCTTCTTTTTCGTTGGCCATTCAAATTTCACGGCTCCCAACAGTTTTAATGCGTCGAGCAAGCCTTCGCAGTAGGCGACAGAAGCCAAGCTTACCTCAAATTTCTTTCTATTCCTATAATATTTCGCATCCTCTAAATAGGTTTTAACATATTGCACAACCTTCCCAATGTTTTCCGCATTTATGTTTATTGAATCTTCAACGGTTTCCATATTCTTTAGAACGTAATCGGTAGAGCCTATATACTTCGCGACAAGCTTCTCCAAATTCATTCAACCATTCTCCCTCAAACTGTCCGGCGCACCAGCCAAAATTATGAGAGCTTCAGCTTCCATAAAATGAAGGTTGCCAGGGAAGATTATGCTGTGTGGCGGGTCTCCAAAATCGTAGTTTAATAAGTCTTTCAGAAAGCCAGCCTTAACCATTGGATTGTTGCTTCCAGCCCTCGCTATGCCCACCACAAGCGTGTCCATCGTTACAATCTTCTCTTTTCGCTTCTCCTCAATCTTCAAAAGCGATTCCAATCCCTCATGAATTTTCATGTAACGATTTTCCTCCACCTTAACATCTAACAAGCAAAGCGTGTGAAGCCTAAGCCTCTTGTTTTGGGTGATAACCTCATACGGAGTCTCGGAAGGATTCTCACTGGGTAGAGGTATCGTTACACTTTTTCCAAACTTGTAATTGTGCAAGCCAGACAAGCCTATCACAGCAGAAAGTATGGAAACCCCATGAACTACGCGAGTTCTTATTCCAAGTTTCTCCGCATGTATCCTCAAAGCAACATGGGTAGTGGCTATGAGTGGGTCACCTGGAGCAAGCAAGACAACCTTACCAGTTTTAGCCGTTTCTATTATCAATTCCCCACTCTTTTCTTCAAGCTCCTCCCTTGAAACTGTCTGAAGCTTTTTGCCTGAAATCTTTTCTAAATTTTCCTTTGAAAAATTAGGCATCAAATTCGTGTAAAGCTCTACGAAAACATTGTCCGCCGTTTTCACCTCTTCTAAACCACGTAAGCTTATTCCCATTTCATCGTGCAAGCCGAGTCCAACGAAAACAATTTCACCCAAAGCTATAACCCTCACAACCGAAAATAGAAGTTAAAACTTAAAACTGTTGGTCCACGAAACAAAGAAGCTAAATTTATTAAAGTGATAATAATTGCATAACTACGAAAAACACAGGGCCCGTAGCTCAGCAAGGCTAGAGCGGCGGACTAACCGCTTTACGGGGTTAGGTTGAGGCTCTTAACCCGTAGGTCAGGGGTTCAATTCCCCTCGGGCCCGCCAAAACATCCTTTCACCACAAAGCTTCAATTTTCCTTTAACGATTTTATGTTAAAATCAGAAGTTGTAACGCTTAAAAAACACATCTCTCGTAGTAATATTCATGATTACGGAATATTTGTTAAAGAATTCACTGTTATATAAAGGCTTGATGACGATGGATGCCAAGATAAAACAGTTAGCTTTGACGCTTACAGTAATGGTTTTTCTACTTAGCTACACATTTGCAAACATGGAAGTTGTCTATTCCAACAACACTTACAGAGAGATTGATCTATTTACGCAAAAAGAGCCTTACAGCGGAAAAGGCCCAAACGTACCAAGTGACGCGTTCGGCCCTGGAAACATGGTTATTCTATACGCTTTAGTGACTGATGACAGAGTACCTCTCCAAAATTTGCTTGTAACATTTTTCGTGCGAAGCTCCAATGGTGCATCTTTCACCTTGACTGCAAACACCAATGCAGGTGGAATTGCAACAATCAATTTCATGATACCGCAAAAATGTGTTAATGAAAGCGAAGTTTTCGGAGAATGGTTCGTGTTAGCAAATGTGTCAATTGAAGATCATGTTCTTCAAGACACCTTAACATTTAATGTGAATTGGATCATACAACTGATTTCGGTGAGGACTATTGATGATAATTTTACCTATCGAACCAGCTTTGGAACTGGAGGTGAGGTAGGGCTAGAAATTACTTTAAGAAGTATAGCTGTGCACATGAAAAGTACAACACTTGCCATAGTAATACAAGACGAATTAAATGTTCCAATTAACTATTCTGAAATACGTGATTTTAGGGTACAACCAGATGGAAACTTGATTTTTCTATATCACAAATTTCATATTCCAAAGTGGGCGTATATCGGAAAAGCAACCGTTTTCATATCCGCATTAACTGCACCAGTAAATCAGAGTGGGGTTTCATACTGTCCAGCAATATCAACAAACTTTTTTATAACAATATATGGACCACTAGAAATGACTTTTCATGATGTGGCAATTGTGAATGTTGCTCCTTCAGCCGAATTAATTGAAGGGGGTCAACTTGTGAATATAGACGCTGTTGTTCAGAATGAAGGAACGGATGTTGAAAGTTTTAACATCAGCGCCTACTATGAGGATATGCCCATTGAAACCTTGGAGATTACTGCACTTGCTCCATATTCTCATGTGATTTTAAGCTTCACTCTTAACACTTCAACAGTTGACGTAGGAAATTACACAGTAGTTGTTTCCATCCCATACTTAGTTAATGAAGCAGATATTACAGATAATGTCTTTGTTGACGGAATTATTGAGATTAAATCTAAGCTACCCACAATTATTCATGACATCTCAATAACTGACGTTCAAATTTCAGACAATAGTATTTACATTGGCGAATTACTTCAGGTTAATGTTAGCGTCACCAACAAAGGGACAGAAACAGTAGCCTTCAATGTAAGCACTTATTATGACTTCTCGTTAATCGAAACTTTGCAAGTTAGTGCACTTACACCTGATACTCAAACAACGCTAATTTTTGTTTTGAATACAAGCCCTATAAAAGAAGGTTTTTATCAAATAAGTGCTTCTGCTACTCTTCCAAGCGACATCGACGTTTCAGACAACACTTACATTGATGGTATCGTTCAAGTCATAGCAAGACCTCCATTGCCTCCAATCCATGATGTTGCGATTTTAAGCGTTTCACCTTCAAAAGCCCTTGTTGATATAGGCGAAGTTGTTAACATTTACGTTGTAGTTAAGAATAAGGGGAGTCATGTTGAATCGTTTGATGTCACGGCATATTATGACTCTAGCGTTGTTGAAAGCTTATTCATTAACGGTTTACAGCCCGGTAGTGAAATATCACTTGCCTTCTACTGGGATACGCGAAATGTGGCGGAAGGGAATTATACTTTAAGTGCAGAGGCGAGCGTCGTGTCCGGGGAACTTAATATTGAGAATAATAGATTCGTTGACGACTTTGTTTGGGTTAGACCTTGCGTGTTTCCTGTCGTTTGGGAAATTCCTAGATGGCTTCTAGCTCTATTATTCTTATTGACCATGTTTATTGTAGCTTGCCTAGTTGCTGCCATCGTATTTGGGTTATTATGGAGGCGTGAGAGAAAGAAAAAGGGCCAGAGGGAGAGGCAACCAACTTATCCTGAAGTCGGGTTCAAAAGAAGTAAGACATGTAACGTGTGTGGGAAAGAATTCCCTGAAGTGTACACTTTCTGTCCATACTGCTTCACTTTCCACGGAAAAGACTACGAATAATTAGTTAACCTCACGATCTAATATTTGTTGAAGGCAACTCAGCTAGCGACGCAGATAATCCAAAAAATCCGGTTTTCTTGAACAAATTTAGATAAAAATAGATATTAATTCTAGAGGAATATCTCACAAACGCTTTTAACCTTAAAGTATAATAAAAACTGAGAGGAGAAGATGAATATGGCTAAAAAGCCGGAGCCTCCTATTCGTGTCATCTCTATATTAGTGGGAATCATGATCGGATGTATTTTAGCGTATGCCTACCAGGTGAATTTGCCCACTTTATTTCATGAAACGTACCTCTGGGCTAGCTTAATTATTTTCGTTACCATTCCCGTGCTGGCTGGTTTTGTTAGCGCCTTGTTGCATCCTGCTTTGGCTATGAAGAACGGTTTATATGTTGGCTTTTTCAGCGGATTATTTAACAGCATATTAGCCACCATTAAGCTGATTTATGCACCAGCCTTAATGCCGAACGAGGTTTATGCTTTCTCCGTATTTGCCGTAATGTCAATTTTCATCTGGGCTATTCTCGCAGCTGCTGCTGCTGTGCTGGCACAGAGATTTTATGATTAGCCAATCATACATTTGTTGTAATATTTCTTTTGAAAGAATATGGATTATTGGTGTGTTTTCTTAAAATTGAGAAAAACTTTGGAAGACGCAACTGGACAGTATATTAGCTTGAATAGAGGATATGACTTGCGGAAGGAACTGCTTGCACATTTTTATAAAAATAACGGTGAAGTATTGAAACAATTAAGGCGGCAAGATGGATAGACGATTCTTGTAAAATGTCTTGGGAATTACAAGGTCATTTAGATTCAACAGAGGTTTCTTCTACAAGTTATGAAAGCTGAAAAGTTGACGATGCCTTCTCCTTTCCTCTCTCAGACCGGGTTCTATAAGGTTTAATTATTATAAAACGCTTGCTTTTTATGTGGGCATATATCATCTTCGAAAATATGCTCTGTATTGAGTTCATTTCGATTTTGGAAACTTTGCTTTTAGGCTTGTTTAAAGCTGGTTGTCTTGAGTGGAAATGTTTGAAGAAATTGTTTCTGACGCTGTTCAGATGTTAATACTAATTTTTCTGGCTATGTT
>Ga0315548_1002479_pt1 | contig 14333 bp, 16 predicted proteins | sample SalMarSW160110MG_2_FD_202540 | JGI IMG/M metagenome (GOLD analysis project Ga0315548, IMG submission 202540) | Salt marsh sediment microbial communities from the Plum Island Ecosystem LTER, Massachusetts, United States - Salt Marsh Sediment SW1601-110 ... | reverse complement strand
GCATCAATTAGGCCGATGATTCCATATTGATACAAATCCTCCTTTCGCAGCACTCCCTGTTCGGGAATATTTAATCGCCCGACGATATGTTTGACCAAAGGCAAATTGGCTTTGATAGCCTTCTCCTTCGTCTCTGGATTGGGGGTTGCGGTGTAGGTCCTGACAATTTCCTCGGTATCGAAATTCGAATAAGACTCCTGTTTAATCATCCGTTATCCTTTTGCTCTTTATTCTTTGGTGCTAAGATCATGCTCCAGCGTAATAGATTAGCCGCGATAAAAAAGATGAAAATAACGCCAATATAAACGATCGCCATTCTGAATAGTGTCGTTACTACAGATATGCCCTGGATGGTGCAAAGCACAAAGGTAATCATGGCGGTTGCCAAAGCGAGGAGATATACGATTTTATTCATATTGTACCTGCGGTATTATTTTTCGGTTTGTAATTACCCGGTTGAAATAGCCCGGGGAATTCTTTGTCGGATTAACTGGAAGATTCATTAAGCGCCGGGCCACGGTTTGCATCTCAGCAGCAAGCTCCGGATCGGGATTATTCAGTAGTAATGCAGGTAATTTTTGCATGGATTCTGTGGCCTGTTGATACTGGGATATGGTTCCACCCAAAATCAATTCTACGTTTAAAAATTTTGCGACCATCAGTTTCAATTTGTTATAAAGTAATCTCCCTTCGTCCTTGCTTGCCATCATATTGGGGATCAAAATCAGTGACCGGGTTGGCTCTATTCCGGATATGATCTTGATCAGGCTATAGGCTTCCGTAATAGAGCCGGGGTCTGAGGTTACTATAATAATAATTTTATTGGCGCTCAGAGTGTGGGCAAGAACGTTCCGGGAATCACCGGTCCCGGCATCAACAATAATTGTGTTGTACTCACGTTCATACCGGGAGAATGCAAAGTGGAGTTTTTTAAGAAACTGGTCATCCGGTTCTAGCATTTCCCGGCCAGTTGAATGGGATGATAAAACCTTAATGTCACCTGGCGCTTTAAGCATGATCTTTTGCAAATCAAGGTTCTCGTTGATTGCCTCTATTAGACTAAAGGGTGGGTGTAGGTGAAGCAATTGCTCAATATTACCGGGACGTGGATCAGCGTCCAGTAAAAGTACTTTTGGTTGGTATTGGCGCAGAAAAAATGCCAGATTGATACTCAGAAAGGTCTTGCCAATACCCTCCTTGCCGCCAGTTATGGCAATGATGTCTGGCAGTTTTTTTTCTTCTCGCGGGGTAGACAGGGAAGTCAGAGGCTGGGCATTTTCAATCATAACACATTTATCCGATTATAGTACTTTTTCAATTTGCTCCCAGATTGTTTCACCGTTTGCTAGATGAAGGTTATCAGTCACATTTTGGCCGTCACAGAAATAGTCAATGGGGATTTCGGTTCCTTTCAAAATGGAGATTAGCTTGCCCGGTCGGGCAGTTTCGTCTAGCTTGGTAATGATTAATCCGGCTGGTTCGAGTAAGCTTAGCAGACCGGTTGACAGGAATATGTCGTCCATGTCGGCCGTGGCACTCAACACCAGGCGGATATCAATTGGCTGGTCAGTCGTCAGCATGGTTTTTAGTTCGTTGAAATGGTTGGGGAAAAAGGGGCTTCTCCCCGGAGTATCAATCAGGATTAAATCATATTCTCGAAGTCGCTTAATCGTGGGTGAGAGTTTAGCGCTATTACGAATTTCGCAGAAAGGGATATTGGTAATCTGGGAAAAGATTTTCAGGTTTTCGGTAGCAGCAATCCGGTAACGATCGGTGGAGATAATCGCAATCTTTTTCCCAACATTGAGTAGCGGATTAATGGCTAATTTCATGATTGTGGTTGTCTTGCCAACACCGGTTGGACCAACTAAGGCTATTATCCTCTGATTTTTATTTCTGCGGGCAGCTGATGTGGATTCAATCAATGTCACAATTTCCTGCTTGATTGCACTCAAGGCTTCTTTTTCACTTAACTTTCGGTTAAGCGGTGAGTGCGTGAGAATTTGTTGGACAAAGTCGGTTAAATCTTTGAGTAAGATTCCACTGTTTATGAGGTGCCGGCATACAGTCCGGAAGGGAATCGGGATTTCCCCCAGGTCCGGCACTTCGTTGGAAGCGTAATTGATATTATTAAAATGAGGCAATCCAGCGGCGCCTTGAGCAGAGCGCGTGAAAAGGTAATTTGATGCATATGAGGTCTGGATATTATTGTAAGTCCGATTACCACTTCTAGTTAAGGAATTTTCAGCTGCCGGACCGGACTCACCGGGTAAGCCGACAGTGATTTGAATCAGCCGGTCATCCGGTGCTTGATTGCCTCCAACTTTGATGCATTTCGATTCCAGGAGTACGACCTCGTTGCCCATTTTGTGAATGGCCCGTTGCATCGCCTCCTGTAGATTGCTGCCGTAAAATTGTTTATGCTTCATGAGGATACTTGACTGCTCCTACTGATTTTAAATTGGTTTCGGGTGTTAATTCAGAATAGGATAAAACTGCCAGGTTGGGTAGAACGGGTTCGATGAAATTTCGAACTACTCGGCGTATTTGGGGTGAGGTAAGCAAAACCGGTGGGGTACCCTGGGATACCATTTTCTCTACCTTATCTTGGACGGATTCCAGCAGCTCGTTTACCTGGACCGGCGAGAATCCTAAATTTTTAGAGCGGCCGTTGCCATTTTTAACGGTCTCCATAATCTTATCTTCGACTCGTGGTTCCAGGGTAGCAATGTTGATGATATTGTTATCCTGTTTAAAGTAATCGGTGATAGTTTCTGCCAGTGACGCTCGTACATATTCTGTCAGAACATCGGCATCTTTGGAAAAGACGGCATAATCGGAAATCGTTTCAAGGATTAGGACCAAATTCCGGATGGGAATTTTTTCTCGCAGAAGATTTTTCAAAACCTGGTTGATGGTGCCCAATGAGACGACTTCGGGGACAAGACTTTCCACGATGGCCGGTCGGGTTTCCTTGAGATGATCCAGCATCCGTTTGGTCTCTTGGCGATCAATCAGTTTATGGGCATTGGCTTTTAAGGTTTCCATCAGATGGGTGGCGATGATTGCTGGTGGTTCTACGACTGTATAACCGGCAACCTCAGCCTTCTCTTTTTCTTTTTTGGAAATCCAGATTGCCGGCAGGTTAAAAGTGGGTTCGGTGGTTGTAGTGCCGCTGAGCTTGACACGGTCATCAGGGTTAATGACAAGATATTGCTCGCTTTGCACATTGCCGTGAGCGACAATTATACCGTAAATTTTAAAGACGTACTCGTTGGAATTTAGTTGGATGTTATCCCGGATGCGAATCGGCGGTACGACGATGCCTAACTCAATCGCCAGACTCTTGCGAATGGTAGTAATCCGATCGAGTAGATTACCGTTATGAGTGGAATCTACCAGGGGGATCAAACCATAACCGATTTCGATTTCGAAAGGATCGGGATGGAGATAATTCTCAATCTTTTCCTCAATCTTGGTTTCTTTATCTTTTTGAGCCTCTTCCTGGGATTTACCGGTCATAATTTTCTGGTTTTTTTGAGAAGTAAAACCGATGAACCAGATGATTCCTGCCATAAGGATGAAAGGGAAGAAGGGCAGCCCGGGAATAATGCTTAGAAGTCCCAGAACGCCCGCCGTAACGAACATCGCTTTTGGTTGACTGACAACTTGAGTGGCGATTTCCAGACCGAAGCTGGAGCCTGAGGCGGCGCGCGAAATGATTATTCCGGAGGCGGTTGAAATTACGAGCGCCGGAATCTGAGCCACGAGTCCGTCACCAATGGTCAAAAGGGTATAAACGGTGGCAGCCTCGCCAATTGGCAGGTGATGCTGTAAGACCCCGATTGCCAATCCGCCGATGATATTAACTGAGGTAATCAGCAGGCCGGCAATTGCATCGCCGCGGACGAATTTGGAAGCACCATCCATTGCTCCGTAAAAATCGGCTTCACGGGCAATATTGTCGCGCCGCTGACGGGCTTCGGTGTCGTCAATTAAGCCGGCATTCAAATCGGCGTCAATCGCCATCTGTTTACCTGGCATGGCATCCAGAGTGAAGCGTGCCGAAACCTCCGCGATACGTGTGGCACCTTTAGTAATGACCACAAAATTGATGATAATCAGGATCAGGAAAATGACTGCCCCAACGATATAATTTCCCTGCACCACAAAACCGCCGAAGCTTGCAATAAGTTCGCCAGCGTAACCCCGGCTGAGGATCAGACGGGTAGTAGCGACATTTAGAGACAGGCGAAACAGGGTAATAATCAATAACAAACCCGGAAATACCGAAAATTCCAGCGGTCGGCTAATATATAGTGAAACAAACAAGATCACCAACGCGCCAGTGATATTCATAACTAACAGGACATCCATCAAAAAGGTTGGCAAAGGTAGGATCATCACGCTTAGGATTAATATGACCATTATAGCCAGCAGAATATTACTGGACTGCATGATATTTATACCCTTTTTCAATGCGACTGTTTCAGCCATGAATTATCACCAGACTAGGCTACCTGTTGTTTCATTTTAAAAACCTGAGCCAGAATTTCTGCGACGGCATGATAGAGAACTTCCGGAATTTCCTGGCCGACCTCCATTGTATCGTAAAGACTCCGGGCCAGGGGTTTGTTTTCAATGATCGGGACATCATTCTGCTGCGCAATCTCCCTGATTCGTTCGGCAATCTTACGGATTCCTTTGGCGATGACTACCGGGGCGCTGTACTTATCCTGCATTGAATAGCGCAGTGCAACGGCGATAAAGGTTGGATTTGTGACGACGACGGTGGCTTTGGGCACCGCAGCCATCATCCGCCTGCGAGCCATCTGCCTCTGAACCGAGCGAATCCGCCCCTTTATTTCGGGATTTTCGTACTGTTTGGTCTCATCTTTCACTTCCTGCTTGGTCATTCGCAAATTCTTTTCATAATTCCATTTTTGATACATATAATCGGCGACTGCCAGGACAATCAGCAGGACTCCTATTTTAAGATAAATCTCAAGCATTATCCGGCCCATGAAACTGACAATCTCACCCATCTCCATGCCGGACAATAGCCAGAAATCCTGTAAATTTTTTTTAATAATTGCATATCCGATCCAGCCTACCAGGATCATTTTCAAGATTCCCTTGGCCAGTTCGACGAGTGAGCGAGATGAAAATAGGTTTTTTATGCCCTTTAGTGGACTGATCTTGTTCAGGCGTGGAGTAAGTGATTTGGCCGATATGACTATCCCGGATTGTACAAAATTAATTCCTAATCCGGCTGCCATTACCAGGAGCAACACCGGTGCTAAGATCGGGATCATGAGTTGGAGAATTCCCATTACCTGGCGCGGCAGGCTCAAGGGAGTTATTGAAATTTTTGTTATATTTTGATATACATAATGGAATATTCCGGCAATTTTAATAAGCATGATTCCGGAAATAAATTGGAGGGCTATTACCCCAGCAAATAGGACGGCCACGGAATTCAGATCCATACTGCGGGCGACACTACCCTCTTCCCGCGCCCGCTGGCGTTTGTGCTCGGTTGCTTTTTCGGTTTTGTCTTCGGCTGAATATTCGGCCATTGTCAAATTCCGTGGAACATGCTAATTATGGTTTTCAGATAATCGGTTAAATTGTTGTAAAAAACACCAAATAATAGCTGGAATATGCTTAATGATGAAATAATGGCAAATATCCCTACCCCGATTTTTAAGGGCAGGGCAACGATGAAAATATTAATCTGCGGCATAACTCTGGCCACCAGTGCCAGTGCGGTATCCACGACCAGTAAGAGCACCAGAACGGGAGCCGCCAACTTTACTGCGGTTACGAATATCTGGGAACCGCCCTGGATCAGATGCCGACCTATTGCCGGATTGAATTGTCCCGCAGTCAAAGGAATTAAGCGAAACTGGCCGGTCAGGACCTGAATAAAAAAATGATGACCGTCAATGGCGAAAAAATAGATCATACTGAGGAGGAACCAGAACTGGCCGATAATCGGAGCCTCCTCCTGACTGGTCGGATCAATCACGGTGGCGATGGTTAATCCCATTTGATACCCTACAAAATTACCGGCCATATTCAGCCCCTCGAAGATCAAACGGGCTCCAAAACCGATAATCAGACCGATTAATACCTCCCGGCTAATCAGTAAAACCATCGCCAGGGTCGAGGGGGGTGCTAAGTTTATCTCGCTAATCAACGGCAGGACAAATATCGTCAGCGAAAAAGCCAAGACCAGCCGAATCCGCCCGGCAACGGTAATATAGCCGAAAATCGGCATGACCATGATAATGGCGGCAATGCGAAAGAATGCCAGCAGAAAGACAGGAACTTTTAATGCAAATTGGTCAATTATTTCAAACATAGTTAATGGTTAATCAAAGTAATCTGAGTAAAAATTTCGTAGGTATAAGTCAAGAGTACATCCAGAAACCAGGGCATAAAGAACAGAATCACTAATGCCACGATTGCCATCTTGGGAATAAACGTCAGAGTCATCTCGTGAATCTGGGTAATAGCCTGAAAAATGGCAACCAGCATACCGACAATCAGTCCGCTCCCTAAAATTGGTAATAGAATATAAATAGCAGTCCAGAGAGTCTTACGACCCAGAAATAGAACATAATCCGGAGTAATCATTATAAGAATCCTTTCACGAGCGATTCGACAATCAAATACCAGCCGTCAACCAGAACGAAAAGCAGGAGTTTGAAAGGCAGGGAAATCATTACAGGCGGCAGCATCATCATGCCCATTGAAAGTAAAATGCTTGCGATAATCAGGTCAATCAGGAGCATCGGCAGGTAGATTAGAAAGCCGATTTGAAAGGCGATTTTAATCTCACTGATAATAAAGGCGGGAATGATGGTTGACAATTTTAGTTCGTCGGGAGCTTGCGGCTTTGCGACACCGCTGATATTGATAAAAAGTTCTAACTCTTTTTCACCAACATGTTTCAGCATGAAGGTTTTAATAGGTTTGACGGTCTCTTGGAGGGCAACTTGCTGGGATATTTCTGCATTAAGATAAGGCTGAATGGCATTGGTGTTGATCTCGTTGAAGACCGGTCGCATGATAAAGAAGGTCAAAAAGAGCGCCAGGCTGACAAGAATCTGATTGGATGGAACTGTTTGAGTTGACAGCGCCGATCGTAAGAAATGGAAGACAATTGCGATCCGGGAAAAGGAGGTTACCATGATCAGAATAGATGGTGCCAGCGCCAGGATAGTCAAAAGGATAACAATCTGAATTGATTGAGCGACCTCTTGGGGTGTATTGGCTTCTTCGACTGAGACGGAAATTTTGGGGAAAGGCGTCTGGGCTGAGGAGATACTTGGTATCAGCAACAGAATTGTAATTAAGACAAGCAGTGCTGTGGGAAGTTTTTTCATGGAGAGGGAGCGGTCCTTTGCTCATTTTCGCTGCCGCTTTTTTTGAATTGCTGAATTACACGATTGAAAGGGTGTTGTGGTCCGGTTTCATCCCTATCGGAAATTAATTCCTCATCGTTAAGCTCGGTTAGTAGTTGAATTGAATTGTCAGTTACGCCTAGGAGCAGATGACGTTGACCGGTCTTGATTACCGCCAAATATTGCTTTGGACTCAGATATTTCCGGCCAACTACTTTTAATTGAAATCGAAAGGGTAAATCGTTCTTGAGGCGTCTGCGGTACACCTTGGCTCCAATGATGATTAAAACAATTATCGCTCCAGTGACCACGACAGTCCGGATCAGATAACTGCCTAAGGCCGGTTTCGGATAGCTCTTTTGGAGCTGCCCGGATTCGACCTCTGGCATAGGTGCTGATTCACTTTTCTTATGGTCAGGCTTGGTATAGATCAATATCATTCCGATAATGGCAATCAGGATAAAGATGAGGGCGACTCCGAGCGAGCCTCGTTTCTGATCGGTTTGGGTGAACATGCTAGTCATTTCTTTATACTCTTGATTCTATCTTTCTGGTCAAGTAATTGGGTAATTCGAATTCCAAAATGATCGTCAACTACGACGACTTCACCTTCGGCGAATTTACGCCCATTGACAAAGATACCCAGCGGTTCACCAGCGGCCTTATCCAATTCGACGACTGAGCCCTTCCCTAATTTTAAAATGTCCTTAATCAGCATGAACTTTCGTCCCAGTTCGACATAGATTTCCAGTTCGACATCCATTAACATTTCCAGTGACTGGGGGTGAGAGCTGGCCTGCTCGCCGGTTGTGAATGATTCAAACTCTACTGGGTGAACACTCATTTGATCCGATGGGAGTGGCGCTGCCGCAAGTTCGGCTTTCCATAAGGCACAGCCACAGGATATGCTGGCGCCGTCGCTGGTTAGGGTATAATGAACAATTAGTCCACTGTCGGGTAGGTCGTTTAACGTAATGCCATCGGGTAAGCTAGTCGGGGAGAAAGCTACATCGCCAAGCGATAAATCTTTTTGATCATTCCGAACCTGCTCGACAAGCTGCTCGACGGTTAGCTTGAACTGCTTCAGCGTCTCTGTTGAAAGGTTGTCCTCGAGCTCCGCGCCACTTACCCAGCCGCAACAGGTAGAAATGAAATTTGAGTCGAAAGCAAAGCTATACTGATACAGCGACTCCTCACCGGAAGAAAAATGCAGATATAACGGGACCGATTCTCCATCTTGATAAAAGGACTTCAAGCTATGATCTTTATCAGCGGTATAGGTAATATCTATTTCCCGGTTCAAGATATTATTTATTACTTTGCTTAGAGTGGGCAGAAGATGGGGAAAGCCCTGTTCGAATCCAGTCATTAATATTTCAGTTGGGGTCATGTTTATCTCCTTTTGCTATTGATTCGATTCGTACGGCATAATTTCTATTACGGTTACCGACGGTACCGTTGTAGGTGTATTTATTTTGAATATAAATCGGGATACTTCTCGAAATTCGGGTATTCAGCGGAATTACATCCCCGATTTTTAGATTGATAATTTCGCTTACTCGTAGCCAGTTGGAACCCAGCAGGCTTTTTACACAGACTTTAGTGGAGGACAGGCTGTCTGATACCGCATTGATTTCGTCGGTCGAGGTCTGCTTTGCTCCGAAAAGGATACGGTCCTGAACTTCCGGGGTGGAGATAATGCTGGAAACCCAAATGTAGGGATAGCAAAAATTCAACAAGGAACTGACCCCGCGAATTTTGACTTCCATTGAAACTACGATAACTGGTTCCGAAGCCGGCACAATCTGGACGAATTCGGGATTGCTTTCGAACCGAACAAAGTCGCAATCGAACTCCTTGAGGCTGTTCCAGTTTTTGGATATCTCAACTGCAATCCGGTTTACTACCCGTTTCATGATCTTGCGCTCGATGATAGAAATGGAGCGGTTTATTTGCCCAAAGGAGCCCTGACCACCAAATAACCTCTCGACGATGAAGACGACCAACTGGGGACTTAAATCGAGGACGAACTGGGAGTGAGGATCACTGATCGTACCCACATAGGTAGCTGCCGGTGAAGAGATTGACATAACATATTCCGAGTACATGATTTGGTCAATTGTCATAAGGCTAATATCCACGATCATGCGCAGTTGAGCCGAAAGAAAAACTCCCAGATTGCGAACCATTCCTTCATGGATATTTTCCAGCAGCCGCATTTGCTCTTTGGAGATCAGGTTAGGATGTTTGAAATCGTAAAGCGTAATCTTCTGCTGTTTGGATTCGCTCTCTTGATCAGCTTCTCCACCAGTGGGTATGCTAGTTAATAAAGCATCAATTTCTTCCTGGGATAATACTTTTGCCATAAGATTGCGTTTCTGGTTACATTTATTGAACAACCAAGGTCGTGTAATAGAGACTGTCAAGCGTTCCGCTGGTTAAGCAGCTATTGATCAATTTGATCAGCTCTTTGCGGGAATTTTCTTGAAAATTCATATTCAGAATATCTTCGGCACTGAAATTCCGCAAATATTTTATCAGCATATCACGGATCTGGGGTTCGCGATTTTTCAACTCGTCAATTACCTCTTTATCTGAGGTCTCCAGGGCGTATTCAGCCACCAGGAAGCGTCGTCCCAGCGAGCCGTAGGTGTTTACGGTCAGATCGGCAATCGGATAGATAATTCCGGGCTGGGCTTTGGGCTTTTTTTTGACCGGCTTTGGGGCCGTTGTCAGTTCTTTTTTAATCTGATAATTCTGATACCGGGGAAGAAGAACTTTCTGAGCGATAAGGAAAGAGCCACCGACCAATAAAGCGACCAGGAAGGTAATGAGCAGGATTCTTAGAACGATTCGCAGACCTTTCGAGGAATGTTCTTTAGGGGGCGGCTGATGGGCTCCTTCAGGCTGACCGGAATTCTTGTGGGTTTCGTCAATTTTGTCAGATTCCATTAATAATTCATCCTATGTTATTTTCATAGACAAAGGCGGAATTCTCAAAATTCATGCCACGGCACCGGAAATTTTTTCGACAGTTTTGGCTATCTTTGGCGACCGGATGAAGAATATAATCTCATTCCGGTCTGCCTTAAAATTGGCCAGGACTCCGTCGTGAGAAAAAAAATCGGGTGAAAGCTTGGGAGAATTGAACATTTCTTAAGTTTCAATTAGTCCTGGTTTCACTATTCTGCAGGAGGGGAAATATTTTCCTGCTGCTTTCCTAAATTGCCGTTTGAAAAGGATTGCTATTTGACGATGAGAATCTTTGAGTTGGATTATTTCCAGGTGACAAGAAATTCAACCCGCCGGTTTTTGCGCTGATTTTCCGGCGTCGTGTTAGGCACGATTGGTTTATATTCGGAGAATGCTGTAGCAGCCAGCAATTCTGGGGGAACTTCATCATAATCGATCAGATATTTGACAACACTGATTGCCCGGGCTGAAGATAATTCCCAGTTAGATGGGTATTGGGGCGTTTTGATTGGAATATTGTCGGTATGTCCGCTGACCAATACCATTCTCGCATGTTTGCGAATTGTCTTTCCCACGATGTCTAACAACGGACAGGCACTCGATTTTAATTGGGCATTTCCGACATCGAAGAGAATTTTATCACCGAGCTGGATCAATAAGCCATTGTCAGTGACCTGGATATTAATATCTTCGGCCATTTGCATCTCTTTGGCTTTGCGCTGCAGCTCGGTCACGTTGTCAATAATTTCCTGGCGCTGTTGCATCTCCTGGTTTTCCAGATATAGTCCCAGCTTATTCCGCGGGGAAGGATATTGTTTTAAAATTCCTAAGGCTCCTTTCAAAGAGTGAGCCGCCTGTTCGAATTTCGCCTCGTCCATATTCGAAAATGATATAAGTAAAACGAAGAAAGTCAGCAGTAAAGTTACCATATCCGCATAGGTCAGCATCCAGAATGGTGCGGATGGTTCATCATTCTCTTCGAATTCTTTTTTCTTTCTCATCTGTGTTAACCTTCTTTTTCGTCATTGGGACGCATTTTCGGCGGAATAAAATTCAACAGTTTTCTGCGGATATTGCGGGGATGCTCTCCCAGCTGAATAGACAACACACCCTCGATGATGAGCTCCTTGGTTCCGATCTCCTGGGCAGAACGGTTTTTTAATTTACCGGCGATAGGTAGGAAGACCAGGTTGGCCAACAGCGAGCCGTAGAAGGTGGTAATCAATGCCACTGCCATACCGTCTCCGATAGAAGAGGGATCATCGAGATTTTTTAACATTGTAATTAGACCGATTAAGGTTCCAATCATCCCGAAAGCCGGGGCATAGGTACCCAGTGACTGAAAAATCATCTGACCCCTTTTATGACGTTCTTTGATATAGGATAGTTCGGTTTCCATAACTGCCTGGATTGTCTCCGGTTCGGTTCCATCCACCGCCATTTCTAGACCGGTTCGCATGAACTGATCATCTACTTTCTTTAACTCCCGGTCTATTGCCAGAATTCCATCCTTGCGGGTAACTTTAGCCAGATCAATAAACTGTTTAATTAAAGTGATTTCTTCTTGAGAGGAGCTGCGGAAGGCGTTGCGAACGACATGCATGACGCCGATTACTTCCGACATGGTAAAGTTCACCAGCGTGGCAGCCCAGGCTCCGCCGAAGACGATCATCATGGACGGCACGTGGATGAAGATGTTAGCATTGCCACCGGAAATAACAGTATAACCGATTAATATCAGTCCCGAAGCAATTCCTAAAATGGTGGCTAAATCCATTTTCGATTTCTTATTTAGAGTTAATTAATCCCGAATATTCCAAATGAGCATCCCTTTTTAATTTCTAACCAGGACAGTGTTTGCCGGCCGATTAGCCGGCAAACATCGTCCTATTTTCTTTCAAGCGAACTCAAACACTATTTACCTTTTCAATTGAGCGGTCTGTTCGAAAATTTCTTCAAAGGTACTAATTACTTTAGAAGCTGCCTGATATGCCCGCTGAGCTTCGATCATCTTCGTAAATTGATCGGCCAGGTCTACATTTGACAGTTCCAATGAACTGGGTTCAATCGCTGATTTTTGACTCTCGGGTGTACCAATATGAGCCATACCGCTTTCGTCAGTTGCCACGTAGTTGCTACCGCCAATTTTTTCCAGACCTACCGGATCTTTAAATTGAGCCAGAGCAATCTGGGCTAGTTTTAATTCCTCACCAGTTCCAAAAGAACCAATGATCGAACCATCCGATTCGACATGGAAGCTATTTAGCGGTTCTGATTTCCGACCGTCCTGATCGCGACCGTGCATGGTTGAAACAGAGTCAAATTGAGTGAGACCGGTAAAACCGTCGCAGGCTTCACCGTGTACCCGGATGATTAACTCATTCGAACCATTTTGGGGATCCAGGGTGACTGCATCAACACCGCCATCGTAAACGAAGGAGAGGAAGTTGCCGCTGGCATCAAAAACCGCGCGCCCACTTCCGCCGCGAATAACCTCTTCCTTGCCGGTTCCGGCGATAGTCCAAGCCCAGGTACCTTCATCTTCGGTTTTGACAAAATCAGTTGTCAGATTATGGCTTTTTCCGAGACTATCGTAGACTACTACAGATGAGGTTACTCGGCCGGTAAAACCGGCGGTCTCATTAACGAAGCTGGGAACGGTGATTTGACCAGTATTTTCTTCTCCGGCATTCAGCGAGATAGTAGTACTGCTATCTCCCTGTTCAATATCGGTTAGAGTGATTTTACCATTGACGATTTCAGCGACGGAACTGCCAGACCAGCCGTCATTGATCAAATCCACCAAATCGCCTAAAGTATTTTTTTCCTCACTATAAGTATATGTTCTGGAAACGCTTTCACCGCTGCAAGTTTTGCCGCTAACGGTAAGCTTGTCTCCGTCAACCATATCGGTGGAAATTTGCAGCAGATCATTGAGCTGGATTGTCTCGGTTGCGACGACGCCTGAAGTGGCGCTGGCACCATCACTGAAACCAAGATCCGTCAGTAGATTGTTACCTTCGACAGAATTTAATGTTAGAATAGTACCCGAAAGCCCATCGGTTGCGCGGATTTTTAGACTTCCGTCATCATTAACTGCTTCCACCTGATTCGCCAGATTTTGATTACTAGCTATTTCGTGATTAATTTCATCTATTAGGGAGTCTAGGTCGTAGCTACCAGCAGACAGAGTAATCTCTTCGGTTATGGATTCGGTGAATTTCGGATTCAAATGAATGACAAATTGGTCATTTACATCCGCTTCAATATTCAAGGGATTAGTGATGCCGTCACTGACTAATTTGGCTTTCAGGGTGTAGGCACTGCCACTGGTCCAGACCTCGGCTACCGATTGTAAGCCGGCATTCAGATTGCCGGAAAGCCAGACATTTTCGGTTGCCTGAGCGGCCATTACCAGATTGGAATCAATGGTGATATCACCCAGGGGTTTCGTGCCTTGTGTGGCTCCGGTATTGGTAATATTTTCCATGTAACCCTGGACCACGTAGCCATCTACATTTATTAATTTTCCCTCATTGTTAATGCGGAAGGCACCCGCCCGGGTATAGACCTGTTCTTCGCCTTTCTTAATCACAAAGAAACTGGAGCCGGTGATTGCCAGATCGGTGGTATTCCCGGTGTAAGTTATGGCTCCTTGCTTGAATTCCGTTTGGGTTACGCCGGTCACGGTTCCGAGGGTTTCGACGAAGGTCATGCGTTTGATTTTGTACCCTGGCGTGTTGACATTGGCAATATTCTCGCCTAATAACTCGAGACGAGATTGCTGTTTTTCGAGGGCTGCGACGGGAATGTGAAATGAAAACATGGTAAACTCCTTTTACATTTTATCCGCTTCAGTCGTTCGGCGGATAGGGAGCCTCCCCAAACGGGGACCGGCTCACTGGGTTGAACTTACATGATTGCCACACTGTCAATATTTGTGAAGAC
>Ga0315548_1002478_pt1 | contig 14342 bp, 13 predicted proteins | sample SalMarSW160110MG_2_FD_202540 | JGI IMG/M metagenome (GOLD analysis project Ga0315548, IMG submission 202540) | Salt marsh sediment microbial communities from the Plum Island Ecosystem LTER, Massachusetts, United States - Salt Marsh Sediment SW1601-110 ... | reverse complement strand
TGCATTCTTGTTTGCAGGCCCCACAGTTCTATGAAGCCTTTAGAGTATGACTGGTTAAAGCCAGTTTTGATGTTGTAGTTCACCAAGTTCTGATCGTAAAGTGACATTGGTGATGAGCGTCCGACAACCTGAAGTCCTCCTTTGTAAAGCTTCACTCGCACTTCGCCCTGCACGTTTTCCTGAGTTTTGTTTATGAAAGCTTCCAAGTCTTCCTTTAGAGGGTCCATCCATAGACCTGTATACGCCAAAAAGGTCCATTGGGAGTCGATTTGCTGCTTAAACAAGACCTCGTGCCGTGTCAAGACCATTTTTTCCAAGTCTTTATGAGCTTCCAAGAGGACTGTTGCGGCTGGGCATTCATAAACTTCTCTGGATTTAATGCCCACTAAGCGATCTTCTATGTGGTCTATGCGGCCAACACCATGTTTTCCTGCTGTCTTATTCAATGTTTCAATAAGTGCAAGAGGAGCCAGGTTTTCTTTGTTTAGGGCAACTGGAACTCCTGCTTTAAATTTGATGGTTACGTATTCAGGTGTGTTGGGCGCTTCTTCAGGTGAAACAGTCCACTCAAAAGCGTCTTCTGGCGGTTCTTGATTGGCGTCTTCCAAAACTCCGCATTCAATCGATCTTCCCCAGATGCTTTGGTCAATACTGTATTTCTTCGCTGCGGTGGAAACTGGAATGCCTTTCGCCTTTGCGTACGCGATTTCTTCGTCTCTTGTCATATTCCATTCTCTAACTGGCGCGATTATCTTAAGGTCTGGCGCCAACGAGCCAATTGTCACATCAAAGCGCACTTGGTCGTTACCTTTGCCTGTGCAGCCGTGAGCGAGGCTTGTCGCATTCTCTTTTTCTGCAATTTCAACCATTTTTGCGACAATAAGCGGGCGAGACAGGCTTGTGCTTATAGGGTATTTTCCTTCGTAGAGGGCGTTGGCTTTTATGGCTGGGAAAATGTAGTCCGTGGCAAATTCGGCTTTGGCGTCGATAGAGTAGTGTTTCAAGGCGCCGAGGTTTTTCGCTTTTTCTTCGACCGCTTTTAGGTTTTCTTGTTGGCCGACGTTGACGGTTACAGTTATTATTTCTGCGTTGTATTTTTCTTGAAGCCACTTGATCAGCACTGATGTGTCTAGTCCACCGGAGTATGCTAGCACGATTTTTTCTGTTATTTTTTGCTCCCCCGTTTTTGAAGTAGATTTATTCCCCTTACCTCACGGGCGATATTTTTAAACGTTGCGACTTTTTTGTAACACGATAAGCTTTAAATGTCCCATTTGATACATCTATGTATCATGACAATAGCTCGAAACGTAAGAAGTCACTTGCGAAACAAGCCATACCTGCTGGAAGCGTTGGAAAAAGGAATAGTTAACCTCAGCGAACTGTCCCGACAGATTCAGAAGGAGCTAAAAACGGACAACACGAGCGCTGTAAAAGCTGCTTTGAGAAGATTTTCAGAAGAACTGCAAAAGCACAAGCAAAAAAGAGAAGAAAAAGTCCTGCAAATTCTAAAACGAAGTGGAATAGCGGTTTATGACAGGAAATCCGTTATGATCACAAGCAAAGAAATAAACACAAAAAGCGGAATGAAAGTGGACTTGCTAGGCAAATTCGTTTACCTTCTAGACAGAGGCGATATGCCTGAAAGAATTAACGCACTAGTCAAACATGATAATTGTACAATGATAGTTATGCATTCTCCAGAAGAACTAGAAGCGACACCGGGAGTAGTCGCCTTCCTAACGACACTGCTGGCAGAGCAGAACGTAAACATCATAGAGTTCATCTCTTGCTGGACTGAAACAATAATTGTGGTGGAGAAAAAGGACAGCCTCAAGGCTTACGAAGTTCTATCCAACATGGTGGGTTGATATGCGGTTAAGCAATCCTGAGGAGAACGCCGTACTTAAAATGGCTTGTTTACACCTGCGCTCGCGAAAAAACAACAATATTAATAATAATTGCAGCTTGATAGTCTCTGAAGTTTAGAGATGAAATTATGTCGCTCAGCCAAGTAACCCTCAAGGCACCCGCAACAACTGCTAATCTAGGCCCAGGCTTCGACGTTTTCGGCCTAGCCTTAGAACAGCCCAGCGACAAAGTTACGATAATTCCCACTTCCAAAAGCGTTAAAATAGAAGTTACAGGGCTCTCAGCGGCAACTATCCCCACAGCGCCTGAAAAAAACGCCGCTGGCATTGTTGCAAATCAAATGTTAAAAGAATTTTCCTTAAAAGCAGGTGTTTTGATAAAAATTGAAAAGGGCATCTTGCCCGGCATGGGTTTGGGTAGCAGCGCAGCCTCAGCGGCAGCCGTGGCTTACGGTTTGAATCGAATGTTCGATCTCAAGCTGGATAACAAACAGTTAATTCGGCTAGCGGCAAAGGGTGAAGTTGCTTCTGCTGGTTCCGAACATGCGGATAACGTTTCAGCCGCTATATGTGGCGATTTCGTAATCATTAAGTCTTATAACCCTTTGGAGATAGTTAATCTGAAATCTCCGCCAGAAATGGAAGTGTGCGTGGCTTTCCCTCATATGACAACCCCGTCCAACAAAACTAAAAAGGCCCGTTCAGTAGTGTCCAAGCTGGTTCCAATTGACAAGCTTGTCCACAATGTTGGTAAGGCTGCAGCCATGGCTAGCGGCTTTGCCACAGGTGACGTGGACCTAATAGGCGAATCCATGTCGGACGCGGTTGCGGAACCTGCGAGAGCTTTCTTAATTCCTGGCTATGAACAGGTTAAAGAAAACGCGTTGAAAGCTGGTGCGTGTGGAGTGGCGGTTAGCGGTGCTGGACCCGCCATGATAGCCATAGTTAACAAGAAGAAAGCCAACGCGCACAAGGTCGCAAGTTTAATGAAAGAAGGGTTCGAATCTGCTGGTCTTAAAGCAACTGCCTTTGCCACGCGACCCGGCAAAGGTGTTCGCCTACTGGAGCTGGAATGATGACGTATCAAGAATGTATTAACTGTGGAAGCAAATATGGTATAAATGAAATTGTGTACTTCTGCAAGAAATGCGGAGACCTGCTTGAAATAAAATACGATCACGGTGAACTGACTGGAGCGCTTAGAGAAAGCGAATGGCGAAATGCTCCTCTTTCGGTGTGGCGATACCGAGACTTCATGCCCATCAGCGATTTTTCAAAAATAGTCTCTTTAAACGAAGGGGGCACAGGTCTTCATCCATGCCAGCGCTTGGGGAAACATTTGGGAATTAGGCGGCTTTACGTGAAAAATGAAGGGGAAAACCCCACTGGATCTTTCAAGGATAGGGGTATGACGGTTGGCGTTACGAAAGCTGTGGAGCTCGGAGTTAGATCCGTTATCTGTGCGTCCACAGGTAACACTTCTGCTTCTTTGGCTGCTTTCGCCGCGAAGGCGGGGTTGCAGTGCGCCGTGCTGATACCTTCGGGCAAAATTGCGTATGGGAAGCTGGCGCAAGCCATGATCTACGGCGCTAAGGTAATTCAGGTGCGCGGCAACTTTGATCAAGCCTTGGATGTTGTGCTGAAGCTTTCGGAAAAACACAGAAACATCTATCTTCTTAACTCCATAAACCCTTTCAGAATTGAAGGACAGAAATCCTTAGGCTACGAAATATGCGACCAGCTGAATCAAGAAGCGCCAGACAGGGTTGTGGTGCCTGTGGGAAACGCTGGGAATATAAGTGCCATATGGAAAGGCTTCAGGGAGTTTCATGAGCTCGGTCTCGTAAAAACGCTTCCGAAGATGACTGGAATACAAGCGGCTGGAGCAGCCCCGATAGCGCGGGCAATAAAAAATGGAAGCGACACAATTGTACCTGTTGCCAAGCCTGAAACCGTCGCGACCGCCATAAGAATCGGAGCGCCTGTAAGTTGGAAAAAAGCTCTGAACGCGATTCGAGAGTCGCATGGGACGGCTGAGACCGTGACTGATGCGGAGATTTTGGATGCCCAGAAGCTGCTAGCTCAAGTAGAAGGTCTCTTTGTGGAGCCTGCAAGCGCGTCGTCAATCGCGGGGTTAAAGAAGCTTATAGAAAACGGAGAAATTGATAAAGACGAGCGTGTGGTGTGTGTTACAACTGGTCACGGGCTTAAGGATCCAGATGTTGCAGTCAAGATGAGTGAAAAGCCCGTTGAGGTGGATGCTGAAATTGAAACCATTGAACGTGTTCTGGGGCTTAAGGTTTCTATGGTAATGACTGTTTCTGGTGGATCATCATGAGGATTATTCTGATTGGCTACGGCGTTGTCGGACAGGGCCTGACAAATATTCTTTTGCGGAGGCGCTTAGAAAACCTCAAAGAGTACGGTTTCAACCCGAAAATAGTCGCCATCGTCGACAGAGGTGGCGCAGCCATAAACCCGAAGGGCTTAAACTTGGAGAAAATGTTGGCACTTAAGAAGCGCAATGGAACGGTGGCAGCTGACCGTGAATTCGGTCATGCACAAATGTCGCCGTTGGCTGCTATAGAGTCTGTAGAAGCTGAAGTTATGATTGAAGCCACTTCAACAAACGTAAAGAACGGCGAACCCGGCTTATCGCATATCAAAACTGCCTTCAAAACTGGTAAACACGTTGTAACCACCAACAAAGGTCCATTGGCGTTGGCGCTTCCCGCGTTAATGGAACTGGCTGACTATAACAAGGTGTACTTGCGGTTCAGCGGCACCGTAGGCGGAGGAACCCCCGTTTTGGAGTTGGCAAAGAAGTGTCTAGCAGGGGATAAGATAGTTGCTATACGAGGGATCTTAAACGGCACCACTAATTACATTCTCACGGAAATGGCGGAAAAACGCATAACTTTCCAGCAAGCTTTAGATAGTACCCAAAAACTCGGGTACGCTGAAACTGATCCCTCGATGGATGTGGATGGAATAGACCCCGCTTGTAAAGTGGTGATAATGGCAAACTGGATAATGAACAAGAAATTAACTTTGAAAGACATAAAAGTGAAGGGAATACGCGACGTAACATTACAAGCGCTTGAGGAAGCCGCCAAGAGAGGAAACACTATCAAGCTCATAGGTTCAATAGACGACAGCGCCAAAGTCGCGCCTACGGAAATATCAAAGCACAACCCATTATGCGTCAGCGGTGTCCTAAACGCCGTAACCTTCGTGTCAGAGTTCGCTGGAGAAGAAACCATTATCGGCCGAGGGGCAGGCGGAATGGAAACCGCCAGCGCAGTTTTAAGAGACTTATTAGACATAAGACATAATCTGGCAAGCAAAATGCTCACATAACGCATCGTGAAGTGTGAAAAGCATGAAGAAAATAGTGATGAAGTTTGGAGGAACTTCCGTCGCTACAGGCGAAAACATCCGCCATGTAGCCAATATAGTAGCGGACAGCGTAAAACAGGGCTACAGGGTTGTCGTTGTAGTTTCAGCTTTGGCAGGCATTACCAACCAGCTTATTGAAGAAGCGGAGCAGGCAAAAAAAGGGAATGAAAAGCAAATCCAAGAGTTCAAGAAAAAACTGGTTGAAAAACACTTGGCAACGGTTACGAAAGCAATAGAGAATAAACGCATACAAAAAGAAATAGAACAAATCATTAAAACGACAGTTGATGAGCTTGAGAAAGTTCTCACTGGAATATGCTATGTTGGTGAGCTTACTTCGAAATCGAAAGATTACGTTTTGTCCTTTGGAGAACGATTGTCCGCGCCTATAGTTTGGGGCGCCCTGCGAGACCTTAAGCTTGAAACGCAATATTTCACTGGGAAAGAAGCGGGTATTGTAACAGACTCGAACTTCGGAGAAGCCAACCCGCTAATGAACGTGACCACACATCAATTAAAGGAAAAGATTGAGCCGTTACTTGAAAGAAGTATTATACCAGTTGTGGCAGGATACATAGCCGCAACTCAAGACGGTGTCATAACAACCTTAGGTCGTGGGGGATCAGATTATACAGCCACCCTCATAGGCGTTGCCTTGGCTGCGGACGAAGTCTGGATATGGACCAACGTGGATGGAATAATGACTGCAGACCCGAAGATTGTTCTATCAGCGAAAATGCTGCCTGAACTCTCTTATGGGGAAGCCGCTGAAATGGCTATTTTTGGAGCTAAAACCATGCATCCTAGCGCCTTAGAACCCGTGATCAAAGAGCACATTCCTGTGAGAATAAGAAACGTCTTCAACCCTGAAAACCCTGGAACACTAATAGCAGATGGACAAGAAGCTAAGTCAACAGATGTTGTGAAAGCGGTAGCGTTGATCAAAGATGTGGCCATGGTTAACGTTAGTGGAGCAGGAATGGTTGGTGCGCCTGGAAGCTACGCGAAAATCTTCGATGTGTTGGGGAAAAATAACATTAACATCATGATGATTTCAACGGCAGTTTCCGAAGCAAACATTTCATTAATAATCCGAAGAAGCCTTGTGGGAAGGGCGCTTAGCACGTTGGAAATAGCGCTCTTAGGCAGAGGCTTAATCAGCGAGGTAACTGCTGAGGACGATGTGTGCGTTATCGCCGTCATGGGCGCAAACATGAAAGGCACGTTGGGAGTAGCGTCAAGAATATTCACAGCCGTCGCCCGCAAGGGAATAAACATCCGCATGATCGCCCAAGGGTCTTCGGAACTGAACGTTTCGTTTGTGGTTAAGGAGAAAGACGGAGAAGCGGCAGTTCAAGCAATTCACGAAGAATTCAAACTGGACAAAGCAACACGATAGCTTCACGATGGCGACAGTGGCGGCTTTTGATTTCCCGCTTTCTCATGCAGCTCGATTAGTTTCAGAATAGTCTCCTTGTAGACCTGAATGCCATCCAAATACTCGCTTATGAGAATGTGCTCGTCTTTTGTGTGATCCAAATGCGAGTCGCCAGGTCCATAAGTGACTATGGGCACGTTTAAGGCTCGGCCGAGGATGTTCATGTCGCCTGTTCCAGTCTTTCTCAAAAGCGTCGCAGGTTTATTCAGCACTTTTCTAATCGAAGAAGACAACGCTTTCACGAGAGGTGATCTTTTGTCCACTTCGAAGGGCTCGTTTGAATCTTCGGTTGACACTTTTACCTTGACTTTCGGGTTGGAAGCCTCGTATTGTTCGATCACTTTTTTTGTGTCGTTGAAAACTTGGGTGGAAGTGAATTGGGGAGGAACCCGAAGGTCAATGTGTATTTCGCTTTCGAAAGGAATTACAGAGTTCGCTTTTCCGCCACTCACTTTGGTCAGACAAGCAGTTACTGCATGGTAGGGGCTTTGTTGCGTGTCCAGCGGTGGAAGGGAGTTTTTGATTTGTTGCCAAAGTTCAAACGCTTTCTCAAGAGCGTTATCGTAAAGCCATGGCGTAGAGGAGTGCCCAGTCTCCGTTTTGCATGTTATCTTAATGTGTAGGTTCCCCTTATAGCCGATGGTTATGTTTCCAACTCCGCTGGGTTCTCCGAATATGGCGTAATCAGCTGAAATGCCGTCGCTTATCAGATGCTTGACGCCTCTGCTGGTGGCTTCTTCTTCGACAACGCTGGCAATTACAATTTTGGCTTGAAATGTTGATTCTTGGGCAACTGCAGCTGCCGCCATCACCATCGTTGCCAGCGGACCTTTTGCGTCTACCGCGCCTCGGGCGTATATCTTGTCTTTTTCAACCCGCAATGGAAGATACCCAGCAACGGTGTCCATATGCCCGCACAAGAGGATTGTTGGTTCGCCTTGTCCTATTTCTCCAATGACGTTTCCGATAGCGTCTTTTTTTACGCGGAAACCTAACTTTTTCATTTCTTCGACGAGAAAGTCGGAGATGGGTTCTTCTTTTCCTGAGGGGCTGTAAATGCCCAACAAGTTAGTTAGTAGACGCACCGCTTGATCGCGCATTTTCTTCTTCTCCTATAACTGTATCAAGGACAGAAATGGCTTTATCAATTTGCTCTTTCTCGATTACTAAGGGCGGTAGAAAACGCAGAATATTTCTTCCCGCGTCCAAGATGAGCACGCCCCTGTCCATGGCTTTAAGTATTATGTTGAGAACATCGTATCTGAGTTCTACGCCTATCATTAAGCCTAAGCCACGGACTTCTTTCACGATTTTATACTTATTTTGCAGTTCTTCCAGTTTCGCCTTGAAGTATCCGCCCAGAGTCGCCGCTCTTTCTGCAAGTTTTTCCTCTATAAGTACGTCAATCGCGGCGCACGCAGCAGCGCAAACCAGAGGGCTCCCGCTGAAAGTGCTTGAGTGCTCGCCGACCTTTAGAGAAGACATGATGTTCTCTTTGGCTACGGTTATGCCGATGGGTAAGCCGCCTGCAAACGGCTTAGCCAAGCACATTACGTCAGGAGTGACGCCCCAATGTTCGCACGCGAAAAGTTTGCCCGTTCGTCCGAAGCTCGTTTGAACTTCGTCCAAGATTAAGAGGACGTTTTTCTCATCGCAGATTTCTCTGAGGCCTTGAAGGAAACCGTCTGGTGGAATTCGCACTCCACCTTCGCCGCGGATTGGTTCGACGAGAATGGCGGCGGTTTTGTCTGTTATGGCTTCTCGTACCTTTTCGAGATTGTCAGGAGGAACGTGCTTAAACTCTGGAACCAAGGGCTGGAAGGGTTCACGGTACTTTTTGTCCCAAGTCGCAGATAGCGCTCCCATGGTTTTTCCGTGAAAGCCGCCCATCATGGCGATGATTTCAGGCTTGCCCGTGAATTTTCGAGCTAATTTTATGGCGCATTCAACAGCTTCGGCGCCGCTGTTTGAAAGGAAAACCTTGTCTAAGCCCTTCGGCGTTATTTGGACGATTTTCTGTAGAAGTTCAGTTCTTTTGTCGTTGTAGAAGCCAGCGTGGCAAGAAATCAGCTTTTCCGCCTGTTTGTGTACCGCTTCTACTACTTTTGGGTGGGAGTGCCCTAATAACGCTACGCCGTAGCTGCCTGTGCAGTCCACGTATTCTTTGCCGTTTATATCCCAGACGAGCGCGCCTTTGCCTCTTGTTAGCACTACGGGTTTTTTGGAGAAAACGTTCGCCATCAGTTTGTTTTCGATGTCAATTATCTCTTTTTCATTCACGGCTAATCACGGTACCGCACTCATGTTTCAACGCGGAAGAGATGGGCAGTTTCCCAATGCCCGATGTGATTAAGACTTCATTGACGCCCTGATTTAGCGCTTCCAAAGCCGCGTGCACTTTGGTGCTCATGCCCTGCCCGATGCTGGAGAGAACTTCCTTAACTTCGGTAGCATTTATTTTTTGAATTGGCTTGCCTTTTAGGACTAAACCTTCCACATCTGTCAGTAAGACTAAGCGGTCTGCTTTGAGGGCGCCAGCAACGACGGCGGCTGTTCTATCGCCATCCACGTTTAGCGGTTCAAACTCTTCGCTTACCGCTATCGGGGTTACAATGGGCACGTAGCCTTTATCAAGCAGAAACCGCAACAAATCTATGTTGACTTCGTTTATCTTTCCTGTGTAGCCGCCGTCAATCACCTTTTTTCTTCCTCTTTCGTCAACCGCTATTAGTCTCTTTTTTCGCTCCGCCTTCAAGAGCATGCCGTCCAAGCCCGTCAATCCCACAGCGGGTATGCCTTGGCTTTGCAGCGCCAAGACTATTTGTTTGTTGATTTTCCCTGCCATGACCATAGTGAAAACTTCTATAGTTTCCTTGTCGGTGTAGCGGCTTCTGAAGCCTTGAGGCGAAACGATGAATTTCTGTTCCTTGCCTAGCTTAGCGGCGATTTCGGTGACTTCGGCTCCTCCGCCGTGGACAAAAACAACTTTATTCTCTTTAAGCAGCCCCTTCAGGTCGGAGACAAGCTCTGAAGAAGCGCCCTCTTTGAGTATGCTTCCGCCCATTTTCACTACGAACAGCATAATTGATCACATCGGATGGAACCCAGTGCTTTTAAGGCCTGTGCTCTCGTCTATGTCCATCATTATGTTAAGGCATTGGACGCCTTGACCTGACGCTCCTTTAACAATGTTGTCTATCGCCGAGAAAAGTATGAGTCTACTTGCGTGGGGGTCCAGCTCGAAGCCTATGTCACAGAAGTTGGTTCCAATGGTAACCTTTGGGTCTGGAAGTTGATACGGCCCCTTCTGATACTTAACGAAACGTATGAAGGGTTCGCCTTCGTACTGCGAACGGAGCGTCTTCCAGATGTCCTTGTTCGTTAACGGGTTTTTGGGGAAAACGTGAATGGTTGAGAGTATGCCTCTGACCATGTTGACTGCATGCGGAGTGAACGAAACTGTCACTGGCTCACTTGTTAGGTTGTTGAGTTCCTGTTCTATTTCCGCGAGATGTCTGTGCCCTGCCACCTTGTAGGGTCTCACTCCGCCAAACCGTTCAGGATGATGCGAAGCAATGGTCGGTTTACTGCCTGCCCCCGAAGAACCGATTTTTACATCCACAACTATCCTATTCTTTTCGACAAGATCTGCCTTTATCACTGGAGCTAAGGGGAGAATTGCGGCTGTTGCCATACAACCGGGACAGGCCACTAAACTAGCGCCTTTTATCTCTTGCCGATGGAGTTCGGGCAAGCCGTACGCTGCTTCTTTTAGTAGTTGCGGGTTGGCGTGTTTCCAACCGTACCATTTGTCGTAATCATCGGGGTTTTTGAGGCGGAAGTCTGCGCTCATGTCAATGACTTTTAACCCAGCGTCTAGGAGTTTGGGAACGAGGTTTACTGACCCTCCGTGGGGGGTTGCGGTGAATACGAGGTCGCAGTTTTTTTGAAGTTCGGTGGTGTCTTGGGGAACAAATTTCAACTGTGTGAGTCCGCGGAGGTTTGGGTGTACGTTGAAAACGTATTCGCCTACGCTCCGGCGAGAAGTAACCATAGTGACTTCTGCATGCGGATGGAGCAGCAATAAGCGCAGGAGTTCTCCGCCGACGTAGCCTGTACCGCCGATTATTCCTATTCTCAACTTTTTTTCACCTCATTATTATAAGTATCAAATTAGGCTTTGGGCGCCTTTTAGGAGGGGAACTGCCACGTTAATCCCGGCAATTAGCCGTGTGTGTTCCCAGAATTCAGGGCAGGAATTCGCTTCGTGGAAGACTGTATGCTGCTTGTTTTTTTCTATACTCTTTTCGATTATACTTTTGACTTTTTTGTAGGACTCTGTGTTCATGTAGTTCTGGAATGCAGCTTCTAGTTTGCTGTTCCAGCTGGGAAAATCTCGCAGTCGGGATTCGTCTGCCTTGACTTTTTTTACGTTTTCAAACGCCACAGTTGCCTTTTCGAGTTCCAATTTAAGGTCAGCATCATCCACGATTTTGTTTTCGCCAACGTTAACCATTGCGTCCAAAGCCAACATCCACGCCTTCTGCTCTTTGCCGAGGGCTCTGCCGCATTTCACTGCCAACTCCTTAACATGTAATGGAAGTTTGGCGTCAAAGACCAGGTTGCCCAGATAGGTGTTTGTTCTGAAGTCTTTTAAGCCTCCCCTTGCCAAAGCCACGGGGTGGCAAACAGGTGCTTTTCCTTTTTCTTTGTATATTATTATTCGTAAATCGTAAAACCACTTTTGTACAAGTTCTTGAGCAACAACGCCTACGGGATTTATTATTGACGGTTTTGTTTCTTGGATGTTAGCGACGAGTTCTTCGCGGTTCTTGGAGAGCATGGTCCCTTTTCCGTGAGTGCCGGCGTCGGGTTTTATAACGATTCCTTCATTGATGGCTATTTCATCCTGTAACAGGTCTGCGATGTCTTTTTCGTTGCGGATTTCTTTTCCATCTTTTGTAGTGTCATAGGAGTCGCAGGGAACGTAAACTGTTTTCGGAATGGGAATTCCCTCCGCCCAAAAGTGCAGCAAGGTTCTAAGCTTGCTGTAGCATATGAATTCTATTGAAGAGGCGTTTATGGTTTTTTTGCCGAGCATTTCCATGAGATATGAAGCTTGGAGTCTTCGGTTTTTGCTCTGTGCTCTGTTTAGCACCACAGCGGTGTCTTTGATTGTGTTGGAGTAGTCTTTGCCTTTAGTTTTGGCTGTGAATTGGTTTTTGTGGATGGAGAGCGCGATTTTGCGGAATGGAATATAAATCAAGTTTATTCCTAGTTCTTCTGCGGTGAGTTTTATGCCTATTTCGTCCGTTTCTGATCGTTCATAAAGAAGTGCTATGCTCATTGTTTCTCTGCATCCCGTAGAAAATATATGGTTTAAAAAATTTTGGTAGCGTTTCCATTCTTTTGGTTAGTAGAATGCTGTTTGGTGAATACTGCTATTCGCCCCAGTCTTCTCCTTCTATGGTTAATTCTTGAAGGTCGACGCATCCGCCTTTTATTTGTTTCACTTCGAGTTCGAGTCCGCAGACAGGGCAGCTTAGGATTTCTCCTTTCTCAATGTCTACTGGCACTTCGAGTTCGGCTTCGCAGTCGGGGCATTTAGTTTTGTTCGTTACCTTCACCTCTTGTGGTTTTAGTTTTGCAACTTGCTTTATCATTTGCTACCACGTTTTTTTGGTTGGAAATGTCTCTCTCATTAACATGTCTTTCTTTTAAACATTGCGACTTATTTGTAACATATTAAGCTTTTAATGTTCCATTTGGCACAAAGTTCCATATTTAACCTGTTTTAGAATTTTCCGAAAACAGCACTGCAAGGCGCGAACCACAACGAAATCCGCATTAACCATCTACAGCAAATTACAGAAATCGTTAAATTTTTCCGCCGCCAAGAACAAGCAGGGAACAGATATGGACGACAAGGACAAGCAGATAATTAAGATACTAAAGGATGAGGGGCGAACTGGCTACGGCGCCATTGGCAAGAAAGTCGGTTTGTCCGAAGGCGCTGTCAGAAAAAGAATTAAGGCGCTTGCTGATGCTGGGGTGATAAGAAAGTTCACGGTTAAAATCGGCGTGGCTGAAGGCGCAGAGGCTATTACTTTGCTTGCGACTAATCCTGCTTTTCCAACTCAGGAAGTCTCTAAGCGAATAAGGGAGATTCCGAATGTTGAAACCGTCTACGAAGTCACGGGTGAATATGACATTGTGGCGGTGATCAGCGGAATGAACGTGGTTGAAGTCAACGAGTGCGTAGAGAAGATCCGCAGAGTAGAAGGCATAATGAAAACCAACACCATGATTGTTCTGCGCAGCTGGTAAGCCAAAAGCAACAAGTCTTTATCTATAGTCGAAGCTGAACTCCTAGTTCAATGTATATATAAGGGAGGGGGTAGTATCGCAGAGACCAGTTCAGAATTGCCTCCTCACAATTTGAATAATGAAAAAAGCATCGTGGTTGTGGTTGCAAAAATGTGTTGAAACTCGGTTTTAGTGTATGTAGGTTAGGTTTTTGTTCTGGTTTTCTCTGATTTCCTTCATTGATTCATACTGTGCTTCCACAAGGATCTTCAACGCGTCAATGTTTTTCTTTATGTCTTCTAGCTCCATTTTTTTCTGCAGGACTCCCGATTGTACAAGCTGATTATTGATGTTGCTGACTGTTATCTCTAGTACTTTTACTTTGAAAGCAAATATTTGAAGCGTATAAAGCAAGCTCAATTGAGAAGACAGCCTTTCTAAACGGTCTAATTCAAGCGTTTTTCCTATGAACGCTCTGATTTTTTGTTCTTCTGAAGCTTCTTTCGATTGAAGTATCTTCTCATAGGCGGTTGTTTGCTTTGACGCTTTTTCTTTGCTTTCGTCAAGAACTTTCTGAATCCTCTTCGCGGTTTTGTCTAGCATCTCTAAGACTTCATCCAAACCTTAAGCCCTCTTATTTGCTCCCTAAATGATGACAAAGGTATTTTTCAATTTTTCTCTATCCTCTGTGAAGACTCCCATTAAAGATGGGGCTCCAAACATTGGAGTTGCATAACAATTCGCGGTTCCACGGCGATTCCAAAAGCCGCCCTAGTAAGTCTTCGCCTGAATACTGCTGTTTCGTCAGCGTGTGCTTAAACAAAAAAGGGCAAAGCAAAGTCGTCTTTTCCTGAATTTTCGCGGCTCTGGAACTTTAGACGGGGTTATGCGGGAGAGTGTAGTGCTTTTTCAGTGATTGAACTTGCCCTATTTTGAGGGGCGATATAGTTCTTTCATTGCAGGTAGCAATTCTGGAACATTGAATGCGATGTCAAGATAGGTTAGCATGCCTGCGATTTTGCCGTTTCTTGTTACTGCTAAATGCTTAATTTTCCATTCCTTCATTAGTTTAGCTGCTTCTTCCACGGTTGCTGACTCTTCAATTGTCACCAACGGGTTAGTGTATATAGCTCTGGCTATCACTACTTTCGGGTCTAAGCCTTGTTCAACCATACGCACTATAACGTCTCGCTCGGTTATGATGCCTGTTGGTTTTCTGCTTTGCACAACTATCACGAAGTCAACGTCGCACTTGGACATTGCTGAAACTACTTCTTGAGCGCTTGATTCGTTTTCAAAAACATTAACGTTTGTAGACATTAGATCTT